>Ga0209345_10002529_pt1 | contig 20058 bp, 19 predicted proteins | sample Cruoilmetagenom7_FD_187294 | JGI IMG/M metagenome (GOLD analysis project Ga0209345, IMG submission 187294) | Oil polluted marine microbial communities from Coal Oil Point, Santa Barbara, California, USA - Sample 7 (SPAdes) (version 2) | ecosystem: Environmental > Aquatic > Marine > Oil seeps ... | reverse complement strand
AACAGCTTCACCCGTGCCACACAGTAAATGAAGCACATCCTTGGGCAGACCTGCTTCATACATCAATTCGACACAACGCTTGGCAATAAGCGGGGTTTGTTCCGCAGGTTTGGCAATCACAGCATTACCTGCTGCTAAGGCAGCACTGACTTGACCGATGAAAATCGCAAGTGGGAAATTCCATGGACTGATGCAAACAAAAGTCCCACGCCCCTGAAGCGCGTAGCTCTTATGATTAACCAATTGATCCGCATAATAACGCAAGAAATCCACGGCTTCGCGAATTTCTCCAATCGCATCAGCTAGGGTTTTCCCGGCTTCTTGAATACAATAACCAATAAATTCATCTTGATTTTTTTCAAGCAGGTCGGCTGAACGACATAAAACCTCTGCACGTCTCGCAACCGATGTCTTATTCCACAACCCCTGGCCCTTTAAAGCTGTTTCAAGCGCAATTTCAATATCAACAGGGCTGGAGTCTTGAACAGGGGCTGGTAATTTGAATTGTGAATATTCTGCACTAATTTTATCTAGAACCACACTATCGAACAAATCCGTGCCCGCTGAATTTTTGCGTCTCATTCCATATAAATCACATGGTAATGGAATATGCGGGTGACGCTTTGGGCTAACACCGCTTAAATAAGCAACAGGATTTTCAATAATGTCTTCAATGGGGGTGTTATCATCCACCAAACGATTGACAAAAGACGAATTTGCACCGTTTTCTAGCAATCTGCGAACCAAATAAGACAACAAGTCTTCATGTGATCCCACAGGCGCATAAACACGCACAGGGCGATCTTTTACCAGCTGTTCGTATAAAGGTTCCCCCATACCATGCAGGCGTTGGAATTCAAATTCTTGGCCTTGGTCTGCCATTTCAAGGATCGTTGCCACCGTGTAGGCATTATGGGTCGCAAATTGCGCATAGAAACGATCAGGTGCCGCCAAAAGTTTTTTCGCGCAAGCCATATAAGAAACATCAGAGGCACTTTTGCGTGTGAAGACTGGATAATCGACTAAGCCTTCTTCTTGAGACAACTTAATTTCACTGTCCCAATAGGCTCCTTTTACCAAACGGATCATCATCTTACGATCCACGCGTTTTGACAAGCTTGCCAACATCTCAATCACATCAAGGGCACGTTTTTGATAAGCCTGAACCACAACACCAAACCCACCCCAGCCATCAAGTGACGGATCTTCAAAAACCCGCTCGATCACTTCAAGCGATAGTTCAAGACGTGCGGCTTCTTCGGCATCGATGGTAAAACCAATATTGGCAGCCTTTGCCTGTTTGGCAAGTTCCAACACCATGGGTACCAATTCATTTAGCACGACTTGTCGTTTCATCATTTCATAACGCGGATGCAACGCGGATAGTTTTACCGATATGCCATTTTCTACAACAGGCCCACCGCCTTTTTGATCTTTGGCAAGAGCCTTGATAGCCACTTCATAAGCTTTGAAATAGTCTTCAGCTGCCTTCTGCGTGCGCGCTGCTTCACCCAACATGTCAAAAGAATAACGATAGCCTTTAGACGCGCCTTCATCAGCACGTCTTAAGGCTTCATCAATGTTGCGCCCCAGTACAAACTGAAACCCCATAATACGCATGGCTTGGCGCATGGCTTGGCGAATCACGGGTTCACCTGATCGTTTGATCAAATTATTCCAGATGGTTTTCACTTTGTTTTGAGGATTCGCGCTTTCTGTAAGAATTTTCCCGGTAATCATCAGACCTAAGGTCGAGGCGTTAACGAAAAGCGATTCGCTTTTACCGATGTAATCTTCCCAATGACTGCCGCTTAATTTGTCTTCGATCAGTGCATCAGCTGTATCTGCATCTGGAATACGCAACAAAGCCTCAGCCAAGCACATCAGAACCAGACCTTCTTGGGTCGAGAGATCATATTGCTGCATAAAAGCATCTATGCCACCTTGGTTGTGGCGACCTTTTCGAACAGCCACGACAAAAAGGCGGGCTTGATCATGAATGCGCTGAACCGCGATTTCGGATAAAGTTGCTTCCTTCAACAACACCTCAACCAACATGTCTTCATCTACACGATAGTTTTTGGCAACTGCGTTACGCCAAGCAGGTCTTTTCGCATCAGCTTTAGAAAATATCATTTCACGCCCTCATTCATCAAAGAAAATCACATGAAGTAGTCTATCAAATTTCATATAGTTATTTTCTCTTTTATTTTCTCTAATTTTGTTATTTAATATGGCAAAATTATATAATTCCTAATTAAAATTCTATATGGATCGTTATGAATAGAGAAATAAACCAGAAAGACCGCCAAATTCTAGCATATCTGCAAAGTGACGGTCGCATTTCTAATGTCGAGTTGGCAAAACGAGTCAATCTCAGCCCCACACCTTGCTTAGAACGTGTCCGCAGGTTGGAACGAGATGGTTACATCACAGGCTACAGCGCACAGCTAGACCCCATAAAAATGGGCGTCGGTTTATTGGTCTTTGTGGAAGTTGAACTTGAGACCACCTCAGAAAACGTATTTGATCACTTTAAACAAGCCGTTCAAAACATCGATCAAGTCATGGAATGCCACATGATCGCTGGGGGATTTGATTACCTGTTGAAATTACGATTTAAAGGGATGGATGATTACCGCAATTTTTTAGGCCATGTTCTGTCTGCCCTGCCCCATATCAAATCGACCAGAACATTCGTCTGCATGGAAGAAGTAAAAGTAACTAGCGCCTTAAAACTGAAATAGAGAAATCCTATTTGATATTGCGTCTAATGACTGAGGCTACAAAGCCATTGTTCTTCATTTCTTGAATGATTTTATTAATTTTTTTAAGATGGTGTTCCTCGGAACGATGAAGGCGTACACCCACACCAACCGAGTAATAAGGATCACCAAATTCTACTTTAAACTTATGATGGTTCATCAAAAATGATGCGGCATGGCGCTCTAATACGGCAACATCGGCCTTTCCGTCACGCAACAATTCAAGCACTTCTAAAGGGCTGTTTCCATCAATTCGACTGCCATAATCTTGTTGGTTTGGATAGGTGAACCCTGCAATACCCGCAACTCGTTTATCTTTTAATTCTTTTGTTGAAGAAACAGGAAACATCTTACCTTTCGGAAAAACGAAGACTTCGATCAAACGATAGATTGGATCGCTGAACATATGCACATCATTTTGGCCTGGGAACCAAACCTTATTCAAACAACAATCAACATTAAGTTCACCTGTTTGAAATTTCTTGCGCCCTTGTGCAATCGTATAATCTTTAAAAGTAAGCTCAATACCCAATTCGTCTGCAATCCTCGATATTAAATCAACATTAATGCCGCCGGGTGCATAGCCATTACGATGTTTAAAGGGGGACAGATCAGCTTTTTGAACAGACATCACCCATTTAGAAGGGTCTGCTTGTACTTTTGGTACAAAAAACAGACCCATCACAAAAAAAACAATAAAAATTGGTAAATGTCTATTCAACTTTATTTCATCCAATAAGGCTTATTATGTCTATGTTTTTATTCTAAAAATTAGCATTTCTAAATTATAAACATAAATGCCATTAATTTCATACAAAATTATGAAAGGAACCATTCTTACCAAGAGTTCCTTTCATTAAAGCCTTCAAAAAAATTACTCCGCAGCATCTATTTTCTTATAGATCTCGCCACCTTCTTCTTTGAATTTTTCAGCCATTTCTAGCATGCCAGCTTTAGCCGCATCCTTAACTTCGTGACTTATGCGCATTGAGCAGAATTTTGGTCCGCACATAGAACAGAAATGAGCAACTTTCGCGCCTTCTGCTGGCAACGTTTCATCATGATATTTAAGGGCTGTTTCGCTATCCAAGGCCAAATTAAATTGATCTTTCCAACGAAACTCGAAACGTGCTTTTGACATGGCATCATCACGAAGGCGCGCACCCGGATGGCCTTTTGCCAAGTCAGCTGCGTGGGCTGCAATTTTATAAGAAATCACACCAACTTTTACATCATCACGGTTTGGAAGACCCAAATGTTCTTTAGGCGTCACATAACACAACATCGCACAACCATACCAACCGATCAGCGCCGCACCAATGGCAGAAGTCAAATGGTCATAACCCGCACCAATGTCTGTTACAAGGGGGCCGAGCGTGTAAAACGGTGCTTCGTCACAGACTTCAAGCTGAAGTTCCATATTTTCTTTGATCTTATGCATGGGCACATGACCCGGGCCTTCGATAAAGCATTGAACATCATGTTTCATACATTTTTTCTGCAACACACCAAGGGCACGCAATTCAGCAAATTGTGCTTCGTCATTAGCGTCTGCGATGGACCCGGGGCGCAAACCATCACCCAAAGAAATTGAAACGTCATATTGTTTGGCAATGTCACAAATATCATCGAAATGTTCCCATAAGAAACTTTCCTTGTGATAGTGCAAACACCATTTCGCCATGATTGATCCACCACGCGACACAATCCCTGTCACACGATCCACAGTCATGGGGATATGAGACAACAACAAGCCTGCATGGATTGTCCAGTAATCCACACCTTGTTCGGCTTGTTCAATCAAGGTATCGCGGAAAATTTCCCATGTAAGATCTTCTGCAATACCTGCGCATTTTTCAAGCGCTTGATAGATCGGAACTGTTCCGATAGGAACGGGAGAATTGCGGATAATCCATTCGCGGATATTATGAATGTCTGTGCCTGTGGACAGATCCATCACGGTATCTGCACCCCAACGCGTTGACCAGACCATCTTATCAACTTCTTCTGCAACAGAAGACGTCACAGCTGAATTACCAATATTTGCGTTAATCTTGGTCAGAAAGTTGCGACCAATGATCATGGGCTCAATTTCGGGGTGATTGATGTTGGCTGATAGAACCGCGCGACCACGTGCGATTTCAGATCGCACGAACTCACCTGTACAAACATCAGGAATTTCAGCCCCGAATGGTTCGCCATCACGAATATAGGCTTCCTTGCGGCCTTCGTTTTCACGCACAGCCACATATTCCATCTCAGGTGTGACAATGCCTTGGCGGGCATAGTGAATTTGCGTCACGTTTTTACCGGATTTTGCACGAATTGGTTTCAAGTCACCGCGTGGGAAAGCATCAACACCGGGTTGGGCATCTTCACTTTTCAGACCGTTATCTTCAGGGCGCAATTCGCGACCTTCGTATTCCTCAACATCCGCGCGCGCTAAAATCCAGTCACGGCGCAAGGGTGCAAGACCTTTGTTGATATCAGTCGTGACATCTGGGTCAGAATATGGGCCTGAGGTATCATAGGTCACAACAGGCTGTTCACCGCCTTCAAGATGAATACAGCGCGATGCCACATTCAAATCTTTAAAAGTGTCTGAGCCAAAGAAAACTTTCTCTGAACCCGGCAGTGAACCTGTCGTGACGTCTAATTTCGTTTTATCGTTGCTCATAATCAAGGGATCTCCCAATGAAGTAAATAAAGGAGACCCGGGAAGAGCGAGGGGGAAGTGAGTCCATCCCTTTCGCCGGCATTACCCGGATCAGGTTCAAAGGGTTGTCTGTTCGCAAACTCTCAGCCGCAAGCGGCACCCCTTGGAATGACCTATAAGTGGGATAGTTGAGTAAAAAGGTCAAGCAAGATTTACCAAAAGTAATTCATTGTTCAAGCATCTCTGAAAAACAAGAACCCAGAAAACAAAAAAGCCCGGCTGAGATTTCTCTCTAACCGGGCCTTTTAGAAACTCGAAAAGTTTTAAAACTTAAACCAACTTATCCAATTCAGCGATCAACGCATCGCCCATAGCGGTGCAGCCGACTTGTTTCATGCCGTCTTGCATGATGTCACCGGTGCGCACGCCAGCGCCAAGGACATTTTGTACGCCAAGGTCGAGTAGGTCTGCTTCAGCCGCCATGTCAAAGCTATAGCGCAAGCACATAGAGAAGCTGAGGATGGTTGCCAATGGGTTAGCTAGGTCTTGACCAGCAATGTCAGGGGCGGAGCCGTGTACTGGTTCGTACATAGCGCGCACTTTGCCGTTTGCATCTTTACCAGACAACGAAGCAGATGGCAGCATGCCGAGGGAGCCTGTTAACATAGCAGCGCAATCAGATAGCAAATCACCGAACAAGTTGTCAGTAACGATCACATCAAATTGTTTTGGGTTACGCACCAACTGCATGGCGCAGTTATCCGCATACATATGGTGCAGTTCAACACCTGCATAAGATGCTTTGTGCAATTTCGTGATTTCTTGGCGCCAAAAAACACCCGATTCCATCACGTTGGCTTTTTCAACAGAATGAAGCTTGTTGCCACGTTTTTTAGCGAGATCAAAAGCAACATGACCCACGCGTTCAATCTCAGCATCTGTATATACTTGCGTATCGAAGCCTTTACGACCACCGCCCGGAAGCTCTTCGATACCACGAGGCTCACCAAAGTACACACCTGACGTAAGTTCGCGAACGATCATGATATCAAGACCTTGAACGATTTCGTTTTTCAAGGTTGAGCTGTCCACAAGTGCATCAAAAACGATGGCAGGGCGCAAATTTGCAAACAAATCCATTTCTTTGCGAAGGCGAAGAAGTCCAGCTTCTGGACGAAGGTGACGTTCAACGTCGTCCCATTTTGGGCCACCCACAGCGCCGAGCATAACCGCATCCGTATCCATCGCATCTTGCATGGTTTCGTCAGTTACCGCACAATTATGGGCGTCGTAACAAGCCCCGCCCACAAGACCTTCAGAAAGGTCAAAATTCACAGAACGGTTTTTAGCAAGCCATTCAATGATTTTGCGCACTTGAGCCATAACTTCTGGACCAATGCCATCACCGGGCAAGAATAAAAGTTTTTTAACGTCGGACATGTTTATTTTCCCTTAGAAATAAGGAAACCCCCGCAGATATATGCGGAGGCTTCTTAATAAAGTATGTGGTTAACGTGCCATCCAAGGCATAGAGGCTGAATAGCTGTCTTCGAAAGATTTGATTTTTTCTTCTTTTTGCAAAGTCAGACCAACATCATCCAAACCCTCAAGCAAGCATTCTTTGCGAAATTCATCCACATCAAACTTGATGGTACCGCCATCTGGTCCTTTGATTTCTTGATTAACAAGATCAATGGTAATGGTTGCGTTTGATCCACGTGATGCATCATCCATCAACTTATCAACGTCTTCTTTAGGAAGACGGATCGGCAAAATACCGTTCTTAAAACAGTTGTTGTGGAAGATATCAGCAAAGCTGGTTGAAATGATGCAACGAATGCCAAAATCCGCAATTGCCCAAGGCGCGTGTTCACGAGATGATCCACAGCCGAAGTTATCTCCAGCAATGATAATTTGGCTTTTACGATACGCATCTTGGTTCAAGATGAATTCTGGTTTTTCAGAACCATCTTGATTGAAACGCATTTCATCAAAAAGGTTCGCGCCTAAGCCTGAACGTTTGATGGTTTTCAAAAACAATTTTGGGATAATCATATCCGTGTCGATATTGATCAAAGGCATTGGCGCTGCAATACCAGTTAATGTGGTGAACTTATCCATAATCTTAGTTCCCCTCTTTCAAAAATTCACGGACATCTGTCAAACGGCCTGTAATCGCAGCAGCTGCTGCCATTTCAGGACTGACCAAATGGGTGCGACTGTCGCGACCTTGACGGCCTTCGAAGTTACGGTTTGAAGTTGACGCACAACGCTCCCCCGGTGCCAAACGATCATCGTTCATCGCCAAACACATTGAACAGCCTGCTTCACGCCAATCAAGACCCGCTGCGGTGAAAATTTTATCCAAACCTTCTTCTTCAGCAATTTCTTTCACCAAGCCTGATCCGGGAACGACCATTGCGTTCATGCCTTCTGCGACTTGGCGGCCTTCAACAACAGCTGCGGCTGCACGTAAATCTTCGATGCGACCATTGGTGCAAGACCCAATAAAGACGCGCGTAACAGGAATTTCTGTCAAAGGTGTGCCAGCTTCTAAGCCCATATAAGCAAGCGCGCGTTCAATCGCGACGCCTTTGCCTTCGTTCGGTGCATCACTTGGTGACGGCACATTTGCTGTAATCGGCAACGCATCTTCTGGGCTTGTGCCCCACGTGACGTATGGAACCAAATCAGCAGCTGTGATGATGATTGTTTCGTCATACACAGCGCCTTCATCAGACTGCAATGTTGACCAATAAGCTTGGGCTGCTTCCCATGTCGCACCTTTTGGTGCCATGGGGCGTCCACGTACATAATCGATTGTTTTTTGATCGACCGCGATCAAACCACCGCGCGCGCCGCCTTCAATTGCCATATTACAGACGGTCATACGACCTTCCATAGACAAGTCCATGATTGCTTTGCCCGTAAATTCAACCACACAACCTGTGCCACCAGCTGTTCCGATCTTACCAATAATGGCCATGATCAAATCTTTAGCTGTCACACCTTGTGGCAAAGCACCCTCAACACGGATTTCCATATTTTTGGATTTCTTTTGCAACAATGTTTGCGTTGCAAGAACATGTTCAACTTCTGAGGTTCCGATACCGAAAGCCAATGATCCAAATGCACCATGAGTCGCTGTATGGCTGTCACCACAAACGATTGTAGCGCCCGGTAAAGTGAAGCCTTGTTCAGGACCAACAATGTGAACCACGCCTTGGCGGATATCATCCATTGCAAAATAAGGAACGTCAAATTCTTTAACGTTCGCTTCTAGTGCTTCCACTTGAACGCGCGATTCTTCATTGGTAATCACAATACCGTTCGTGCGATCAGAAGTCGGTACGTTGTGGTCAGCAACAGCGAGTGTAAGTTCAGGGTGACGAACCTTACGACCCGACATACGTAAGCCTTCAAACGCTTGCGGGGAGGTTACTTCGTGAACCATATGGCGATCGATGAAGATGAGGCTGGTGCCATCATCTTGCGTTTCCACCAAATGATTGTCCCAAATTTTGTCAAAGAGTGTGCGGGGGTTGCCCATAATTGTGCTTCTCCGGATATACAGATATCAATCTTATAAGAAATTCGCCCCTTCTATAGAAGTTTTAACGCAAAAGGTCACGCATTTTTGCACTGCGTTTGAGGGGAATTTATTTAGATAGGGTTCTATTGCCAGTCTTCTAGTTGATAGCGAGACAGGATTTTATCAAGGGCACCCGAAGATCGCAATGCCATAAGGCCCTCATCAAAAATTTTAGCTCTTTCAAGACTTGTCGCAATATTCGGCGCAAAAGCGACAAAGACTGCTTTTTTATCTCCGATCGGATTCGATAACGCAATCACGGCCTCTAAGCCTTGGTCTACAATTTTATAAGACAAAACATTGGCATCATCAAGCACACCATGAAGTGTAGCACCACGGATCATATTGAGTGCACGCCTCAATGCATCTTCACCATGGAGTTTGATAACATTATGGTCGCTATTATTTAAATATACGTCCAGTTCTTCACCGAAACTATACCCATCCACAATCGCAATTGCTTGATCTTTAAGTGAACCCACACCCCGATATGTCCAAGGGTCATTTTTCCTACGCGCCATTACATTTTGTGAGGCGCCGACTGGATTTTTGGGAAATATGAAATCTGGTGCGTCTGATCGATATGCGCCAATGATGATATCGTACTTACCATTGCGCGTACCTTGAATTGCACGTGTCCAAGGAGTCTTGTTATACTTAATCTGATAACCCGCAGGTTCAAAAACTGCGTGCAATATCTCGACAATATAGCCTGCGTACTTACTTGTTGGATCACAATTATAGGGGCACCAACTATCAGCAACCACACTAAGTGTCTTATCGTCTTCTGCACCACGAGCTTGCCATGAAACAATGGTGAACATAACAAAAATACTCAACCATAGCGCTGTGCTTTTTTTCATGAAGATTCTCTGATTCGCTAACATTAAATTGAGTATACCCATGCCTTATACCACAATCCATTACTCAGCAATTGATAATTCTAATATATAAATGCCTACTGGTTGATTATTTAAAATATTTTATCCTCATCTTCATTCACAATTGGAAATTATTTGCGTGGATGTCTATTCTTCATTTAATCTTTTTGAGAGTAATTCGTTTTCCGTCGTTAGTGTACCAATCAGGCCATAAAGAATGGACTGAAACCCCGATACAATCTGCAATTAAACGATTCCCGGTTGGTTGAGGGCGAATAAGGGCCGCACGTACGACAGAATCCGAGACTTTATTTTGACGAGCGAGTTCTGCCAATGAGCCGACCTTTTTGCGGACTTCCGCTTTTATGTCTTCAGGGTGTGCATTACAAGATCTAGAAGTAGAATAGGGCATTTGGGCCTCAATTTGATTACCGGTTAAAACGCCGGTTTTTTAAAGCGAATTAGCATCACGAACGGGATAGTACGTATGGTTCACAGCAATAATAAACCAGGTTTTTCACTACCTAGTTCAGAGTATGCCATATATGGAAAAAATAAAGCTAGAGATTTTATTGATGCCTCCCGATTAACGTGTTCGTCATTATGCGCAAATTCGCTGCAAACCAAAACCTATGGGGCAATAACATGACCTCATTTATTCAGGCTAGACTCAAAGAAATTGCCAAAGAATGTGGGGGCAATCGTGCGATTTGTGAAAAATCGGGCGTTTCAGAGCGCACATTCGCAAATTGGTTAGCAGGATCCTCAGAACCAAAAATTATTGGCATTTCTGCAATCGCACATGCCGCAGGCGTTACAATCGATTGGATCATTACAGGCGTCATGCCAAAACAACGCCTTGGCTCTCACACAGAAAAAGGCGCCAATACAATTCTGGTACCATGGTTAGATAAGAAGCTAGATGACCAAAGTGTAAACTTGTCAGAACGTCTGAAAGTGAATGATCATATACCTTTTTCAAAAAAAATTCTTGAGAACAGGTTACGTCAAAAAGATTTTGATTATCTTTGCATTATAGAAACCACAGGTGATTCGATGGCGCCAACCATCAACAATTCAGACCTCGTCTTAATCGATAGAAATCAATGTAAATTACAAGATGGCGTAATGGCCTATGCCTTTAAAGACTGCATTTACATCAAACGCATTTTAAATGTCATTGGCGGCATCGAAGTGATTTCAGACAATAAATCACTCTATCCCGCGCATCGCATTCAAGGCTCAGACATATCATGTTTTGAACCTATCGGGCGCGTTATTTGGGCTGGCAAAACCCTTCTTTAAGACGGTTTGGCGCTTAATGTTTTCAGCATTTCACATAAATATGTCCAAAACCGAGACACACTTTCAATATGAACGCGTTCATCTGGTGAATGTGCCCCTTTGATGGTTGGCCCGAACGAAATCATATCCCAATTCGGATAAGCATCGCCCAACAACCCACATTCGAGTCCTGCATGTATGACATTGATTTTTGCTTGGGCATTAAACACGTCTTTATAGGTTTTTTGTGCTGATTTCAAAACACTTGAGTCTGCGTTCGGGGTCCATCCAGAAAAATTAACCCCTTTGCGCACATCTGCACCAGCCAATTTGAACAAATCGATCAGGCCAAGCAGGGTATCTTCTTGGGCGTCACTAATCAGACTACGTGTCATGCATGTCACTTTGACTTGACCACGTTCTGTTCGAATAATCCCCAGATTATTCGATGTCTCACTAACTTCCGGCGCCGTCGGGCTCATACGCAAAGCATGACTTGGGCAATTACGCAAAGCCGTCAGCAAACGTTTTGAAAATTCTTGAGTCATCATGCGGAGCGGAAGGTGGTCTTGGCGCTCAGACTCCAGCATCAAATTAGGATCCGTTTGTAAATATTGTGCTTCTATTTCGTTTCTAAAACCATCAACGGCTTCTGCAAACTCATCACCAAAACGTTTCGGCAAGCCCACAACAATTGTCGCATTGCGCGCAATGGCGTTCATAACCGATCCACCATCAAAACTGACGAGACCTAATTTTAAACGGACCATTTGCTTGCTTAAAAAACGGCTTAAGATTTGGATCGCATTGCCACGGCCCAAATGAATATCCAAGCCCGAATGCCCGCCACTTAAACCTGAAAGTGACAATTTATAAAGTACAAGACCTGGTGGGATTTCACCTGTTTCATAAGCGAAGGTCGCTTCAAAATCAGCCCCGCCCGCACAGCCAATAAACAACTCACCTTCATCTTCAGAATCAAGATTTAATAATATGTCACTTTGCAGGACACCGCGTTCCAAATTCTTTGCGCCCACAAGACCGCGTTCTTCATCAATGGTGATTAAACCTTCAAGGGGGCCGTGCTGGATATCCTTGCTTTGCATCACCGCCATAATCGCAGCGACACCGATGCCATTGTCTGCACCCAAGGTCGTTCCATCAGCTTTAACCCAGCCATCCTCGATCATTAGCTTTAAAGCATCTGTTGCAAAGTCATGGGTTGAGATATCTGTTTTTTGTGGAACCATATCAATATGTGATTGCAAAACCACACCCGGTGCTGTTTCACAATCCTTTGATGCCGCTTTTCGCATCATCAAATTACCTGCAGTATCTCGCCAATGTTTCACGCCACAACTATCTAGGCGCTTTTCCAAGATTTGTAGGGCTTCTTCTTCCTGACCAGAGGGTCGTGCTACATTTGAAATTTCTTCAAAAACAGACCAAAGTGATTGTGGCTCAAGAGCGGATAAAACGGACATATTAATACCTAGGGTCAAGATCATCTTAAACAACGAGGAAACGCCGCGCCTTTCACGCTCGACAAGGAGCGAAAAGCACGGCGTCCAACACTGGCTCTGCATTTATTGAAAGACATGGATATGTTGAAAAGGCACAAAGTACCTTTTCATAATCCATATTTTCCCTTGTATCAAGCCGAGAGAAACTAAAAGAAACTTACGTTTCTTATTACCAAGTTTTCTTCTCAGAGATACGAGCAGCTTTACCTGTCAATCCACGCAAGTAGTACAATTTCGCGCGACGAACGTCACCACGGCGTACCACTTTAATTTCAGCCAAGTTTGGAGAGTACAATGGAAGTACACGTTCCACGCCTTCACCAAAAGAGATTTTGCGCAAAGTGAATGATGAATTGATGCCGTCATTAGAACGGGCAATACAAACACCTTCAAATGCTTGAAGACGCGTACGATCGCCCTCAACTACACGAACTTGGAGGCGAAGCGTGTCGCCAGCGCCAAATTCAGGAATGTCACGTTCAGCAAGTTGCTTTTCGATTTGCTCTTTGCCGATTTGTTGAACAATATTCATGGTTCTCGACCTTTTAAACTAAGGATGAACTCGGATACAAACGAACCTAACGAATTCAGGCTCGCCCTTTGATTTCTTCACAATAACGGGCCCATAAATCTGGACGTCGCTCTTGTGTAATGCGTTCTGCTTGGCATTTGCGCCATTCAAGAATTTTCCCATGGTGCCCAGATAATAAAATTTCTGGAACATCACGCCCGCGCCACTCGCGTGGTTTGGTATAATGTGGATATTCCAACAATCCCGTCTCAAAACTTTCATCTTCATGGCTGGCTTCTTTGCCGATAACACCGCTCAGCAGACGCACACAAGCATCTAACAACACGGTTGCAGCAGATTCACCACCAGAAAGGACATAGTCACCTACGCTTATTTCATCGATATCGCCATGTTCATCAAGAACACGCTGATCAATGCCTTCATAGCGACCACATAATAAAATCACGCCCGGCGCATCGGCCAATTCATGAACCTTATCTTGTGTCAATGGTTTGCCGCGTGGTGTTAAAAACACCTTTTTGGCCATTGGAAAACGACTAATTGCACTTTCCAATCCATCTGTCACCACATCAGGGCGCATCACCATGCCAGCTCCGCCACCGAAAGGAGTATCATCCACTGTATTATGTTTGTCTTGGGCAAAATCGCGGATTTGGATGGTATCCAAACTCCAACGGCCCTCGTCCAATGCACGTCCAACCAATGAATGCCCCAGCATACCGGGAAACATTTCTGGAAAAAGAGTCAGAACACAAGCGGTCCAAGGAAGATTAAGCGGGCTCATCAGATGTGCCTTCTTTATCTTTTGCTTTTTTCGCTTTTCTTTTAGGTTTCTTCTTCTTTTCCTCAGGCAGCAGTCCAACTGGTGGGTTGACGATCACATGACCTTTTTCAACATCCACAATGGGAACAACTTCATGAGTGAACGGAACCATAATCAGGGTTCCTTCTTTGGGCAGAATTTCCAGCATATCACCTGCACCGAAATCAAACACCGCACGCACAGTACCAAGAGTTTTTCCACTGACTGTTTTCGCAGTCAAACCGATCAAATCAGCGTGGTAAAATTCTCCATCATCTGCATCCGGCAATTCCGAACGAGCAACATAGAGACGTTCGCCTTTCAATAAATCAGCAGCTTCACGGGTTTTAACCCCGTCCACTTTAACAATCAATTCGCCTTTACCTGTATGGCTGACGACTTCAAAGTCAAAAGTCCGAGTACCGTCTTCACTGCTAAATTGCTTGAATTTAGCGACATCATCTGGCTTTGAAGTGAAACTTTTCATACGCAACGCACCACTTACACCATGGCCAGACGTAAAGGCTGCGACACAAAGACGCTCCATTCCCTTATCCTGATTATGTGTATTCGATGACATCGCTTGATAATTCCCAATTCAAACCAAAAAATTCTTAAAACTGTTAAAGCCTTAGGCTTCAGCAGCAGCTTCTTCTGCAGGCGCTTCTACAACTGGTGCAGCGGCAGCAGCGGCAGCGGCTTCAGCAGCCTCAGCGGCAGCAGCAGCGGCAGCTTCAGCAGCAGCAGCAACTTTTTCTGCTTTTTCAGAAAGACGCATTTTAGTCTTTTCAGACTGTTCTGCTTTGGTTGTTTGCTGTGGAACCGAACGTTCCATTTTGCCAGCAGCAGCCAAGAAACGTAGAACACGGTCAGATGGCTTCGCGCCTTCGCCTAACCAATAATCGATACGTTCTTCGTTCATAGTTACACGTTTTTCGTCGTCTTTAGGCAACATAGGGTTATATGTGCCTAATTTTTCGATGAAACGGCCATCGCGCGGTGCGCGTTTGTCTGCAACAACGATACGATAGAACGGACGCTTTTTAGCGCCGCCACGTGCCAAACGGATTGTAAGAGCCATGTGTTGGTCTTTCCTGTGGTTTGGGTGTTAAAAAAATTAAATTACTTAAATCGAACAGATTATAAAAAAGGTCTTCACTTTTTAAAGGGCAGTCCCGGTGGCATACCACCTTGAGAGGGAAGGCCTGGCATACCAGATGGCATACCACCGCCTCCCATCATTGCGCCCATTTTGCCGAGCAAACCTTTTTTATTCATCTTTCCAACTTTCTTCATGACGGTGGCAGTCTGCTGATATTGTTTCAGCAGCTTGTTAACGTCCTGAACTGTGAGCCCGCTGCCTTGCGCAATACGTTGGCGGCGCGATGCTTTAATAAGTTTTGGATTTTGACGTTCCTTAACAGTCATCGACAAGATGATGGCCTGTTGGCGCGCGATCATTTTGTCATCCACGTTTGCTTCTGCAAGCTGTTTTTTCATTTTGCCCATACCCGGCAGCATGCCCATCAAACCATCAATATCGCCCATATTGCGAATTTGATTGAGTTGTTCGAGCATATCTTCCAGCGTGAACAGGCCTTTCATGACCCGTTTAGCAAGGGCTTCAGCTTTATCTTGGTCTAGGTTTTCTTGTGCTTTTTCCACCAAGGAAACCACATCACCCATACCAAGAATTCGGCTGGCGATACGTTCTGCATGAAAAGTTTCAAGTTCGTCGATTTTCTCGCCGATACCCATTACTTTAATCGGTGCGCCTGTAACTTGACGCATAGAAAGGGCCGCACCGCCGCGCGCATCACCATCAACCCGTGTGAGCGCAATACCTGTGATACCGATCTTTTCATTAAATTCTTTAGCCACATTGACCGAGTCTTGACCGGTCATGGCATCTGTCACCAACAATGTTTCTGCTGGTTTCGCAACATCGCGGATATCTGCGACCTCACTCATCAATTTTTCATCGATGTGCAAGCGACCCGCAGTATCAAGAATGACAACATCAAAGCCACCTTTGCGGCCCTCAATCATCGCACGTTTTGCAATCGCTACTGGTTGTTCACCAAACACGATGGGAAGTGTCGCCACTTCGGCTTGCTTACCTAATACTTCAAGCTGTTGTTGGGCTGCAGGACGATAAACATCGAGTGAAGCCATCAATACTTTTTTGCGTTCTTTCTTGGTCAGCATTAAACCAAGTTTAGCAGAGGTGGTTGTTTTACCTGCACCTTGCAGACCAACCATCAAAATGCCAACAGGGGGAACAGCTTTTAGATTAATCGCTGACTCGCCCTCGATGCCGCCCAGCATCTCAACCATGCAATCATGCACGATCTTGATAACCATCTGGCCTGGATTGATACCTTTAACAACATTTTGCCCAGTGGCTTGTTCTTTAGCCTTCGTAATAAAATCTTTCACAACAGACAAGGCAACATCGGCTTCTAAAAGCGCAACGCGTACTTCGCGCATGGCTTCAGAAACGTCAGCTTCACTTAAAGCGCCACGCTTTGTGAGTTTGTCAAAGATGTCGCCAAGGCGGCCCTGAAGGTTATCAAACATATACAATTAGTCCCAACGCAAAACGAGCCAATGCTCGAAACTCGAGGACTGGCGGCACCCCATAAGGTGACATTACTGTCAGAGGTCATTAAATTTGACGTTCTTTTACGAGTTTGCTGTTTAAGAGTCAAGTGAATCAATCTCTAGAGCCTCAACTCATATTATCAAGATTTGCGCACAGAAACTCTGGCATTATTTTTTCTGGAAACGCCAACCAGAAACAGTAAAAAAAACAGGCCGTTTCATATTTAATAAAACCGCCTGTTTCTCCTTATTTAAGCAACCATTTTACCGCTTATATTCTCCCTTATGTAATCAATCGTGGCTTGGGAAATATAGACATCAGCCGCCGTTGTATTTTTATTATCAATCAAACAGGCTCTGTCCACATGGATATCCAAATCAACGCCATTCCTGACAAGCGCTCTTTTAAACATAGGAACAGCCATAACAGCCACAAACCTATCCAAATTATGATCTAAACCAAATTGCTGAACGGCTATAATCAACTCACCCAAAGCAACGCGTCTTAAATCTGGCGTTAAAGAAGCATCAACAACAAAACGTGTCGTCTCCCAAACACTTTCTGTCTTGGGTACTTCATAAGGTAGGAAATTTGGGAAAACCTCTTCAATCATATAAGGATAGATTGTTGAGATTAGTCTGCATGCTGCAACACACGCATTGTTGTGTTCAATCAATACATATTGCGCACGCGGCGTATCATATTGATCCCATTCTAATTTTTCATGGCTTGGAACAGTCCAATGTTGACGATCTACAAATGCATCATAACGTAATTGATGATGCTTGATCCATAGGTCGCCTTTCTTGTGAATGTTTTGCCAATTAACGAGATGTGCTCTCATAATATTCTCCATTTAGTGGTTAATAGAAGAATATTACAATGCCATATTTTATTTGAGGTCCACCTTGAAGTTATGTCTTTACCTAAATTACAACTAGACCTTGCTGTACTGCTTTCATAATCAGCTGTGGGACAGTCTCACACTCCATTTTCTTGCGAGCTTCATCCAGCATAAAGTAAACTCCATGAGACGTTTTGCCCAAATCTATGGCGATGTCTTTTGCACGCTTGCCCAACATCGTATACTGAATTGCATATATCTGATTTTCAGACAGATCACACCCTGTGTGAACTATTTCTCGGATTGATAGGTATTTCATAAAGAATTGATTAGCCAACATCTCATAAAAACCCAAATCGCTGTCAGAAATGTCAAAATCAGATTTTGAGGCAAACGACAGAACATAACAGCCATCATATGAACGAAGAGGTAAAGACACCCCAGCCTTTAAATTAAAGCGTTCTGCATCCTCGAAAAAGCTTGGATGATATTTTTTGATTTCTTTCCAAACCAAACACCTACGTGCATAGGGGGCCAATAAATAAGCGGGATCAATTTCATACAGTTTATGTGCGAAATAATATTCAACCCATTCTTGGGGAACATTCACAGATATTGCAGCTGATGGAAACTTATCCATAGCCTTGGCATCACCATATACATTCCCAAAGGCATAATATTCGAACCCCATATCAGCCAAAGTTTCGATCAATGCATCATTGAGTTCATCAGTTGACGTGCAACCAGGTAGCTTTTCAGTAAAATTTTGCAGATATTTCCACATTATTCCCAAGGTCCTTCAAAACTATATTTACAACTACGAAAATTCGCAGTAAAAACTTCAGAGGCTAAACTTAGCCTTTAAACATTAGAATTTTATAGTGCTTAATATTATGTAATTAAATCAATTCACAGCAAATGTCTTGATCTTGCGCATGAGAATCTGGCTTAAGTCGATAAGATATAGAAACTACAGACGTAGCAGACGAGTTCTCTTTTGAACTTTTATAAATATACAACAAATACTGGCATACATATAAGATGGCTGTATAATTATGAATTAACAATTGTATATAAGTAATAATACCTTTCTCCCTTGACCGTTGAGTTAAGCATCCTCATCTGTCAATCCATTCTAAATCGCTTCAAATATTAACATCTGATGAGTAGAAAAATGAGCCGACGCCCACCTAGAACAAGCCCAGACCCCATTGATAAATACGTTGGCTCGCGCGTACGTGCACGCAGGGTTGGTATGCGTATTTCCCAAACTAAGCTAGGGGATGCAATTGGTGTTACATTCCAGCAAGTACAGAAATACGAAAATGGAACCAATCGTATCGGCGCAAGTAATCTATATAAAATTTCTCGCCACCTCAGCACAGAAGTTGCATTTTTCTTTCAAGACATGCCTGATGAATTGTTTGAAGCCTCCAACCAAGACCCATATGGCTTGTCCGAACCTTTAGCGGAACCTTTTGAAAGCGACCCTTTATCTTCGCGTGATGCCATCTCATTAGTGCATGACTATCACCGCATCCCTGATGAGCAATTGCGCCAACGCATGAGCCAGATGGTTCGCGCCCTTGCCAATAGTCTTACCAACAGCCCACATGAGGCTGATGAAGAAGACTGACACGCCTCAACCTAAAACCCCAATAGATTGTAAACTTTAGAAATAACGTGTTTAGAGAGAATCCGTGTTTGGGGTTTTAATTTCTGCGTGCTATACCTTTAAGAAGTGTTGTATTTTAGATACACCTATTTAGTGTAAAAATTTCTTGAGGTATAGACGCATGGCACGGTTGCCTAAACTTGTGGACCCCATAAATATCATTGTCGGACGACGTTTAAGATTAAAGCGTGAACTATTAGGCATGAGCCAATCTGCCTTGGGAGAAAAAATTAACGTTTCTCGCATTAAAATCGGCCAGTTTGAATCCGGTTACACTGCACTACCAGCCCCCACCCTTTATAAACTTTCTCAATTTTTAAAGGTCGATACTTGTTTTTTCTTCAATGAAACAAACGAGGTGAAACATCACATTTCAACTCCCTTTAAAGAGCTGGATCCTTTGTTAAATCGTGAAACGGTCTCGTTGCTCAAAGATTTCAGCGCTATGGATGACACTGATGTACGCAAGAAATTCGCCGCTGTTATGGAGCGCGCATCCGAACTCATGAACAAGAAAAAATGACTTCAAGCTTTCAAGAAGCCAATAATATCCTTAACTTCTTCCAATACAGGAGCCGCCAAGGCATTTGCACGCTCTGAACCTTGTTTCAAAATCGCATCAACTTCTGCAGGGTCCGCCATATAGCGCTGCATTTCAGAACTGATAGGGCCCAATTTATCAACCGCCAAATCCGTTAAAGCTTTTTTGAAATCCGAGAAAGTCTGCCCACCATATTGGACACATACATCTTGCAGCGCCACATCATTTAAGGCGGCGTAGATGTTCATCAGATTTTTCGCTTCAGGACGCCCTTCAAAAGCATCAATGCTGTCTGGAACAGGATGTGCATCTGTTTTAGCTTTGCGCACTTTTTTCGCAATCATATCCACATCATCCG
>Ga0209345_10002528_pt1 | contig 20061 bp, 25 predicted proteins | sample Cruoilmetagenom7_FD_187294 | JGI IMG/M metagenome (GOLD analysis project Ga0209345, IMG submission 187294) | Oil polluted marine microbial communities from Coal Oil Point, Santa Barbara, California, USA - Sample 7 (SPAdes) (version 2) | ecosystem: Environmental > Aquatic > Marine > Oil seeps ... | reverse complement strand
ACCACGTCGGCAAGCCAATAGTCGTCGCCTATCTCAGCGCCGCCGACGTGGTACTAGCCAATGACAGCTTCCGCTATGTCCGCGAGATTGTCGATGAATCCCAGAATATGGCGATGCTGGAGTTCGCGCTCGAGCTCGACGGGATCCAGGTCAATGGCGTCGATATCATCAGCTGGAATGACGACGGCAAGATTCAGGATTTCAAGGTGATGGTCCGGCCGCTGAAGGCGATCAACAAGGTCTGGGAAGAAATGGGCAAGATGCTGGAGAAGATGAAGGGTTAGGTTATCCAGTTCGTAACGAAATTGGCTCGCTCATTCACACTCGCTTTTGGCAATTCTATCAGTTCATAACCATAGCGTCGCCACGTTGACGTTACCGCTTCATATGTGGTCTCTGCCTCATGCCAATCCTGAATGCGGTCTTGATCGCCATGGTAGATTTCCTTCCAAGGCGGTGCCACGAATATCGGTCCTGCATAGCGATAGTTTTTGCAGGCCAGACCAAGCTCATCCGGTATCCGCAACCCCATCATTTGGAGGAAACCGACGTTGTCCGGAAAACCCCGATCAAATAGCCAAATCTGCGAACCCATATTAGCCCTATTGAAATTTTCGATATCCAGTTTCAATATTTCGGCGGCGTATAAATGGGGGCTTTTCCGTCGCAATTCATGACCATCTCGTCGGGCCAAGACAGCCCGCCCTGATTCTCGCCCAATCGCGATTCCTTCCCCGGATAGCTTCTCACAAAGCGTCGTTTTTCCTGACCCCGGCCCGCCGGTTATGACGGCGATATTGGCGGAACTCAGGATCACCCGAACAGCGTCAGCACACCAATCGTCTGCTCGTCGCCCATCAGGCCGGAATAGATCATCTTCCCGGCGACATAGACGATGACCGCCAGTCCCAGATAAGCGATCCACTTGTAGCGCTCGATATATTTGGCGATGACATTGGCGGCGAGACCCATTAGCGCGACCGACAGCAACAGACCGATCACCAATATTCCGGGATGCTCGCGCGCCGCACCGGCTACGCCCAGAACATTGTCGAGACTCATCGACACGTCGGCTGCGGTTACCGCCCAGACGGCTCCCCAGAAGCTTTTCTGGGCCTTCACGCCACTGCGTTCGTCGCCTTCAATCTCTACCGAACCGGGAGATTCGCCTTCGTGGAAAATCTCGCGGTAAAAGCTCCAGCCGACCCAGAGCAAAAGCAAGCCACCAGCGAGCACCAGACCAACAATCTGCAACAGCTGCACCACAATCAACGCGAACAATATCCGCAGGATCAACGCCGCAGCGATACCGATCAGAATGACCTTGCGCCGCTGTTCAGCGGGCAATCCACCGGCCAGGGCGCCGACAACAATCGCGTTATCGGCAGCAAATACCAGATCGATCAGCACGACCTGCCCGAAAGCGGCAAGCGCCGCCGGTGTTCCGATATTCGAAAAATCCTGAACGATCGCTGCCCAGATATCGGAAATAGAACCAAGACCGGTCGCAACAACGGAGAAAATGGAAAGAAGTTCAATCATGGAGAATAGAGGATCCGTAATAGTTAACGACCGGCATAGGGTCATAGAAATCGTGAAGCAAGCTGCGCCACTGTTGATAATCGTCTGACTGCCGAAATCGTTCCCGATGCGATTCAATACGGTCCCATTGAATCAACAACAAATAGCGGGTCGGATCATCCGATGACGGTCGTACCTCGATCGACTGAAAACCCGGTTGCCGGGCTACAAGCGGTCTGGCTTTCGCCATCGCCGCTTCAAAACTCTCCGATTGCCCTGGCCGAACCTGCAAAATGGCATGTTCCAAAATCACCAGAGCAATCCCGCGATCCTACTGATTCATACTGTCGAAGAAATCGTCGTTGGATTTTGAATCCTTCATCTTGTCGAGCAGGAATTCCATCGCGTCGATCGTGCCCATTTGCATGAGAATACGGCGAAGCACCCACATTTTCTTGAGCTTCTCGTCCTCGACCAGCAATTCTTCCTTACGCGTACCCGATTTGCCAACATCAAGTGCCGGGAAGATACGTTTGTCGGCGACCTTGCGATCCAGAACGATTTCCGAGTTGCCGGTGCCCTTGAATTCTTCAAAGATCACTTCGTCCATCCGGCTGCCGGTATCGATCAATGCGGTGGCGATGATTGAAAGCGATCCGCCTTCCTCGATATTCCTGGCAGCACCGAAGAAACGCTTCGGACGTTGCAGCGCATTGGCATCAACACCGCCGGTCAGCACCTTGCCGGAGCTTGGCACCACCGTGTTATAGGCGCGGCCAAGGCGAGTGATGGAATCGAGCAGGATGACAACATCATGCTTGTGCTCAACCAGACGCTTGGCTTTTTCGATCACCATCTCGGCAACCTGGACGTGGCGGGTAGCGGGTTCGTCAAAGGTCGAGCTGATCACTTCGCCCTTCACCGACCGCTGCATGTCGGTAACTTCTTCCGGCCGTTCGTCGATCAGCAATACCAGCAGATAGACTTCCGGATGATTGTCGGTGATCGCCTTGGCGATATTCTGCAGCAAAACGGTTTTACCAGTACGCGGTGGCGCCACGATCAACGCACGTTGGCCCTTGCCCTGCGGCGAGATAATATCAATCACCCGCGCGGACTTGTCTTTTTCGGTTGGATCCAGACTGTCGAGCTTGAGCTTCTCGTCCGGATAAAGCGGCGTGAGATTGTCAAAATTCACCCGGTGACGGACCGCGTCCGGATCGTCAAAATTGATCGCGGTCAGCTTGGTCAGCGCGAAATAACGCTCGCCATCACGCGGTGCGCGAATTTCGCCTTCTACCGTGTCGCCGGTGCGCAGGCCGAATTTGCGGACCTGGTTGGGAGAGACATAAATATCATCGGGACCGGCGAGATAATTGGCTTCGGGCGAACGCAAAAAGCCAAATCCGTCCGGCAGCACTTCGATCGTGCCAACACCCATGATCTGCTCGTTCTGATCCGCAAGTTCTTTCAGAATAGCGAACATCAGATCCTGCTTGCGCAACGTGGAGGCACCCTCGACGCCCAGTTTTTCAGCCATCGAAACGAGATCCGCGGGCGACTTTTCTTTTAATTCTTTTAAATGCATGGAAGTTTATCCAGATAATATTGGGAAATCATAATATGTTTTACATGTGAGCAGCTGTTCGCTGGCTTCGAAATTCGATGTACATGAAAATTTAGCCCGGACGGGCTTTGGCGTATATTTACGCCTTTGTTATTTGAGTGTCAACTAATGGGAATCAAAACGGTTTGATAATCACCAATATCACGATGATTGCCGCCGCAATACCGGGCACTTCATTGACCAGACGCAGTCTTTTGTCGCTCATCGTCCGTTCGCCGCGCGCCAGTTTTTTGGAATAGGCAATCATCCAGCCATGATAGCCGGATAGCGCCAGCACCATCAGCAATTTGGCGTGAAACCAGCCCTGGCTGAACGCGCCAATATTATGAGCGAGCAACAATCCGACGACCCAGACAATGATCAGCGAGGGGTTGAGAATGATCTTGCGCAGCTTGCCTTCGCGCTCGATCCATTTGCCATCTTCCTCCGAACCGACCGCGGTTTCCTGATGATAGACAAAGAAACGCGGCATCATGAACAGCCCCGCCATCCAGAAAATCACGAAAATGAGATGGGCCGCTTTTAACCAGAGATAGAGCATGGAGAGAATTTCATTCATTGCCTCACAAGTGTAAGCAGATTTTCGACATGTTCAATGGGCGTGTCGGGTAAAATCCCGTGGCCCAGATTGAAAATATGCGGGCGATGTTCAAAGACTTGCATGATCTGGCGCGTCGATTTTTCAAGCGCTTCGCCGCCGGCAATCAGGGCCAACGGATCAAGATTGCCTTGCAGCGGCAAACCAGCTGGCAGATTTTCATGGGCCCAGACCGGATCCACCGTTTCATCGAGACCAATCGCGCTGGCACCCGTTTCATTCGCATAAGCCCGTAATTTTGCGCCGGCGCCCTTGGGAAAACCGATAATCGGCAGATCGGGATGAACCGCTTTCAAACGCGATATGATTTCGGCGTTGGGCGCGATCACCCATTTTTCAAATTGTGCCGGTGACAGGGATCCGGCCCAGCTGTCGAACAGTTGCACCGCATCGACGCCGGCCTCGATCTGGCCGAGCAAATATTTGACAGTATTCTTGATGATTGCGTCGATCAGTTCGGAAAAGGCAGTTTCATCCTGATAGGCATAGCGCCGGGGGACACCCTGATCCTTGCTGCCCTGTCCATGAACCATATAGGTCGCGACCGTCCAGGGACTGCCGGCAAAGCCCATGAAGGTTGTTTTGTCGTCGAGCCGTTCGGCAACCCGGCGCACGGTGGCGTAAATAGCTTCAAAATGCTCGGGAGCAGCCTCTAGAGACGACAAAGCAGCATCGACCAGCCTTGGTGCCAGCCGGGGTCCTTCTCCCTTCTCAAACCATAGTTTCTGACCCATCGCATGCGGGACGATCAAAATGTCCGAAAACAGGATCGCACCGTCAAAGCCAAAACGCTTGATCGGTTGCAAGGTAACTTCCGCTGCCGATTCCGGATCATAGCAAAGTTCAAGAAATCCACCTTTTTGCGCGCGCAATTCGCGATATTCCGGCAAATAGCGACCCGCCTGACGCATGAGCCAGACCGGCGTTTGATCGGTCTTCTTGCCGAGCAATGTCTGGAGGAGAATTTTCTGGGAGTCGGTTCCGTTCGGCATATGAAGACGGTCATCCATTATTATTATCTAAGTATTTATATTAAATTGTTGTTGATGATAGAGCGTGGAAAAGGCGGTAACCCGCCAGCGTCGCAAATACAAACAGATTGACAGGAGGGTCTTAATGAAAATTTAACCGATTCCAAATTTTGATCCCCGTTATCCACAGATTGTGGATGGAATCTGTTAATGTTGGTCCATTGTGGATAGATTCGCGAGAGTCGGGGATGGATATAGAGGAGGTATTTATCCCCAACTTCATCCCTTGCTTTATCCACCGTGAAATCACAAAGCTTAAACCATGAACAGGCTTCATCTCCATCTGCTATCGGATTCCACCGGCGAGACACTGGAAAATATTGCCAAGGCGGCGCTTGCGCAGTTCGATGGTGTAGAGATTATCAAGCATTTCTGGCCGATGGTCCGTTCCGAGAAACATCTCAACCGGATATTGACCGAAGTGGCGGATAATCCCGGGCTGGTCATATTCACCATCGTCAACCGTGATATCAGAGCCAAGCTGGAACGCGAATGCCGACATCTGGGACTTCCGTCGGTTCCGGCCCTTGATACCGTAACCGATGCCTTGTCCAATATGCTGGGACAGGAAGCCAAAGCGCGACCGGGTCGTCAGCACATATTGGACGCAGCCTATTTTGCCCGGGTTGAAGCAATCCAGTTTACCATTGCCCATGATGACGGTGTCGGCTGGGAAAATTGGGAAGCCGCCGATATCGTGCTGGCCGGCGTTTCCCGAACCTCGAAAACACCGACATCCATCTATCTTGCCAATCGTGGCTTCAAGACTGCCAATATTCCGATCGTCCCGGAATCGCCTCCGCCCGATGCGCTATTTCATCTGAAGAATCCGCTGATTGTAGGTCTGATCACCGGTGCTTCGCGGCTGGTGCAGGTAAGGCGCAACCGGTTGTTGTCGCTGAATCAGGCACCTGAAACCGATTATGTCAATGAAGAGAAGGTTAAGGCCGAAACCCAATATGCCCGTCGGATGTTTGCCGATAATGGCTGGCCGATGATTGATGTGACTCGGCGGTCGATCGAGGAATCGGCGGCGGCGATCATCAATCTCTACAACGAGCGGCATATAGCCGCTGGAGACAGCGTGAAAGCTCCTGTCAGTGAATGATATACCCTTGATTCTGGCATCAAAAAGCCAGGCTCGGCGCGCGATGCTGGCCGCTGCCGGCGTTATGGTCGAGGCTATTGCCCCCAATGTTGACGAGGATGCCCTTAAAGAAGGGCTGAAGAGCGAAGGCGTGACCGCTCGCAATCTTGCCGATGCGCTCGCAGAAGCCAAGGCCGTCCGGCTATCACAGCGGATCGGTGCCGGGATGGTATTGGGAGCGGATCAGGTTCTGGCGCTGGAAGACGGCAGGATGCTCGACAAGCCGTCCAATCCTGCCGACGCCATCGCCCATTTGAAATTGCTGTCGGGCAGGAAGCACAAGCTGTTCAGCGCGGCCGTGATTGCCGAACAGGGAATAGCGGTATGGCGTCATATTGATATTGCAACGCTTTCTGTCCGGTCGCTGAGCGACGCTTTCATCGAACATTATGTGGAATCCGAATGGGATAATATTCGTCACTGTGTCGGTTGCTACGAGATTGAGGGCAGGGGTGTTCAGCTTTTTTCGGCTATCAGCGGCAGCCAATTCACGATCATGGGCCTGCCGTTACTGCATCTTCTGGACTATCTTCGCATTCGGGGTATTTTGACGTCATGACCACATCTCTTCCCTATGCCGAAGTCATCGGTGATCCGATCAAACAGAGCAAGTCGCCGCTGATTCACAAATTCTGGCTCGACCGGCTTGGAATTGCGGCAGATTATCGCGCCTGTCATGTCGAACCAGCTGAACTGGTCGATTATATCGGGCAGCGCAGCGACGATCCGGACTGGCGGGGCTGCAATGTGACCTTGCCGCATAAAATAGAGATTATGGATCTGGTCAGCGATCCGGGCGGCGTTCGTGACAATATCGGAGCGATGAATACCATCGTGCGCCAGACCGACAATAGTCTCATCGGTACAAATACCGACGCGGCCGGTTTCATGGCCCCGATTGCCGACACTGACTGGTCGGGAAAACATGCTGTCATCATCGGGGCAGGTGGTGCGGCCCGCGCGGTCCTGTTTGCCCTGAAACAAGTGGGGATCGGGGAAGTTACCTTTGTTGCGCGTAGCGGTCTGAAAGCGAGCGGCTTGCTGATGCAATCGTCTTTGAAGGGCGGGGTACTTCCGATGGACGCGCGGTTACCGGAGGCTGATCTTCTGATTAACGCCAGTCCGCTCGGCATGACGGGCAAGGAACCGCTAGAGCTGGACCTTGGTCCTTTGCCGCTCGATGCGCTAGTATATGATCTCGTCTATGCTCCGCTGGAGACAGGTCTTTTGAAGGCGGCCAAGCGGCGCGATCTGGCCGTGGTTGACGGTCTCGACATGTTAATCGGTCAGGCGGCGCTTGCCTTTGAACTGTTCTTTGGCGCGACCCCGCCGATGGAAGATGATATCGAACTCAGAAAGCTGTTGATTGCATGATGGCACGCGAAAGACCCTATATTATCGGACTGACGGGCTCCATCGGGATGGGAAAGTCGACGGTAGCCCAAATGTTTGTCGACGAAGGCGTTCCCTTGTTCGATGCGGATGCTGCGGTCCATCACCTTCAAGGGCCAGGCGGCGCTCTGGTCGATGCGATCGAGGCCCTGTTTCCGGGAAGCACGACTAACGAGGGCGTGGATCGTCAGAAACTGGGAGCAGCGGTGCTCGGCGATCCGTCGGCGTTGCAGCAGCTGGAAAGACTGATTCACCCTGCAGTCGGGGAAATGCGGCTGGCATTTATCGAAAAGCATCGGGACCGGCCGATGATCCTGTTCGATATTCCGCTATTATTCGAAAAATCCGGGGACGAGGGTGTCGATCATATTGTTGTGGTATCGGCCGGTGACCAGGATCAGCGCGCCCGTGTTCTGGCTCGACCGGGCATGACCGAAGAGCGGTTCGAACAGATTAAAGCGTTGCAAATCCCGGATGCCGAAAAGCGGAAAAGAGCCGATTCCGTGATAGATACATCCCTGCCTCATGCCGAAACACGTCGGCAGGTCCAAAAACTTGTCCAAAAACTGAAAGCATCTCTTGCGTAACCCAAAGTTCGGTCCGATATTGAGTATATGCGGGAAATAATTTTCGATACTGAAACCACCGGCTTTGATCCACAAAATGGTGACCGGATGGTGGAAATCGGCTGTATTGAAATGATCGACCGGGTCGAAACCGGCCAGACATTCCATTGCTATTATAACCCTGAACGGGCGATGCCGAAGGCCGCCGAAAATGTGCACGGATTGTCGGATGTATTCCTGTCGGACAAAAAGCTGTTTGCAGAGGGGGCTGAGGAACTTCTGGATTTTCTCGGGGACGCGAAACTCGTCGCCCATAATGCACAATTTGATTTTAATTTTCTCAACGCCGAACTGCTTCTGTGCGGGTACAAGGAAATTTCCCGTTTTCGCATGGTGGACACGCTGGCGATTGCGAAATCCAAACACCCTGGTGCCAAATTGTCGCTTGATGCCTTATGCTCGCGCTATGGTATCGATCGCAGCCATCGGGTGAAGCATGGCGCGTTGCTTGATGCGGAATTGCTGACCCAGCTTTATATTGAATTGACCGGTGGCCGCCAAATCGGCCTGGGTCTGGCGGAGGAGGACAAGCGGCAAAAAGACCTGGCCCAGATGCAACCCAGATCACAGAGAGTAGAACGCAGACCGTTTATGGCGGCGCGTGAACATCGCGCGACCGCAGAGGAGCTGGAGCGGCATAAGCTATTTATCGAGGGTATTAAAAACCCTCTTTGGACAGAAATTTAAGAGACAAAACAGTATCGTTAATTGTGTAGCGATGCAGAATGAAAAGGAGAATATTATGGAAGTTCGTGTTTCGGGACATCAGGTCGACACCGGTGATGCGCTGCAAACCCATGCCGAGGATCGAATGAACGCGATTGCCAGCAAATATTTTGCCAAGGCTATTTCGGCCAATGTCACCGTCAGCAAAGCCCCCCACGCCCAGTTCAAATGCGATATCGTGACTCATGTGATGCAGGGACTGACCTTGAAGTCTGATGCTGAAGCGGGCGACGCCCATCAGGCTTTTGACAATGCCGCTGACAAGATTGAAAAACAGCTGCGGCGCTATATGCGCCGGCTCAACGACCATCATGTCCAGGCGCAATATGCCGCGAAACAGGAAGAAGCGGCCTACCGGGTGTTTGAATCGGCGGACGAGGACGAGGAGAGCGAAGTGAATGGTGACAGCCCTCCGATCATTGCCGAAACCAGCACCGATATTCCCGAAGCCAGCGTGTCGAACGCGGTGATGATGATGGATTTGCGCAATACCAGCGCGCTATTGTTCAAAAACTCTGGCACTGGTACCCATAATATGGTCTATCGCCGCCCCGATGGTACAATTGGGTGGGTCGAGCCGCATAGCTGATAGGGCGGCTCTGTCGTCCACGGACAGATAATTGGACATTTTTGTCGACTGGCCCAAAAGCACACTGGCTTCCAAAGTCCGGAATTTTCGCGGATATTGCCGGAACAAGAGGAATGAATGATGACGATTATGTCCGTTAGATTGGATATCGCTGCCGTCCGGGATTGCCCCGGTGATGGCGGCAAGGATGAAATTTTGCGCACGATCGGCAAGATCGCGCAGGAATGTTATCAACTTGATGCAGAAACGGTGCGGGCTGGCTTGGCAGCTCGTGAAGCCCTGGGTTCAACCGGATTCGGAAGAGAAATCGCAATACCGCATACGAAATTGGACGATCTTGACCGTTGCGTGGGTATTTTCCTCCGTCTTTCCGAACCGGTAGCGTTCGATTCGCAAGATGGAAAGCCGGTCGGGTTGATATTCGCGCTGCTCTCTCCGGCTAAAGGCGGAGTCGAGCATTTACAGGCCTTGGCCGAGATTTCCCGTTTTCTGCGGGATGACAATATGGTTGCGAAGCTCCGCGGTGCCTCTGGTCAGGACGCCCTATATGTTTTGTTGAGCAAACAGCGCGAGCGGCGGGCTGCCTGATATCCGATATGACAGACAATCCTGAAACTGATTTGGAAAGCGGTGGCGCACAAGGACATTTTCGCGCCCTGGAACGGCTTTATGCCGAAGCGCCGATCAACCGACTGTTCAATTCACGGCTGGAAATCGAGGAAGCGGGCAAGGCAAAGATATTTTTCGATGTCGATGAACGATATTATCACGCAGCCGGGGCCGTACACGGGACCGCCTATTTCAAGATGCTCGACGACGCCGCTTTTTATGCGTCCAATAGCCTGGTGTCCGACCGCTTCATCCTGACCACCGCCTTCAATCTGCTCTTCACCAAGCCGCTCAAGAACGGACCGGTCATAGCCGAGGGCCGCTGGGTTAGTGGTAAACGGCGGGTGTTTGTGGCCGACGCACGACTGGTCGATTGCGATGGTGACGAAATAGCCCGGGGCACCGGTACCTTCATGCGTTCGCATATTTCGCTTGCCTCGCTGCCCGGCTATAAAAAAGATGATTGAACCGCGGCTTTCTGCGGAAATGAAGGTAAAGACCCTTCTCAGACTCGTGAATCAAAATGGTGGCTTCGGCGCGGTGCTGAAAAAGGGTGACCGGATATCCGGATCTATCCTGATTCAATGCGTAGAAAAGGGCGAAAACCCTAAGCTCATGGAGAATATGCCGTCGCTTGACGGCTCGCCGAATTGGCAGCAGATATGGCCACAAGCTACTGATAACAATAAGAAATTAACCGATTATATAGCCCAAAGATTTCGATTTGACCCCGATATATGGTTAATTGAACTGGACATCCCGGATGCGGAACGGCTCATCGCCCAAATGGGTCAGTAAACTTGACTTTATCACCCAGAACCATATTTGGCGCTCAACTTTGATGCGCAGGTTGCCGTTAGGTTTGTCGGGAACGACAGGCGGTAAACACGCAGTCGGGGGGAGCAGAAACAGATCCACGCTTTGAATTCCGGATCTGTTTTTGGTGGTAATGACGGAAAAGTCATGAGCCGCTCTGGTCTCACCGCATAAAAAAACAGGTTTATGAGCAAAATTTTTCGTGCCGCAAGCGCCTTGTCGCTTGCTTTTACTACGGTCGTGGCATTGTCCGTTACCGATGTGTCCTTCGCGTTGGAAGCAAGCGATGAGACTCCCGAATCCGAAATTTTCGTCGATCCGGCTCTGCTGCAAGAGGACGAATCGAACAAAGCCATCATATTTGGCGAGCAACAGGAAGTTGTTGCTGAAATTCCACAAGATGTTGTCGAGGCAGACAAGATTGCCAACGGCGAAGCCGAAGGCAATTTTAACGGCAATTCCGATTTTATCAATGATGGCGCGCTATCCTTGCGTCAGCTGGTGCGCCAGCAATCAGTTGATGGTTCGCTCGATCCCGAAATGCAATGTCTTGCCGGGACGGTTTATTTTGAATCCAAAGGCGAATCCCTGCAAGGTCAGCTGGCCGTTGCCCGCGTCGTGCTCGCGCGTGCCGCTTCTTCCCGTTTTCCGGATAGCATCTGCGGTGTCGTTTTTCAGCGCAGCCAGTTTTCCTTTGTTCGCGGGGGTAAAATGCCTCCGATCAAAACCGGTGGCCGACACTGGCGCAACGCGGTGGCGATTGCCAAAATTGCCGTGAATGATGGCTGGAAAAGCTCCGTCGAAGGCGCGCTTTTCTTTCACGCCCGTTATGTTTCTCCAGGGTGGCGCCTCAAACGCATGGCGACAATCGACAACCATATCTTCTATCGCTAGGCGATCCGGACATATCAAATCCATAAAGGCTCCCTCACGGGGGCCTTTATTTTGTTCTTTTTATGTTCTAGCCTGATTCCATGACGATAATCGACGATTCTTCTGGTCTGTTGACAACCGCTGGTGAACTGAACGGCGCGCAGGCGGTTGCCCGCGGTGTCGCGCGGATGTTTCTGAGACATGATATCATGGTGTTGCCCGAAGTCAGTTTGCGAAACAGGAGAAGGGCTGACCTGATGGGGATTGATGCCAAGGGGCAGATCGTCATTGTCGAGATCAAGGTCGTCCGGAGCGACTTGCTAGGCGATAGCAAATGGACGGAGTATCTAGACTATTGTGACCGGTTTTACTGGGCGTTGCCGATCGGCTTCGACGCTTCGCCGGTCGATGGCGCGGAATTCATGCCCGACCGCACAGGTCTGATCATTGCGGATGCTTATGATGCGGAAATGGTACGTCCCGCCGCGACCAACGCGCTCGCTCCGGCACGACGCAAGACCGAAACCATGCGGCTGGCCCGTCGTGCCATGCAGCGAGCAGCGATTTCTGATGGCTGGATAAGCCCCGCGTCGAGCCTACAGGAGCCAGGCCGCTACTAACCTTCTGGTCCGAAAAAACGTCCCTCGGGTTCCGGTTTTTTGGTGGCATCGGCTTTTTCAATTTCGGCCAGAATCGTGGCCGTTCGACGATCCTGCGTCGCATAGTCACGCGCCGATTTTCCCGCGAGCGTATCGGTGCGGTCCGGGTCGGCACCATTTTTGAGAAGCAGCCGGACCAGCTCCGTATCACGCATATGAACCGCCAGAATCAGTGCGGTTTCGCCCTGTTTGTTTGTTTCGTCCACTTTCGCCTTTTTGGCCAACAGGGTTCTTGCGCCATCCACGAATCTGAGCTGGGTCGCCAGCATGAGCGGCGTATTGCCTTCTTTGTCCGCAAGGTTGGGATTGGCACCTTTTTGCAGCAGGAAAGCGAGCCAGGTATTGTCGCGTCGTTCCACCACGATATGCAGAGCAGTCTGCCCGGTGGAATGATCGCGCGTATTGACGATCACCGATCCTGGCTGGCTGAGAAATTTGGTTGCTTCCTCGCCATCGCGGTCCTTGACGGATTTCAGAAAATTATAGCTATCCGAAAATTGTGCCGAGGCTGGCACTGAAATCAAAATGCTTGCCGCCGCAATCCCGGCAAAGCGCAGGAAAAGGATAAGTTTACCGGCCCATATTGGGCCCGAAGGATTTTTACTGAACATTTTTCGCCCCATTTCGTTAACTGGTGACATTACACCGATCCGTTATAATTGCTGCCTATCAATTATCTGTTGAAATTGATCAAGTAGCAGACCATTGCTGGCCGCGTAATGAACAATATCGAAAACAAAGCAAAAATGATCCTCTCGGCAGGATACCTGGCCCTCTTGGTAGCCTGCAACGCAACGCCCGCCGGAAATGGGTCGGCGGATGCCGAACCGCCTCTCGCCGGAGCGCAGATCGGCGGGACATTCACGCTGACCAACCAGGACGGCGTCGAAATGTCAGAGGACGATTTCAAAGGCAAATACCGGATCATCTATTTCGGTTACAGCTATTGCCCCGATGTGTGCCCGATTGACCTCTCCAATCTCATGCTGGGCTTGAAGCTGGCAGAGACGGGCGATCCTGCATTCGCCGAAAAAGTCCAGCCGATTTTCATAACGGTCGACCCCGAGCGCGATACACCGGCGGTTTTGAAACAATATGTTTCGGCTTTTCACCCGCGGCTTATCGGTCTCACTGGTACGCCAGAAGAAATTGCAGCGGCCGCAAAAAAATATCTGATCATCTATGATATCCGCAAAGATGAAGGATCGAGTGAATATCTCGTCGATCATAGCCGTCAGGCCTATTTGTTCGGACCGGAAGGTGAACCGTTGGCGCTGTTGCCCTTTGACGGCACGCCGGAGGATATCGCCGATGAAATTACCCGATGGGTGAAATAGAATCCGTTCCGCCCTTTTGGGAACAGCCGCTTGAAACACTCGATCGCGCCCAATGGGAAGCCTTGTGCGACGGCTGCGGCAAATGCTGTTTGCTAAAGGCCGAAGACGAGGACGATGGCCAGATATATATGACCAATATTGCCTGCAAATTGCTTGATATCCAGCAGGCCCAATGCAGTGACTATCGCCACCGCAAGTTTCATGTCCCTGATTGTGTACGGTTGACGCGTTCCAAGCTGGAGCAATTCGACTGGCTGCCCGATAGCTGCGCCTATAAATTGCGCGCCCGAGGTCTGCCATTGCCGGCGTGGCACTATCTCATCTCCGGTGACCGCGAGTCCATCCACGCGGCCGGCCAATCGATCCGGGGAAAGGTTATTCCCGAAACGAAGGCCGGGCCGCTTGAACTCCACATTCTCGATGCTCCGCTTTAGCAGCACACGTACCGAAGCGCGTGCCATTCGTCTCGACGGCATAAGCTATCCGGTCGAGCTGCGGCGATCAAAACAGGCCCGGTCGATCATAGTTTCGGCAGATACGGTCAAGGGAATTGTCCGCCTCACCGTCCCGGTCTCCGCATCGAAAAATCAGGCGCTCCGCTTTGCCCAGTCCAAAGCCGACTGGCTGAATGCGCGTTTTGCGGAAGCTTTGCCCCCGGTACCGATAGAGAACGGCAGCCAGATAGCATTTTTGGGCGAACCCCATATCATATGCTGGTCCCCGGAATATGTGCGCAAGCCGTTAATTGTGGATGGCGAAATTCGACTGGGCGGACCCTCTGAACATCTCGAATCCAGGATGTTGCGCTGGCTCAAGGCACAGGCACGAAGCATTTTTGCAGAGGATTTGCAATTTTACTGCACCAGGGCCGGTGTTGACCTACCCAAACTCGCGGTCGGAGATGCGCGGCGGCGCTGGGGCAGTTGTTCCGGTCATCGGTCAATCAGATTGAGTTGGCGGTTGGTCATGGCCCCGGCCCATGTTCGTCGCTCGGTGGTGGCACATGAAGTGGCACATCTCCTTCATATGGATCATAGTCCGCGCTTTTATGCGCTGCTCGACCGGATTTACGAATCGGATCGGCAGATCGCTGATCGCTGGCTCAAGGACCATGGCCGTGGTCTGCATATGGTCGGCGTGGAGCGACAATCGCCGACGACCGACTGAATGTCTTCCTTATTGCGTTTCGGAGCGCATCGCATCAGGAAGCAGGGATTCGGGCTGTTTTTGCGGAGGAAGCGGCTTCGGTTTCTTGACTGGTTCCGGTTCCGGCTTGCGGGGTGCCGGATCTCCCCCGCGTCCAAGCACGGAATCGATCCAGTCCTGGTCAAGCCTCGGGTTATCGGCGGCTTCCCGGTTTTCCAGATCATATTCGATGCCGCCGCCAGTCTCTATCGGCATGCCATTTTCATCGACGTAGATACCATCTTCCGGCGCTCCAAACAGGGCATCCTCATCGGGTTCCAATTGCCATTCGGGCAAGATCAGTTCGGTATCGAATTTCTCGACCTTGCGGTTGGCTACGGCGATTTTCATAAATTGTGCGAAAGCGGAGGCTGGTGCCCGCCCGCCCTGGAGACCACTCACCGGCTTTGCGTCGTCGCGACCCATCCAGACGCCGGTGGTGAGACCGCTTGAGAAGCCTAGAAACCAGCCATCCTTGTTGCTGCTGGTGGTTCCGGTCTTGCCTGCGACCGGTCTGCCGATCTGGGCCGCCCGACCGGTGCCAGTGTTTACTGCGGTTTGCATCAGATCGGTAATACCGGCGGCCACCCACGGGTCTACCAGCACCCGGCTGCCGTCAAATTTGTTTTGATAGAGGATATCGCCGTTCATCGTCTGCACTTTGGTAATTCCAAACGGCGTGATCGCGGTGCCTTTTGCGCTGATCGATGCAAAGGCGCGCGTCATGTCGAGCAGTCGCACATCGGAGGTGCCAAGCACCATCGAGGGGTTGGTGTCGATGGGCGTGGAGATGCCAAATCGCCGCGCCATATTTGCGATCGTGCTTGTCCCGATATCATTGCCTATCGCTGCTGCGACGGTGTTTTTGGAGAAGGCAAAAGCGGTGCGGACATCAATGTCTCCAGCATAGCGATTGCCGCTGTTGCGGGGCGTCCAGTTGCCAATCGTGATCGGCTCGTCGGTGACCGTATCATTGGGCGTATAGCCCGCTTCCAGTGCAGCCATATAGACGAATACTTTCCAGGCAGAGCCGGGTTGGCGGACGGCCTGGGTCGCACGATTATAGTTGGATGTCACATAGTCGGTTCCGCCAACCATCGCACGGACGGCCCCGTCGCGGTCGATTGCCACCAGCGCACCCTGGGCTCCTCCGGGTACCCGCGATTGAATGGCGCTTCCGGCTGCCCGCTGCATATCTAGGTCAAGGGTTGTCCAGACCTCGATCGGTTCGACCGTTTCGTCGATCAGCAAATCCAGTTGCGGCAGCGCCCAGTCGGTAAAATATCGAACACTATTCTGCCGTGGTTCCGGTGCAAGCTTGACCGAGGCAGGCTTGGCATTCGCCGCCTCGCTTGCGGTGATCGTTCCGGCATCCTGCATCACTTCCAGAACCACGGTTGCCCGGCCGATAGCGGCTTTGGCATCGGCGGTGGGGGAATAGCGGGAAGGGGCTTTGACAAGACCGGCGATGATCGCGGCCTCGGCCAGATCAAGATTTCTGGCGCCATGGGCGAAAAAACGGCGGGAAGCGGCATCAATCCCATAGGCACCGCCGCCATAATAGACCTTGTTGAGATAAAGTTCGAGAATCTGTTCTTTGGAGAATTTCCGTTCCATCGCCAGGGCGAGCAATATTTCCCGTCCTTTCCGGCCAAAGGTCCGGTTGTTGTTCAGAAATATGTTGCGCGCCAGCTGCTGGGTAATGGTCGATCCGCCCTGCGCCCAATAGCCGCGCTGCATCCGTACCTTCAGCGAACGGGCTATCCCGACCGGGTCAACGCCGAAATGACTCTCGTAGCGCCGGTCCTCAACCGAGGTCATCGCGGCCTTCATCACTTCCGGAATATCGTCATATCGCAGCCATTCGCCATAGCTCGGTCCCATTGAAAACAGCTCCTTGCCGTTAACATCGAGCACCCGGATCATCTGGCCATTGGGGGAAGATTTCAGATCTTCGAAACCGGGAAGCGAGGAGCGGGCAACCAGTACCGCAACCACCAGTGCAATGGTCGCCATAAACCCGACGACAAGACCGGTCTTGGTCAGACGCCACAGCCATGTGCGTATCGGACCTTTTTTCTTGCTGTCATTTTTGGCACGCGCCATATTTTTCCACCCACTATACGCTCAAACGCTGAATTTCAGGTTTCCTAGCGTATTAGTGCCTTACTGCAGGCTGAACATGGAAGCACAGAAAAAATTCAGTCCGATTTGGGTTCGAACGCCATCGCGGCACTGTTCATGCAATACCGCAGCCCGGTTTCGGTAGGACCATCGGGGAAAACATGTCCGAGATGGCCGTCGCAGGTGGAGCAGCGCACTTCGATACGGCGCATGCCGAGACTATTGTCCTCAATCTCGGTAACGGCTTCGGAATCGGCAGGTATGGAGAAGCTTGGCCAGCCGCAGCCGCTGTCAAACTTGCTTTGTGAATCAAACAATTTGCTGCCGCAGCCGGCGCAGAAAAATGCACCGTCGCGATACTCCGTGTTGAGCGCTCCGGTGAAGGGCGGTTCGGTACCTGCTTGGCGCAGCACATGATATTGTTCAGGCGACAGTTTCTGCCGCCATTCTTCATCACTCAAGATTGTTTTTTCCATATGTATCAAATGGGGCCTTGGCTGCTGTCGGTCAAGGGATCTGGCGTTTTGCATCGCCACGGATTACGGCAGGTCTTAACCAAATATTCAGCATATTTGACCAAAATATAGGGCTATGAAGATGGTCGAAAAATCGGTGCTGTTCGGGGCGATGATGACCGCATGTCTGCCATTCGCACCAACCGAAGCGCAGGCGCAATGCCGCTTGTGTGCGGCCAGCCCCGTGACACATAGTCTTTCCGACACGATCGCCGGAAATAAAGAAATTCCGCTCCAGATCGAAATCACCGCCAATCTGGATTTCTCGCGCATGGCCTTGTTGGGAAGGAATGGCGGTGAGGTCAGCATTGATCCGGTGTCCGGTGCCAAGCAAATCAGCGGAAGCATAACCAGTCTGGGTGGCATGGCGTTGCATGGCGAAGGCCGGTTGACGGGCGAACCGGGCCGCAACGTCAGAGTAACGCTGCCCGCACGGATTCTGTTGAGCGCGGCCAATGGTTCGACGGCGGAACTGGAAAAGCTTGAGACCAATTTACCGGCGATGGCCAGACTGGACCAGACCGGACGACTGGTCTTCGCCTTTGGCGGAAAATTAAGGGTGCGGGGTGACGCGAGCGGGCAGTTTCGCGGAAGGATCGCGATTACCGCCGATTACGAATGATCTATCTGCTCCGCGCGGCTTTCCGGGCAATCAGCAGCAATTCATCCTCCAGCAGGACCTGGTCCGGATGATTGCTGCTTTTGAGGACGATTTCCAGCCGCAGGATGCGGTCGATCAACCTGCCGATATGTTGCGATGACCATATATGCAGCTGTCGTTTGAAATGTTTCCGGTCCTTGAAAAAGACGCTGGGATGGCCGGCGACCGAATCGATATTGCCACCCTTGTCGACCTTGCTACGCAATTCCGCGAGCTTGGTCAGATGGCGGAGCATGATCCGTATCAGACCGATTTCGCTGATACCCTGCGCACGCGATGCGGCGATTTCCTGAGCCAGTCGGACCGCATCGCCATTGAGCGCGGCGTGGATCAGCAGGCTGATATCCTCTTCGTCATTCTCGGCACCGAGCAAGAGGAGAATATCGGATTCTGGCGTCTTCGGGTCTTCGGGAGTTGCGTCAAGATAGAGCGCGATTTTCTCGACTTCCAACCGCGCGAGCACCAGATCATTGCTGGTCAGCACGACAATCTCCTGCGCCATTTCCCGGCTGAGCCGGAGACCTTCTGTCTTTGCCATCGTCTGGATGGCTGCCGCGGCCTGTTCCGGCGTGGTTTCATAGCAGGTCGCAATCAATGCGTCTGGTGCGGCGCTTATCGATTTCGCCAATGCTGTCTTGTCACCCATGCCGGGTGCAATGACAAAGACGGGGTCGCCGCCGGACGGACCTGCCAGTAAAGTTTCGATTGCGTTGGTAGCCCGTACCGCTTCACCGCTGTTCAGCCGTAATATGATATAACGCTTGTCTCCGAACAGCGAAGCGGAATTGGCTTCGTCGTTCAGTCGGGCGGGGCTGTCACTGAGATCGGAGATGGTCATGTCCACCCGTTCAGCGGATTTGGCGAGCGGCTGGACCAGTTCGTCGACCAGCGCCTGACAGCGTGTGACATTGGGGCCGCCCAAAAGAATCAGGCGAAATTGATCGGTATTGGCATGAAAGCGCCTGACAATGTCTTCCGGCTTTGCCTTCATGGCTGCGGCGACGCGCTGGCCTCTTCCCGGGCGAAAAGAGAGAGCCGCGTGACGATCTGGTTGGCCACCCGGATCGCGAGATTTTCCAGAGCCGTATCCTCGGCAGCCAGCGTGGCATATTCCGATGATACCACATCGATACCGGCGTCCGATCCGGCGGTGGCATCCAGCACCACGACGGAATCAGCGACGCGGACCAGCTGATAGCGGGCGCGCAGGGTTCTGCGTTCGCGGGTGATCCGGTCATCGCTGCGCACGCCGAAACCGGCGATCTTGTCGTCCAGCGCCACGGTCAGACGGTATTTTGCCTGTTGCCCCTCGAATGTGCCCAGTTGATCCTTGAGCGCGTTGCGGGTCAGCCAGCCGGCTTTGCCGGCAATCGGTTCAATCTCGACATTGCCGAGTTCCTGGGCAACGACACCGGTAGTGCCGCCGGCATAAAGTGGCCGCAAGTTGCAGGCAGTCAGCATCGCCGACATTGTCACCAGCAGGGCAATCCGGGCGATCATATTGCTCATATAACGATATTGACCAGTCGGTCAGGCACGACAATCACCTTCTTTATTTCCGCTCCGTCCAGACTACGCTGCACCTTCTCGGATGCGAGAGCAAGCTCTTCGAGCTGGTCCTTGCTGCTGCCCTTGGCAGTGGTGATCGTATCGCGCAGCTTGCCGCGCACCTGGATCGCGATCGTGACTTCATCATCGACCAGAAGGCTTTCGTCCACTTCCGGCCATGGCGCGTCGGCGATCAAGCCGTCTTCGCCAAATAGCGCCCATGCTTCCTCGGCAATATGCGGAACCATCGGCGCGACGATCCGGGCCAGCGATTTGATCGCCGTGGTCCGGTCTGCAGAAGGCCGCGATTTCTCGATCAGGTTGACCAGTTCGAAGACCTTCGCGACCGCCTTGTTGAAGGAGAGCGCTTCGACATCGCCAGCCACACCAGCCACGGTCTGATGAAGCTTGCGGCGGAGCGCCTTGTCTTCGCCTGTATCTTCGCTGTCCGCAACCGCGATGAACAGACAGATCGGA
>Ga0209345_10002526_pt1 | contig 20083 bp, 22 predicted proteins | sample Cruoilmetagenom7_FD_187294 | JGI IMG/M metagenome (GOLD analysis project Ga0209345, IMG submission 187294) | Oil polluted marine microbial communities from Coal Oil Point, Santa Barbara, California, USA - Sample 7 (SPAdes) (version 2) | ecosystem: Environmental > Aquatic > Marine > Oil seeps ... | reverse complement strand
AACCTCCTGTCAATCGACTGAGAAGGTTCCAATTATCAGACAGGTTCGCCGTTTTCCAAAATCACAGTGTTCAGTTCTTCGCACAACGCCAGCCACAAGCGCCATTGCCGCGGAAGCGGCTTCGTCCATGGGCCGTTTCTGACTGCCTGCAAGTTCGAATAGAGATCAGAGCGGCAAAGAGGTTTCATCCTAAACCAATGCTACTCAAATAGCCCCCACGACCCCGGGGGTGCCTGATTTCTTGGCGCCTGAATGCATACGCCGCCGCATATACCGTTTTTGGTGCGCGCCAGTAATTGAGGAAAAAAGCCCATGTAACAACTCTACCCGTCTTCAAACAAGCTTTTGATGTGGCGGGCACGCTTCGCGGAACTGCCGAAGCAATTGAGGTATTTTTTAAACTCCATTTAAGCGATGAAGAAGAATTGGCTGTCCAGATCATTTTGCACGACCGTTTGCATGAATAAAGGAAATTATATGAAAACCCAATTGATACTTCAGTGGAGGAGAGCCAATCAAGCGCCGTGCGTCATCGCGCAAAAGGTAAATTTGTGCGCGGTGTTAGTGGTTTTTGCAGTGTTTTGGGCGACCCGCGTTCCCCAGCAGGTCGGGTGATAATGATCCCGTTGCGCCGAACCTGTGGGAATTCAATCGCGAGTGTACAGCAATCTTGTCTGGTGCTTCCTTGCCAGACTGCACGCATGAAACTGGTACTGGTAAAAAACTACCGACTGGCGAAACAAATTTACGCGGCAGAAGGATCCGACGAAGGCTCTGTCCCCGTGCTTTATGACAAGAAAATCGGGCGGATCGTCAAAAACGAAAGCGTTGGGATCGCCCGCACGCTCAACGATCGGGCAGGGGCTTTGGGTAGCTCCCACTCTGATGCAGATCGACCTGACTTGCACCTAACCGAGAGGGCACTGCGTGACGAGATTGACACCCTGAACAACCCGATTTACACCAACATTAACAATGGAGCCGACAAGGCCGGGTTTTCGTCGGATCAGGCTGTCTATGAGGCGGCGTTTCAAGCCTACTTCAACGTGTTATCTGAACTTGAAACGCAGTTAGCATCGGACGGGAGGCCAGTCCTGACAGGTGATATGTTCATCTAATCTGAGCTGCGTCTCTTCCCGACGCTTTATAGCCATGATCCGGTTTATTTTCTGCGAATGAAGCTGAACAGGGCCAGAATTCTTGACTACCCATACTTGTGGCGCTGGCCGCGCCGTGTTTACGCGCTGCAAGGCGTTAGGGAAAGCAACGCGCAGGGTCATTACTGGCAAGGGTATTTCAGGCGCTCATGGAACAATGTTGTACCACTCGGGCCATTTCGTCCAATGCCTTATTCAAAGGCTTACGAACACCCCGCTCTTGTAGGAATCTAATAGCTTGCCCACGAAAATTCCGATTTGGCATCTCTAACCAAATTGACATTCCACCACTTAGATAAAGTTAAGTACAAACGCGCTGAAAGCGCACAAAACGCAGCCGTAGGTGCGAGTAAGTCAAAAAGTGCTGCTCACCACTGGCAAACGAATAATTGAACATGGGTGAATCGGAATTTGTTGCAATCGCAAAAACTGGATCAATTCAGCTTGGCCGTTTTCTATTAGCGCGAAAGGCGGTTATCGATTAGGTCGATCACTGCGGCGCCCAGCCCAGCTGCTTGGTCGATTTGCACTGCATTGGGGTAGCAAGGAGCGACATCGTGGCGAATGCCAATCGCAGCCAAATCTATTGCTGTATTATTGGTCACCCACGCAATTGTCTCGCGTAGATGTTGGTCCAATATACGTTTGTCTTCATTGGCATCGAGTGTTGCCTGATCAACCGGCGCACCGTCCGATATCACAATCATGAGTTTTCGCCCTTCTGGTCGGTGCAAGGCGCGGATCGCTGCCCAAAGCAGCGCCTCGCCGTCAATGTTTTCCTTCAACAGTGAGGGAGATAACATCGCACAGATCGAATCGCGCGCGCGTCGAAGCGGGGTGTCAGCATCCTTGTAGATCACATGCAAAAGGTCATTCAGACGACCAGGGTTCGCGGGCTTGCCCGCGTGTTTCCAATCTTTCGCCGATTGCCCGCCCTTCCAGCCGCGCGTAGTAAAGCCTAGAATTTCAGTTGCGATGGAACAACGCTCAAGCGCTGCCGCCAGTATATCGGCCACAACACAGGCTGTTTCTATTGATTTGCCACGCATTGAGCCTGAATTGTCGATCAGGATTGTTACCAAAGTATCGCGAAACGGGCTTTGTACTTCCTGTTTGTAAGCGTTGGTGAAGCCGGGGGTCAGAACAACGCGATCCAGCCTTGAGGCGTCGATCAACCCCTCATCCATATCAAACTCCCACCGCCGCGCTTGTTGCGCCAATAATCGACGTTGCAATCGGGCGGTCAAGCGCACCACTTCTTGGCGGTACTCGGCCTGTTTCTCGTCGAGCTTGCGTCGTTCTCTTGTTAGTTCTGCTTGATCGGCCAAGTCTTGCGCTTTAACAATCCGGTCATGTCGCGTGGAATACACATGGTATGGGGCAGGAGGGACAGTCGCGAAAAGGCGATCTTCATTCAGGGCGTCATCATCGGTTTCGTCGCCCGGTTCGAACAGTTCAGCCTGTGCGGGATCTTCCAAGTCGCGCAAAATGGCATCGCTTTCAGCGTCACTCGGTTCTAGCGCAGAGGGAGTGCGCCGTGTCTTGCTTCGCCCCTTCGAGGGTAGTTCGTCAAAAAGGGCATCGAGAAAGCGCAAGGCGACGGCAGCATAAGCGGTTTGCTCAGAAACATAAGAGGATAGTTCATCCAAAAAATTCGAAAACTTATCGCGCATCCATCGATCCCACATGCGCATGCCGCCGGTCTGCACCGACGGCGCTGCTGCCCCGCTGAATGTATCTCTTAGGACCATATTAAGCCCCTCGGACAGCGGGATAAGTGCTGCCAGATGCGCGTTCATCAGATTAGCGCTTTTCATCCGGGCGAGGTGAAAACTGATCAGGTTGTCTGCGACACCCACCAGCGCGCGGGCACTACATCCTTCACAGCGGGCTTGCTCGAGAAGATCAAAAAGTCGGGCGGTATCTTGGTCAGAGGGCCGGAATTTTTTGTGCAGATCGGTGTCGTGATAACGCCGAAAACTAGCTTTTCTATCGGCCTCTCCCCGAGCGGCGGGAAGATCTGTGCCGTCAGTCTCAAGCGGCGACAATGTCATCCTGTGCGCGCTTTCCGGGCCCGGCAGGAAACTGACCTCAAGCGTTGGATTACCGGACATCGAACGGGCCGAAGCCGCCAGTTTCGCGCGCGTATTTTCTGTTGCCTGATCCAATGCCGCCGCTTCGCGCCTTTCTGCATCAGACTTTAGGCTGTCGGGGTCAGACCATATCGCCAACCACTCACCGCCGTGGCGAATCTGGCCTTTAGCGTCCCGTTTTTGGATCGTAGAGCGTATATTGGGCACGCGTCACACCAGCATCTTAGCGATCTTGCGTGTAGCTTCCTGTAGTGCAGGTAAACAGCGGGTTTCGAGATCCTCCAAAGAGAGATTGCCGGGATGACCGCAGACATTGACGGCCGCTAGAACTTTACCGCTGTGGTTGGTCAATGGCACAGAGATCGCTATTAAGCTTTCTTCAAGCTCGCGGTCGATCAGGCAGTATCCTTGTTGACGCACTTCACAGATGGCGGCACTAACGTCACTTACATTATGCAGTGTTTTCTTAGTGATTTGACGCATATTGCTTTGGTTCAGCACTTCGCGAACCTTTGTTTCCGGAAGATCCCCGAGTAAAACGCGACCCATTGCTGTGCAATAGGCGGGCTTGCGAGATCCGATATCCATTGCAAGCGTCATGACCCGGTCCACCGTGAAGCGGGCAACATAGACAACTTCGCTTCCTTCTAATGTTGTTACTGACACGGCTTCATCTAGTTCGTCACGCAGGTCTTCCAAAACGGGCGAGGCGATCGACAGATAATTCTGTGAAGAGAGATATGAAAACCCAAGTTCCAAAACTTTCGGTGATAGTTCAAAATATTTTCCATCGGTTTTCATGTATCCCAATGCGTGCAGGGTTAAAAGCAGCCGCCGTGCGCCAGCGCGCGGTAGGTTTGATACCCTTGCCACGTCCGAGAGAGTCATCTTTTCTGGCCCGTCATTAAATGTTTGCAGCACCCTCAATCCCTTGGCTAACGACCCTATGAAGTCGCGATTCGAATTTTCAATTGGCTGCATGATTGTCATTTTATTACGTTTCCCGCCTATATTTGCCCAATTAGTCCGGATACCGAACAAATAACCGCAATGCGAACTTTTCACATGTGCGGCTGTTGACTAAGTGTACCCCGTTAGCGCAACGTTCGCAATATGAACAGTCGTTCGGAATGCGAACAACCGCATACGGACTCCAGATAACTCGGAGGTAAACCATGAGTCAATATAATACAGATTTCGCGGCGATCGATGAATACGAAAGCGGATCGATCACCATTATAAGCGATGACAATAAAAAGAACTATGTCTTCTCGAATATGTATGAAGTCGCTGCCAAGTCGGCGCCCTATGATCGTGTCGCTGTAGCTAAGAATTTCGAATACGTGATAGAAAGCACGCGTGCCGAGGGGACCTCCGACTGGTATTCCGCTGCTCATGATGAATTCGCCGTTGCGATGGATTACGCGATTACTGTCGAACTCGTGAAGCTCGATGACCCTGATGGCGTGGTCGACCCAGAAAGTGAAGGCGCGCACAAATTGCAGGGCGAGCCACACGGCGCCAAAATGGGCACCATAACGCTGGGCCGCGGTCATATGGCACTTCTGCCGGTCGGCGCAGCCTATCGCTTCTCCGCAGTAAAGCCTGCGACTTTGATGATCCAGACGATCAACGGACCCGAAACCCTGCACAAATGGTCTGAGTTCTGCCAGCAATAACCCGAAAGAAGGAGATGAAGAATGGCGATGAAAGAAAACACCGGTTCAACCGAAATTAGCAATCCCCGCGGCCTTCCGCTAGAATCCAACTTTAGTGTGGATCCGGCAGATAATGTGACGGGCTACAAATCCTTTCAAGCGGGGCAGTTTAGTTTCCGCCGCGATGAATATTTCGCGCATATCGAGACACCCAAAGGCACGCATACTATGTCAGTCGACGCGTTTTTACGTGCATTAATGCGCGACGTGGCTTGGGGATTTTTTTACGGAACGGTAAACTTTGACCCAGTATTCGGCACTACAAATTACTACGGCGAAGTCGATATGTTCTATGGCTCGCTTAACGAGGCCTATGCTTCCGAAGGGCGTGACTTTGTTGAGCGGTTCAAAGCCGACGAACTAATGAATATTTTCAAAAATATGGTGTCGGACTGGACCAATGAAGGGTTCGATCCATTTTCCGCACCACGAGAAACCGGCACGCCTTGGGGCACCAAAAATGGGGACAACGATGAAGCAGTTAGCCGCGAGCGCGTAACCGCCCGCCGCATGGTTGGCATGCCTGGTGATACCCCTTTGAGGACCGATGAGAACGGTTTTCCGGTCAATACAATGTTTGACGATGTCGGTCAGGAGCAGCCCGAGGTCAATGCAGAACCTGGGTTCGAGGGCGAAGTGCAGGCATACAATCTATTTGGCTACCTGTCGCGGTCGGATGTGACCTGGAATCCTTCGGTCTGTTCGGTGGTCAAGGATAGCTTGTTCTGCCCAACAACTGAGGAATATATCCTTCCCGTCGAGCACGGCAATGACCGTTGCGAGTGGTTTATCCAGATGTCAGATCAGATCACATGGAACATCAAGGATGGTGAAACTGGACGACCCAAAGCGGTCGTCGCGATGAAGGCTGGCGACGTGGCCTGCATGGCCGCCGATATTCGCCATCAAGGCTTTTCGCCGAAACGCTCGATGTTGCTGGTTTGGGAAAATGGATCCCCAAAATTGCCTGACCTAATCCGCGAAGGCAAAGCACCGAACGTATCAGTTCAGTTCTAAAACTAGACAGAGCCGGAGCATACCTCCGGCTCACCCCAAAACAATTAAGTTCACCTAGTGCGGCTGTGTCCGCGCGACCGGAGGAGGATTGCCTAATGGCAGCGTTTTCAGTGTTCAAGGCCAATGGATTATCCCACCCAATCCAGACCAAACTTTTTATCGGTGGCGAGTTTGTCGATGCCATCGCGGGAGGTACGATTGATGTATTGAACCCATTCAATAACCAGAAGATCTGTGAGGTGGCCGAGGCGCGAGCGGAAGATGTCGACCGTGCTGTTGCTGCGGCTAAGGCTGCGCAGACCTCTTGGGGCGGAATGGACGCTGCTGATCGAGGGCATTTGCTGTTAAAGCTGGCAGATGCAATTGAAGCGAATGCCGAAGACCTGATCAAGCTTGAAGCTTTGGATACGGGCCACCCTGTTCGGGATGCCCGAAAACTGGACGTGCCACGTACAGCGCGGTGCTATCGCTATTTTGGGGGCATGGCGGATAAAGTCGAGGGCACTTTGCCACCAGTCTATCCGGGCTTTATCAACTACGTGCAGCGCGAACCGCTGGGCGTAGTGGGCCAGATCGTGCCCTGGAATTTCCCACTTATGTTTACAAGTTGGAAAATGGCGCCAGCACTTGCGGCAGGCAACACAATTGTCATTAAACCGGCCGAGATTACGCCACTGTCCACCTTGCGCATCGCTGAGCTGATGCAGGAGGTCGGCATCCCTGACGGAGTTGTCAACGTAGTGCCCGGCTATGGGCATACCGCAGGGGCGCGTTTATCCGAACACCCAGACGTTAAAAAAATTGCGTTTACGGGTTCCACAGCCACAGGACGTCGCATTGTTCAGGCATCGGCAGGCAACCTCAAGAAGGTACAGCTGGAACTGGGCGGCAAGGGGCCGAACATTATTTTTGACGACGCCATTATCCCTGCCGCCGTGGGTGGGTCAGCCTGGGCGATATTCCACAATCAGGGGCAGGCCTGCATCGCGGGTTCGCGCATTATAGTGCATGAGAAAGTGGCCGATGAGTTCACCGAGAAATTCGCGGCCCTTGCCAAATCAATTCGCCTAGGTGATCCCATGGACCCGAATACGGAAATGGGACCGTTGACATCAAAGCAGCATCAAGAACGGGTTTTGGAATACACTAAGATCGCGGTCGAAGAAGGTGGTGAGATCATCACTGGCGGTAAGGTCCCTGATGATCCGGCACTTGCGGCTGGGTGTTTCGTTGAGCCCACCATTGTGCGGGCAAAAATGCAAGATCGCGTATGCCAAGAGGAAGTTTTTGGACCCTTCGTTACGATTTCGACCTTCTCGGACGACGAAGAAGCCTTAGCGATGGCAAATAGTGTTATCTACGGCCTCGGCTCAGGCCTCTGGACACAGAACCTGACCCGCGCGCATAAATTTGCACGCAACATTCGGGCCGGTATGGTCTGGATCAATTCCTACAAGGTAGTCCACCCAGCTTCCCCCTTTGGTGGCGTAGGCGAAAGCGGTTATGGCCGCGAAATGGGGTTCGAAGTGATGCACGAATACACACAGCCAAAATCGGTTTGGGTTAACGTCGACGCGCAAATTCCCCCCCATTACGAGCGCTAAGGAGACAGTCATGACCAAGAAAACCTGCTGTGGGAAATGCGACAAGGCTGCGAAGGGAACCTGTTCCCAATTGGACCGCCTTCTCAAAGCATTGCAGCCTGAGAAAGGTGCCAAAAAATGAATTTCAACTACAACGCCCTTCCGTCGCGTGTGATTTTTGGCGTAGGTCGAAGGAAAGAAGTCAAAACTGAGTTAGAACGACTTGGGATCGAACGTGCATTGGTCCTTTCGACGGCTGATCAATCTGCGACTGGCGCTGAATTTGCAGCCATGATCGGTGACCGCGTCGGTGCGATTTATCCCGGCGCCGTGATGCATACACCTATTGCGGTCACTGAAAGCGCTATTCACCAGATGGAACAGATGAATTGCGATGGCATCCTATCTGTCGGTGGCGGTTCTACTATTGGCCTTGGAAAGGCGATTGCCTATCGCACTGGTTTACCGCAGCTGGTGGTTCCCACGACCTATGCCGGCTCAGAAATGACGCCTATTCTTGGGCAAACAGATAAAGGGCTGAAAACCACACTACGATCAGCCAAAGTGTTGCCGGAAACAGTGATTTATGATCCTGAGCTCACGCTCACTTTGCCCGATTTCATCACCGGCCCATCTGGTATGAACGCTATCGCCCATGCGGTTGAGGCGCTTTATGCCGAAGATGCGAACCCGATCATTTCGATGATGGCGGAGGCTAGTATCAAAGCTTTGGGGACGGCTTTGCCGGTCCTGATCAGAGACGGAAGCGATATGGTTGCGCGAGAGACGGCGGCCTATGGCGCGTGGTTAGCGGGTGCATGTCTTGGTTCGGTTGGTATGGCGATCCACCATAAGATTTGCCACACGCTGGGTGGTACGTTCGATCTCAACCACGCGGATGTGCATTGCCTGTTGATCCCATACTCAGCGGCTCATAATGCAGAGGCGGCTCCCGAGGCAATGGCTGCTATATCTCGTGCCCTTGGCGGCCAAGAAGCTGCGGCTGGTCTCTATGAGCTTATGCAACTGGTTGGCCGTAAAAAATCATTGGAAGACATGGGCTTGTCCGAAGCTGATTTAGATAAAGCAGCCAATTTGGCAGTGCAAAACCCCTATTACAACCCGCGTCCTGTCACCTTGGAAGGGGTGCGCGAGATGCTTCAGGCAGCCTTTGAGGGTCGCCAACCATAACGTTTCATGAGGGAGGAAAATCATGACAAAACGCAACACAATTATAACCCGTAGAGGGCTGATCAAAAGTGGTACCGCAAGCGCCGCGTTGATCTCTTCACTTGGCTTCACCCGCATGGCACATGCTGCCGGCGGAGTCATTAAAATTGGGTTTGTTAGCCCAAAAACCGGCCCTTTGGCGGGGTTTGCTGAAAGCGATGATTATATCATCGATGGCATCAATGCGGTTTTTGCGGACGGGATCGAGATTGATGGCACTACTTACGGTATCGAGGTCATTGTTAAAGACAGCCAATCAAACCCGAACCGCGCTGCCGATGTAGCTGCGGAGCTGATTTTGGATGACGAAGTCAACCTGATGGTTGTGTCTTCCACGCCAGAAACGACCAACCCTGTGAGCGACCAGTGCGAAATTAACGGCGTGCCTTGTATATCGACCGTCGCACCGTGGCAGCCGTGGTTCTTCACCAGAGGCGGCAATCCGGCAGAAGGTTTTGAATACACCTACCATTTCTTCTGGGGCCTAGAAGACGTAATTGGAACTTTCATGGAAATGTGGGACAAGGTCGACACCAACAAATCGGTTGGCGGACTATTCCCTAACGATGGCGACGGCAATGCTTGGGGTGATCCTGAACTAGGATTTCCGAAGCCCCTCTCTGCAGCTGGCTATTCGCTTACCGATCCGGGCCGCTATCAGAACCTTAGCGACGATTTCTCAGCGCAAATCTCGGCATTCAAGAATGCAAATGCAGAGATCGTCACAGGCGTAATGATCCCACCAGACTTCACCACATTCTGGACCCAAGCCAAACAACAAGGTTTTACCCCGAAAATCGCCAGTGTTGGCAAGGCCATCTTGTTCCCAGTTTCGGTTGAGGCCCTTGGGGACGCGGGGCACAACCTGAGCTCAGAAGTTTGGTGGACACCGAACCACCCGTTCTCCTCGTCACTATCTGGCCAGAGCGCCGGGCAAGTAGCCAATGGGTATACGGAGGCAACGGGTCGGCAATGGACGCAGCCAATTGGATTTGCCCATGCGCTATTTGAAGTTGCGGCCGATGCTTTGAAACGATCCGGCGATCCGATGGACTATGACAAGGTCCGCGATGCTTTGGCCGAAACCAACATGAATACCGTCGTCGGCCCGGTGAACTTCCAGACAGGTCCGGTACCGAACGTGTCCAAGACCCCACTGGTTGGCGGCCAATGGCGGCTCGGTGGAGACTTCAAATATGACGTTGTTGTCACGACCAATGGCGGGGCGGCTGACGTGCCTCTGGGTGGCGAAATGGAAACCATTTCGTGAAGTAAGAAGCGCGGAGTCTGGCACATTGCCGGACTCCTTAACGACCAAGCAGGGAAACCCTATGCAGGAAATTCTGAAACTTGATGGAGTGTTCAAGAGCTATGGCTCGCTGAAGGTCACAGATGACCTCAGCCTGAGCCTTGCTCAGGGCGAAGCGCTTGGGGTCATCGGCCCCAATGGGGCTGGCAAGAGCACAATGTTCAATCTGATCGCCGGCGGCGTGAAGCCCGATGCTGGATGGGTGCGGTATGACGGTGAAGATGTGACCAGTCATAGCGCATCGAAGCGCTGCCGATTGGGGATCGGACGTAGCTATCAGATCCCGCATCCGTTTGCTGGTATGACGGTGTTTGAAAACCTCCTTGTTGGCGGTACCTTTGGCAATAGCGCTAGCGAGCGCCAAAGCTATGACCGCTGTGTTGACGTGCTGGACAAAACAGGGTTGCTCGCTAAGGCCAATGTGCGCGCAGGATCGTTGACTTTGCTTGAGCGAAAACGGCTGGAAATGGCCCGTGCCCTTGCCACAAACCCCAAACTCTTGCTTCTAGACGAAATCGCTGGCGGACTGACAGAACATGAGTGTCACGAACTGGTGACGACAATCAAAGATATCCACAAGTCCGGTGTCTCAATCATTTGGATCGAACATATTGTGCATGCGCTTCTAGCCGTGGTCGACCGCCTGATTGTTATTAACTTCGGAGCCAAAATTGCCGAAGGCGACCCGCAGGAGGTGATGAACTCACCCGCGGTCAAAGAAATTTACATGGGAATAGAAGGCGATGGCTAATCCGGTTTTACAAACGAAAGGCCTTGAGGCTTTTTATGGTGATTTTCAGGCTCTTTTCGGGATCGATTTCTCGATCAACGAGGGCGAAACGGTCGCGATCATCGGATCAAATGGCGCGGGAAAATCGACGTTTTTGCGTGCGATCACCGGGATGCTAGCGACAAAGGGTCAGGACATAACTTTCCTTGGCAAAGCTGTCGGCGGCAAACCTGCGCATAGCCTTGTGAAAAGAGGGCTAGCCATGGTGCCAGAAGGCCGCAAGCTGTTTCCTTCACTGACCGTTGAGGAAAACCTGCTGATCGGTGGCTATGGGCGCAAGGGGACCAAATGGACGCTGGATGGGATATACGATCTTTTTCCGATCTTGGCTGAGCGTCGTCACCATGGCGGCACAGATCTGTCGGGGGGCCAACAACAAATGGTGGCCATCGGTCGCGCACTGATGTCAGATCCGAAACTACTTCTCTGTGACGAGATTAGCCTCGGCCTAGCTCCGGTTGTTATCAAAGATATCTACGCGGCCGTGCCCAAGATTAAAGCGCGTGGCGCGACCATTGTCGTGGTCGAACAAGACGTGAATCAGGCAATGGCGGTGGCTGATCGTGTCTACTGCTTTCAGGAAGGCCGTGTTTCCCTGAACGGCAAGCCGGGTGATCTAACCCGAGATCAAATATCTGCAGCTTATTTTGGCTTGAATGAAGAGGAGACCGCATAATGGATTGGGTAAATGCAATCGTACAGGGAATCCTGCTGGGCGGCCTCTATGCGCTGTTCGCAGCTGGTTTGTCTCTCATGTTCGGAGTTATGCGCTTTGTTAACATCGCGCACGGTGACTTTATCGTCCTGGGAGCCTATGCGGCACTGGTCGCGGTGGGACTAACCGGGCTCCATCCGCTTTGGTCATTGGTCGTGGTTGTGCCGGGGATGGCCGCACTTGGGTATTTGGGACAACGGATATTGTTGAACCGAACAATGGGAGATGACATCCTGCCGCCGCTTCTGGTGACATTTGGTTTTTCGGTGATCATTCAGAACGTTCTGCTCGAGATATTCTCAGCGGACAGCCAAAAACTACAGGCTGGCTGGCTTGAGACGGCATCGATCAAAATTACCTCAAGCTTGAATATCGGCGTAATGCCGCTTTTAATTTTTGTCTCGGCCGTCGGTGTAATCGGAGGGTTGCAACTTTTCTTCTACAAGACGTCATTGGGGCGAGTACTGCGAGCGACGTCAGATGATCAGGATACTGTACGTTTAATGGGCGCCGACAACGCCAAGATTTTTGCATATGCGACTGCGATTGCCTCGGCTGTGGTCGGCATCGCGGGCGTTTATCTAGCAATGCGCACAAATTTTGACCCCTCGGTCGGCCCCGCGCGGCTGCTATTTGCTTTTGAAGCCGTTATCATTGGTGGTTTAGGAAATCCATGGGGCACGCTGGTGGGCGGTATTATCTTGGGAGTGAGCCAGGCAATTGGTGCTCAGATTGACCCAGGTATTCAAATTCTTTCCGGACACATCGCTTTTCTCGTCGTCCTCGTGATTAGACCACAGGGCTTGTTCCCAAAAATGAAAGGGTAAATCGATGAGCATTTCTTACACAGTTCAACGGTCGAGCCGTGCCACGCGCATCGCAATGTCCATCGGAATCATAGCTTTAATTGTTCTACTTCTGGCACCTTACTGGGCTGGACGCGGCGATCTGAGGATGCTGGTCGAAATATTTTATTATCTCGCTTTGGCGCAGATGTGGTCTCTTCTAGCAGGTTATGTTGGGTTAGTTTCGGTGGGTCAACAAGCCTTTGTGGGGTTGGGTGGATATATGATGTTTGCCTTTTCTGCCAAAGTCGGGATACCGCCGTTACTTGCACTACCGTTGGCGGGCGTCTTTACAGCGATCATCGCTGTGCCTACCGCAATGATCGCCTTTCGTTTGAAAGGTGCCTATTTCGCCATCGGGACATGGGTTATTGCCGAGGTTTTTCGACTAACATTCGCACAGATATCGACGCTTGGAGGAGGGTCAGGAATGTCGCTTCCAGCAGGGATCGTAAAAGGTATCGCCTCCTCTCGTGCCGGGCGCGAACATCTGGTCTATTGGGTGGCTCTAGGGATAGCGCTTGGATCCATCCTTATGGTTTTCTTCCTTTTGCGATCTCGCTGGGGGCTGGCCATGACCGCAATCCGAGATAGCGAACCGGCTTCTGAAAGCCTCGGGGTCGAAACCTATGTTACGAAATTTCTGATATATGTGGCGGCTGCTGGAATGACTGGCCTCATCGGTGGCCTTATCTTCCTGCAAAAGCTGCGTATCTCGCCTGATGCAGCGTTTTCCGTACAGGATTGGACGGCTCTGGTGATTTTCATCGTGGTCATCGGTGGAATCGGGTCTATTGAGGGTCCGATTATCGGGGTGGTCATCTTTTTTGTTTTACGTGAAATCGCGGCGGATTGGGGCAGCTGGTATCTTATTATTTTGGGTAGTCTGGCGGTTACAACCATGCTGTTTGCCCCCAAGGGTATCTGGGGTCTGATCACTGATCGGTGGGACATCCATCTGTTTCCGGTGGGGCGACGCCTGATCATAAAAAGGGATGAAACATGAAGTATTTTGCCGAAGAAACTTCTGAAGCCGCTGTTCTTGGCCGTTTAGCCGCTGACGTGGACCCGCGCTTTCGCGAGGTCATGGAAAGTGCGGTGAAGCATCTACACGGTTTTGTTAAGGACGTTGAGCCAACTATGGACGAATGGTTTAGGGCCATTCAATTTTTGACGGCCACAGGTCAGATTTGCGATGGCAAGCGGCAGGAGTGGATTCTGGCGTCTGACACATTGGGCGTCTCCATGTTGGTCGACGCTATTAACCATCGTCGCCCAGATGGTGCCACTGAAAACACGGTTCTTGGGCCATTTCATGTTGATGGTGCCCCTGAACGCGCCTTGGGCGACAGCATTTGCCTTGATGGAAAAGGTGCACCCTGTGTTGTGAAAGGCACCGTTACGGATGAGCAGGGTAATCCTATCATTGGAGCCAAGGTCGATGTTTGGCAAACCAACGACGACGGCTTTTACGATGTGCAGCAACCGGGCGAACAACCAGATATGAATATGCGTGGCCTATTCACAACGGATGAAGAAGGGCGATACGATTATGTTTGCGTGAAACCGTTGCCATACTCGATTCCGACTGACGGTCCCGTTGGCGATATGCTTGTGGCAATGGGTCGTCATGCGATGCGACCAGCGCATATTCACTATATTGTCAGCGCTCCGTGTTATGAAACCCTCGTCACACACATCTTCGTAAAAGGTGACCCATATCTGGAAAGCGATGCGGTATTTGGTGTAAAAGAAAGCCTCATCGTGGAGTTCAAAGCGCATGGTGACGGATATAAGGCTGATTTCGAAATAAAGCTGAAAGCACTCTAGTGGGGTATTTTGTTGTGTATGCGTTGGATGCTCCAGGGAAGAGCAGCGCTCGTGTGGAAAACCGCGCCGCACATCGCGCTCGCCTGCGCAAGCACGATCACCCGCTGACGGTTAAAATCGCCGGCCCAATGCTCGACGGTGAGGGCGAAATGTGCGGCACCATGCTGGTGGTTGAAGCCGAAACGCACGCTGATGTTAAGATCTATCTAGACGGTGATCCCTATGCGCAGGCTGGTGTCTATGATAGCGTAACTATCCACCCTTATCACTGGGGATTAGGACAACCGGAGGAAAAACATGGCTGACGCTCTTTCCACCCCAGACCCGTGGGTCTGGCGCACCCGTCCACGTGCACCGATGCCCGGGGTTGAACTGGGGCCTCTGGACGACATCGAGCCGGGGCAGGCAAAAGAATATGTTTTTGGACGCGGCACCACGACGTTTTCGATGTTTGTTGTGCGGCAAGGCGGAAACCGGATTTATGGTTATCTCAATCTCTGTCCGCACTATTCCCAGCCTCTGAACTACCGCAAAGGTGCTTTTATGAATGACGACGGGACGCGAATCCGTTGCACGATGCATTTCGCGGAATTTCGCGTAGAGGATGGTTATGGTGTCTCAGGCGCTGCAGAACGGTGTTGGCTGGACCCGGTGCCCGTGATCGTGAAAGATGGAGTAATCCATATTGCCAAACCTGAGGAATACGCAGAAAAATGATTGATATCGACGATCTCCCCATAAAGCCGGATACGGAGGTTTCGGTTCGAAAAACATTCGGAATCGACACAGATGCCATGGCTCCCGCCTTTTCGCAGGCGAGCGAATATGTACCTGCGCGAGACGATGGTTACCTTTTCGACCCAGCCACAACCATGGCTATTCTGTCAGGGTTTTCCGGTGACCGGCGGGTTCTGGTTCAAGGGCCGCATGGGACGGGCAAAACCAGCCACATCGAACAGGTTGCAGCCCGATTGAACTGGCCCTGCGTGCGAATTAATCTTGATAGCCATATCAGCCGGATCGATCTGATCGGCAAGGATGCCATTGTTCTGCGCGACGGGTTACAGGTGACAGAGTTCCGAGAGGGGCTACTTCCGTGGTCCTATCAACGCCCCGTTGCGTTGGTTTTCGACGAATACGATGCTGGACGACCTGATGTTATGTTCGTCATTCAACGGGTGCTTGAAGGTGACGGACGTCTCACGATTCTCGATCAAAATCGTGTACTCCACCCTCATCCGTCCTTTCGTCTGTTCGCCACTGCAAATACGATAGGTCTGGGTGATATGACGGGGCTCTATCACGGCACCCAGCAGCTCAATCAGGCTCAGTTGGACCGTTGGAATGTAACCATACGGCTTGATTACTTGTCCGAAGACGACGAGATCAAGATGGTTGCAGGCAAGGCACCTTGGATCGCTGCAGACAAAAACCTACCACTTATGGTGCGTATGGCCGGGCTAACGCGTACAGGGTTTCGGGCTGGGGATGTCTCAACAGTGATGAGCCCACGCACCGTTTTATCATGGGTCGAAAACACACGCCAGTTCGGCGATGTCGACCATGCCTTCAAAACTGCGTTCCTGAACCGCTGTGATGAGACTGAGCGCGGAATCTTCACTGAATTTTACCAACGCTGCTTTGGCCGTGATTTGGCCGAAGAGAATACTAGTCCGTGGCGCAGAGTCGAATCCTGAAGGCCATATGCTGAGGTGCAAGGGCGCTAGATTCAATTTTTCACCATTCATCTCTAAAGCTATCATACCTTTTGCCTTGGGTTCTATCATGTAGATGATCACACAATGACCGGCTTTTGTGTTAGGAAAGGGTTTTGGCTAATTGATCACTCGTTTCAATCTTGTTTGTACCTCTTGGAGCTTTGGCAGATAATCCCTAACCGCATCCTCTACACCCACGGCGATTGCAGCGAACCCTGTATTCAGGGCTGCCACCGTATCCCCTCTCCCGTTTAGGATCGGGACGGAAATCGAAATCAAACCAAGCTCGACTTCCTGATTGACGAGGGCAAAACCCTGCTCTCTAACCCGAGCGATCTCGACCATTAGGCTGTCAATATCTGCGAGGCTATTTGGTGTGCGCGGGGAGAGGTCCAAATTTTCAAGTATGGATCGTGCCTGATTTTCGGGCATAGCTGCGAGCAAAGCACGGCCCATTGACGTGCAATGTACGGGAAGACGCGATCCTGGCATCAGGCCGATCGAAATGACACGGCGTTGCGCTGCGCGGGCAATGTAGACGATTTCATTGCCTTCAAGGATTGAAACAGAGCAGGATTGTTCGATGACCTCTGATAACTGGTCCAGCCACGGTTGCACGATTTGCGGCAACGGCATTGACCCCAAGGCCGACAAACCCAAGCGAAGAGCACGAGGTGCCAATGAAAAATACTTGCCGTCATAATCGGCGTATCCCACCTTGTGCAGGGTCAGCAGACAGCGCCGGGCCGTTGCCCGGTCCAAGCCGGAATCCCGCGCCACGTCAGTGATACTGAGCCGTGGCGAACCAGCATTGAAAGCCTCGATCACACGGAGCCCTTTGGCCAATGAGGCCACAAAATCTGTCGGATTGTTCAACATGCGCACAAGTATACTCACATATTGAACAAGTATCAATATGTGAACAAATATCGTGACCGAGCCCTTATCTGTGCCTATGAAGAACGCACTGAATGCGCCGAAACACGCGCGTTGTGTGAAAGGAAAGCAGATGGATAAGACTCTGGCCTCATTGAGAGAAGCCGTAGACGGGATCGGCGATGGTGCGACGGTAATGATTGGTGGCTTTGGCGGCTCCGGTGCGCCAATTGAACTAATCCACGCGTTGATAGACAAGGGGCCCAAGGATCTGACGGTCATCAACAACAACGCCGGTAATGGCCATGTGGGCATCGCGGCGATGATCGAGCAAGGGCTGGTGGGGAAAATGATCTGTTCATTCCCACGTTCGGCAGATCCTCGGGTGTTCACCGAATTGTATTTGGCCGGAAAAATCGAGCTGGAGCTAGTGCCGCAAGGCACGCTCGCAGAACGCATTCGCGCGGGCGGCGCAGGGATACCGGCTTTCTATACACCTACGAGTTATGGCACCGATTTGGCTAAAGGGAAACCAACGGCCGAGTTTGATGGCCGGATGTATGTTCAGGAACGTTGGTTGAAGGCCGATTTCGCCATCATCAAGGCCGAACTGGGTGATCCGATGGGGAACCTGTCCTACCGAATGGCAGCCCGCAACTTCAATCCGCTCATGGCAACCGCTGCCCAAAAGACGTTTGCACAGGTGTCACAGATTGTACCCCTTGGCGGAATTGATCCTGAACAGGTGGTTACATCGGGTATTTTCGTTGACGGGATCGTTGAAATATCCAGTCCGCAACAGGAAGAGATTTTGAACCGCGAGGGGGCGGTGTATCCATGATAGATGCGATAAATGCCATCAAACTGACCAATGCCCAAATCGCTTGGCGCGCGGCGCAGGACATTGAGGACGGCGTATATGTGAACCTCGGAATCGGTTTCCCTGAGCTGGTAGCAAAATTCCAACCCGAAGGGCGTGAGGCGGTGTTTCACACCGAAAACGGCGTGATGGGTTTTGGCGAAGCGCCGGTGGAAGGGAAAGAGGATTGGGACCTGATCAATGCTGGCAAAAAAGCCATAACGCTAAAGCCTGGCGCAGCGTTTTTCCACCATGCTGACAGTTTCGCTATGGTGAGGGGCGGTCATTTGGATGTCGCGATCCTTGGTGCCTATCAGGTCGCGCAAAATGGCGATCTGGCGAACTGGTCTACAGGCAAGAGCGGCGTTCCGGCTGTTGGCGGCGCCATGGATCTTGTCCATGGTGCAAAGCGGGTGGCTGTACTGACCGACCATATTACTAAAAAGGGTGCCCCAAAGCTCTTAGCCGAATGCACCATGCCAGTAACCGGTGTTGGTTGCGTAACCCGCGTTTACACCTCGCTGGCCGTTATCGACATCGAAGACGGCCATTTCGTGCTCAGGGAAAAAATACCGGCAATCTCTGTTGATGATTTGCAGGCGGTTACTGGAGCCGAATTGCAGCTAACATCGGTGGTCAAAGATTTGATCGCACCCAAAGTTTGAGGAGACCCAAGATGCAAGACGCCTTTATATGCGACTATATTCGAACGCCCATCGGCCGCTTTGGTGGTGCACTTGCCACGGTGCGGGCGGACGATCTCGGGGCGGTCCCGCTTAGGGCCCTCATTGAACGAAACCAAAGTGTAGATTGGGGTGCTGTCGATGAGGTCATCTTCGGCTGTGCAAATCAGGCGGGCGAAGACAATCGCAACGTAGCCCGTATGTCGCTGCTTTTGGCAGGGTTGCCTGAATCCGTTCCAGGCACCACGATGAACCGACTTTGCGGTTCGGGTATGGATGCGGTTATCGCCGCGGCGCGCGCGATCAAATCAGGTGAGGTTGATCTTGTAATCGCTGGCGGTGTTGAAAGCATGTCGCGTGCGCCCTTCGTGATGCCCAAGGCTGAATCAGCTTATTCACGTGCCAATGAGATCCACGATACGACGATGGGATGGCGCTTCATCAATCCCTTAATGAAGGCGCAATACGGCGTGGATTCGATGCCGGAAACTGCCGAAAATGTGGCCGAAGATTTTAACATCTCGCGCGAAGATCAGGATTCTTTTGCGCTGCGCTCACAGGAGAAGGCGGCACATGCACAGGAAAACGGGCGGCTTGCCCGCGAAATCACAGCCGTTAGAATCCCGCAACGAAAAGGTGAGGCTATTGTAGTCGAGCACGACGAGCACCTTCGATCGTCTACTACGCTAGAAGGTCTGGCTAAACTGCGGGCGCCGTTTCGCATCGGTGGATCCGTTACAGCGGGCAACACTTCAGGTATTAATGATGGCGCGGCGGCGCTCATTATAGCTTCAGCAGCCGCTGTGAAAGCCCACGGCCTGACTCCGATTGCCCGCATCCTTGGTGGGGCCACGGCAGGTGTACCACCACGTATCATGGGGTATGGTCCCGCACCGGCGTCGAAAAAACTGATGGCGCGGCTCAGAATGAAACAAACGGACTTTGATGTGATCGAACTGAATGAGGCATTTGCCTCTCAAGGGTTGGCAACTTTGCGGGATCTTGGCATTGCGGATGACGATCTTCGCGTGAATCCTAACGGCGGGGCCATTGCGCTCGGCCATCCATTGGGTATGTCGGGTATCCGGATCACCGGAACTGCAGCGCTGGAGTTGCAAGCAACCGGTGGCATGCGTGCCCTTTCAACTATGTGTATCGGCGTCGGCCAGGGCATTGCTATTGCATTGGAAAGGGTCTGATTTATTCAAAAGCAAGCCTCCCAGTAGAGATGTCGTCCGTGTGGTTTGCCCTTATCGAGAACAGCGATATTTGAATGGCCCGGCGCGAACGGCCGCTATGTGGAAATCCACTTAAACTTTTATTACTGCATCGAACATCCGCTTCCCACTCCTTGATGCTCACCACCAAATCTGAGGCAATTTCGGTAAAGGCCAAACAAGTTTTGCCAAAAAGGCTATTGGTGCCTTATCTGAGCAACGCGTCTTTATCGGACACCATCCGGACATTGTCGTTTTCGCACATGAACACGCCGAGCGGTGACGAGGTGTAAAATACTGTAATAAAAAGATAAAATTGGTTGCGGGGAGAGGATTTGAACCTCTGACCTTCAGGTTATGAGCCTGACGAGCTACCGGGCTGCTCCACCCCGCGACAGTGGCGTTTTCTGCCAAATGTAACAACTTTCGCTGTTGGGGCTTAG
>Ga0209345_10002525_pt1 | contig 20087 bp, 39 predicted proteins | sample Cruoilmetagenom7_FD_187294 | JGI IMG/M metagenome (GOLD analysis project Ga0209345, IMG submission 187294) | Oil polluted marine microbial communities from Coal Oil Point, Santa Barbara, California, USA - Sample 7 (SPAdes) (version 2) | ecosystem: Environmental > Aquatic > Marine > Oil seeps ... | reverse complement strand
ACTGGGCAAACGGCATTGCCTAGTCGTGCAAGTCTGTCCATTTGTTGGGGAACGCCATCAAGTGTTCTGACCACTCCGGGTTTATCTTTCCCCCAGCGTGTGTAGCAAGCGTTGGCGTATTCCTGTTGTATTCGCTTGGATATGCACCCTCTTTCTCGTTGTGCTTTGTTGGGGTAGGCAACCAGCCAGACTCTGGGGCGGATATGTGGCGCACCAACGGCTCCAGCTGGTAGATTAAACCATTCTGCATCATACCCGATTGAGGCCAGGTCTCTGAGTATTCTTCCAAAGAACCGTCCATCTTCACTTGAGAGAATCCCGAGTACATTTTCACCAATAAACCAGTCTGGCTCACTTTCGCTAATAATCCTAAATTGTTCTGGCCATAAATCTCTGCTATCTTCTGAGGCTTTTCTGTCACCTGAGAATGAGTGGGGTTGACATGGAAACCCTCCGCAAACAACGTTAGCTGCTCTTCTGTATTGTCTTCCATCTAAACTCCTTATATCTTTATGTATTGGTATTCCAGGGAAATTCTTCTTTAGCAAAAGAATCGCATGTTCATCATTTTCGCAGAATGCAATAGTTTTCATTCCGACTTTTTCAAAACCAAGTGAGAAACCGGCAATACCTGCAAAAGTTTCCAATACCTGGTAATTCATAATTCCCCCGCTCCATCTATCATCATTGATTGTGATTGCATGTTATTTATCCTCTATTTTTTCTTTAACGCCTAATATTTTAGAAATCTCTGTAAGATCATTTAAATTAAAATATCCTTCTAGTTTAATCATCCCTTCTTCTGTTAATCTTGCATAAACTCCTAAGTCAGACTTGCCAACATAACGTCTGAGCTTTTGGTTTACTTCCTCAATTTCCATCCGACTACTCCTCATCAGTATAGTTAATCCCAACCAATTCACCTTCTGGCATATATCTCTTTTCAGAATCAAGGAAATAAGCGGATGCCCAAAGGAATTGCGATAACTCTTCTCTATTAATAATCTTGTCTCCGACAACGAATGATTGTGAACTTAAATAAAGCTTATGTATTTCAATTTGTCCGTCTATCGTTTTTATAGCTATATTTCCTGCTTCATCTTCAAAATACGCAAATAGGTCGCTATCGGTCTTTTCTGGAAATTTAATTATATTATTCATATCTCACCTCTATTTAAACTGTTCTGGCATATGCCGTTAATCTGATATTTCAAACCTTGATTGCAATTTAAAATAAGACTCTTGAACCAAGTTATAAGCCTTGCTTAGATCGTCTCCTATTTCTTTATCATCATATAAGTGATATATACCGTTAAATGATGTTAATAAAAACTGCATCTTTCCTTTGTCGCTCAAAAGCATGTATTGCTCTTCTGTTACTTTCATATCTACCTCACTTTATATGTTATGGCATAGTGCATATGCCTTTAATGTTGGTTAACCTTTATTCAATTTATCTCTAATTTTTTGCATTTCTTCTTTTGCTATACTTTCCTGAGCCTTCATTATTGGTAAACACTTTGTATCGTTGAACTTGTAGGCCCCTACTTTATGTCTCCAATCATCTTGATCTGTTATTCCTAAGCATGTTTTCTTAAATTCAGGCAACGAAGGCGGCCATTCTTCATTCCAGCTATCAACACCATGCTTAATTTGTGCTGTAGATAGCCCTGCAAGGCCAATAGACCACTCTTTAACGGCTCTTTCTTCTATACCGCTTATAGGGGTGGCCCACTTAGCTAAATAACGCGCCTGAAACAATTTAAATAGCTCAGTTATCCAGTGTATGGGTAAAGCCGTTTTCTGCAATGTCTCTTGCTGCGATTTCATCAAGTTTGTTTGAGACTCTCTCAGCGGTAGATTGTTGAGTGTTTCGTTTATTGGTTTCATTTTCTTTGTTCCTATTATTCCAAGTTCTTACAGCGGCTTTCCAGTCTTTCATTTTGTTTCTACCGACCATCCATCCGTTAGACTCGTAGTGACTCATCCATTGATTTGCAGATACGGTGTATTTTTTATCAGTTATGTAATCGCATACTTCTTGAAAAAGCGGGGGTTTAAATACCTTTCTTTTATTATCACTATCACTCTTATTCTTACTCTTACTATCATTCTTACTAACACTATCTGCTACGTTTGCTATCTTTTGCTTACAATTGCTAGCATTTGCTACCTTTTGCTTCCCTCCTTTAGAGCCAGCTATAGCTCGTCTTTCACAAGTTTTAGTATATTTTTCATCGTCACGAATAAATTGATTTTTGAATGCAGAAAAGGCTATTTTAACAAGAGGGTTTAATTCTAGTTCTTCATCTTTATGGTGTGCTTTTATGGCTTGAAATAATTCACCACACTGCTCAACAGTTAGATCGTCTAAAACGTCTAAGCTATCAATGTGAATTAAAAATGACTTTCTTTTACTCACTTTATTTGCTCCAAAAAAAACCCGCTTAGGTGTAACGTTTTGACCGGAGAACTAAGACTCCACGCTACCCTAAACGGGTTATTAAACTTAGTTATGTATCGGCGGTGGTCAAATCCCGTAATCCGATAAGGTTAGTATAGCATATCATTTAGTTATTAGTTATAATAATAAGTATGAGCTCATTTACAACTACACGACAGCGACATCAAAACTAGCATTATCGCCGGTTAGTGTAGTGGTAACACACCAGACTTTGAATCTGGTATCACAAGTTCGAACCTTGTACCGGCCACCAATTATGTGGCGTTAGCTTAATGGTAAAGCGTTCGGATGTGGCCCGAAAGATAAGAGTTCGATTCTCTACGTCACCCCACTAAAATTATTTGCTAAACTTCTTTTTCTCCCTCCTATAGGGTGGTTAACTGCTTCATTAATCTATCGTATAAAATTACATTAACTGTAGCTGCTAGATTCATACATCCATCAGTAGGAACATAGATAACGTCTCTGCATTTATCTATTACTCTTTTCCCTAGTGTTGCATCTTCTGCGCCAAATATATAAAACGCCCTTTCTGGGTGTTTATATTCAGGCAGCGATATAGCGCTTTCAACTAAATCAACTGCAACAGGAACGCAATCAAGCGGCAGCGCATCAAATACATTCTTATTTCTGATAAATGGTGTGTGCTTGTGCTGGTTTCTAGTGTCTGTTGCTGAGTGCTTGTATCTAGTCCCGCTAGCGACAATCAAATCAACACCATAAACACCAGCAGCACGTAATGCAGAGCCTACATTAACGTCTGACTTTGGGTTGTCCAGTGCAATACATGAAAATCCTCTCTTATCCATAATCTATCTCTCTATTGTGTTATAATTAAACATTAAAGTTATACGATCTTTTCATTCTATTAACTTCTGATAGCGTATATCCATTTTCAAGACACCATTTCTTAAATTCTTTATAGATTGGCATAGCACCTTTGTTAGACATGGAATCAGGTGTATCTAAATAATATTGTTTAAGCTTTTCGTAAAGCCTTATGCTGCGCTCATCTGGCTTAAAATCACCTAAATATTGCTGCTTATAATTCATTGCTAAACCCTCTTTTATCTTTAATAGGTGTTATTGCTATATTAGCAATCCCATTCAATTAATGCGCCGGCAGCCTGTTGAGGTATTGTTTCTGGCTTTATGGCGTGTATATCTGTGTATAGCAATGAATTTGCAAGCGTATAAACAACCTCAGTTAGAAGCCCTTGTTCATCTGCATATTTAATCATATTTGCTATTGCGTTCATTTCTGCTGCTGTTTGTTTGTCGTAATCAATCTCACTCATTATCTTTACCATCTAATCATGCTATAATCCCTATCAAGCCAGTAAGCTTTTCGACAGGGCTTTGGTTGCCGCTTCATTATTAAGTTAATGGGCGGTTTTTTAATCGTCTCTTTACAGTTAAAGTGTTCCAATATGCTAGAGGGCCAATAATTGCCCATTCAAGAATCCCGACAGTATATACCTGAGTAATTGGATGAACCCTTAAGCTCATCATTCCACCGCAGTTTGTAAAATAAAATTCCCCAAGCGTATTTTCAATAACCTCCATTGATGCGTCTTCGTAAAGACATTTTACTGTCCATGAGTCATGATCTAACAATCGCTTAATCACATCTGTAAAACTTAAATTATAATCTCTCATCATTTAACCCTCATCTTGTCTATTCGTTGCCTCAACCATTGAGACATTGTTATGCCCAATCCTTCGCAGTGCTTCATAAGCTTGTCATACTGACTATCACTTACTCTACCCTTAATGATCTTTTCTTTTGCTGGTTTCTTCATAAAATTAATTCCAAATAACTGTTGACCTGTGACACAGAATATCATATTATTGTGACACGTTCAAGAGAAAAGCAACTAAATAAATGAGGGGATAAAAAGATGGATGAATTAAACAAATATTTGAGTTCGGTAAAAGTTAATAGAAATGGATTTAAAGGCAATGCGAAAAGAATAGAATGTAATGATGGTGAAGGCTTATCTGTTCAAGCTAGCCAATATCACTACAGCACGCCACGAGAAAATATAGGGCCTTACACTCATGTTGAAGTTGGTTTTCCAAGTGTAAGACCTGATGATTCATGGGGTGAGTATTTCGATGGTGACTTTGAGTGTTCTGATGGGACTGACTCTGTGTATGGATATATTCCTATTGGCCTTGTTGCAGAATTTATTGAAAATCATGGAGGTATTAAAAAATGAGAATGCAAGAACAACCAAACAATAGCCGCTTTGCTATCTGGTCAAACAAAGTAGGAACACACGGAGACATGAACAAGATGCATCAGTGCTCGTGTTTCATGTGTGATAAACCAATAGAGACAACTTATGCAGAATCCAGGCGCATTAATTTCCATCCTACCTGCTCAGATAGTTGCAAAGCCGATCTAAATAATTTGAATAAGTGGGAGCTGTAAGATGAAAAGCAAAAGAATAGAAGAGAATAAATTAGAGCCAGAAATAGAGTATCCATGTTTGATGACTGATGGCAGCAATAAGGTGTTTCTTATGAAATCAGAAGAAGATGGTTTCTTGGTTTATCAGCAAGGAAGCGGCGCTACTTATCCGCTAGGTGATGAGGCAGAAGGATGGGGAATAGGTGGATTTAAGCCATTCAACGGAAAAATAGAGCTAAGTAACGAGTAAACACTATGGTTAACAACGACAAATGCTACGAAGAGCCAGACGACCCACAAACAGAAGATGAGTGGGAAGAAGAGCAAGACCGTCTAGCAGATGAACGAGACAGCTATAAGGAAGATGAAGATGACTAGATATTACAACTGCCAAGATATTAAGCCATGCTTAGTTAAAAATGATAAGTCAGAGCTAGAACAAGAGGTTCCACTGGCTATCGAATCACTACAAAAAGCATGGAAAAAAGAAGGTGATTACTTAACAGCCTATCTTCATGCAGCTTTAATGTGGAATGATGGCACTAAATCAATGGATTTATTATGGCTGATGCAAATATTTGTAATTAAGCAAACTATGGGGAATTAAGATGAACAGAGAAATAGAGGAATACGCAACTGTAGATGAAGTAATAGAGATACTAAAAAAAGTATCTGAGCAAGGGAAAGGTAATTATATTGTTGGATGCAACTATGAATATTATCTGGCTAGAAAAGATGAAAAACCAGATATTAATGATAAATATAAGCAAGTTGATTTAGGTGGCCATACCTGATGAACATTAAAGACATAAACCTAAAGACCATAAAGATAGAAGGCATAAGCAAGCGAGACTATCCTGATTGTGTTGATAGTTATTGTGCTTATGCTGAATATAAAAGCGGGATACCGTTAAACGACATTGACCTGGATATATTTAACGATCAATTCAGTGATGTAGTGCAAGAAATGGCTAGAGAAGAGATATTCTGAGGGGAATGACAATGGAAAATGAGCAAGTACCACAAGAAAAGCAACTATCTAACTGGATGGTGTCGCTAGCTAACTCTAAAAAGAAGTTTAACGAGATAAACGCTGTAAACAATTTCGTTAACTACGATACAGAAGCAATGTTCGCAATGCAGACCATTAAGAAAAACGATTATCTTATGGGAATAGCGAACACTAATCCTGAATCATTGAGAAATGCGGTTATAAATATTGCAGCTATCGGGTTAAGTCTTAACCCAGCAACCCAGTACGCCTATCTAGTGCCTCGTGGCGGTGATTGCTGCTTAGATATAAGCTACAAAGGCTTAATTAAGTTAGCGACGGATAGCGGCTCTATATTGTGGGCTAAGGCTGATATTGTTTATGCTAATGATAAGTTTGAATATAACGGCCCTGCAATGGCTCCAAATCACACAGCAGACGTATTCTCAAAAGATAGAGGCGAGTTTACTGGTGTTTATTGCATGGCAAAGACTAAAGAGGGCGATTGTCTTGTTGACGTTATGAGCGCAGAAGAAATTAACCAGGTTAGAGATAAATCAACAGCTAGAACTGGGCCGTGGAAAGATTGGTTTTACGAAATGGCAAAGAAAACAATTTTTAAACGAGCCTCTAAAACATGGCCTAAATCAGACAAGAACGAGCGAATAGCAAAGGCTATTGACGTTATTAATCAGCATGAAGGGATTGAGTTTGACAAAGGGGCTATAAGTGGTGAGCAAATTAATATGGATTTAGTTGATAAGGCTTATATAGCATTCAAAGAGGTAATTGATGCCGATGTAGACGAAATGGACTATAAACGAGTTCAGGACGGATATAGAAGGCTTTCAAACGATGAGCAAATGGCTGTTTTTAGTAAGTTTGGAAAAGAAAAGCCGGAAGGCTGTGATATTTTGTATAGATCAGTAATTAAAAAATTATTAGCAATGAATGGAGAAAATCAATGAGCAATGCAAATCAAATGGTTGAATATGGAATAACAGATGCGGCTTTACAAGAATTAAAAGCTAAGTTTTCACTGGTTCCAGATTCATCAACAGAAAAAGGATACGCTGATATTAAGTCAGCACTTAAGATAATTTCGCCTTATCGCACAGGAATTGAGGCAAAGCGTAAAGAGCTAAAGGCTGAATCATTGGCCCGTGGTCGTTTGATTGACGCAGAAGCAAAGCGAATAACAACGGAAATACTAGAAATTGAGAGCCCGTTTAAGCTTGAAAAACAGAAGCGCGATGATGAATTGAAAGCTATTGAGCAGGCTAAACTAGATGCAGAAGCCGCGCATATCGCTGCTATTGAGCAGAAAGTTACTGACATAAATAATCTGGTTGAGGGTTTATTAGGTGCTGATTTAAAGGTATTGAACTCCAGGTTAAAGGCTGCAAATGAAATTGTTATTAACAATGTAGAGTTTGAAGATCAAATAGAAGCAGCAAAAGAGTCAATGCTTAATGTTAAAGATACGTTAGAAAATGCTATCGCAGAGCGTGAAATATTCGAGAAGCAACAAGCAGAATATGAAGCACAGCAAAAACTAATGCTAGAGCAGCAAGCAGAACTTGACGCAAAGCAGGCTGAACTAGACAAGCAGGATGCAGATAGAAAGCAAAAAGAACGCGAAGAACAGATAGCTAAGGAAGCCGAAGAAAGAGCTATAAAAGCCTCAGAATTAGCCGCACAGAAAGAGCGTCTTGAAGCTGAAAACAGAGAGCGTGAGTTAAAAGAAGCTGCTGAACTTGCAGAGCGTGAAGCTAAGGAAACTGAGCAGCGTATCAAGGACGAGCAAGAGGCAGAAAAAAAGCGGTTATTAGATGAGGCAGAGGCAAGGGAGAAAAACAAAAAACATAAGGCATCTATTAATAATGCGGCTGTAGATGCGCTTGTAGCAGGAGGTATGAATGAAACAAATGCTAAAAAAGCTATAACATTAATAGCAAAAAGAACAATCCCAAATGTGAAAATAAGCTATTAATTGATTTAACCGAGTCGTAGTGAGTATTCCCCCTCTACCCTTTGAGGGGGCTTTTTAATAAGAGAGAGAATGTTATGAGGATGGTAGGAGAAAAAAACTTTGCCGCGCTATCTCAAGCAAAGAAACAAAGTGGAGCTACTTTTGATAGGGATTATAATGTTGAATGCCATGAGTGTGGGTTTATTGCGAAATTTTGTCTTTCAGCTATTAGAAAGATAGATAGAGATAACTGGCTTTGTGGAAAGTGCAAGAAAAAAAGCAAGGATGAAGTTACTCAAGCGCTCATAGCTACAGCATTAAGAAGAAAGAAATTAAAAGTGAGGTGATTTATGACACAAGAAGAAATAGATCAAGGATTTGAAGAAGAAACAGATCAAGAGAGCCTGGCAGCGATGAACCTTGAAGATACCATGAATTTAATCAAGGACAGCGACAGAGAGAGCTTATATGAGGGTAAAGAAGATGAAGATAAGTAAATTATTAGGGGTTATATGTATTGCTTTGTTGTTTACAGGATGCGCCGATACTGTGACGTTTAGTGAGGCTGTAGCCACTAATCCTGTAGGTTTTTGGTATGGGCTATGGCATGGGATGATATTGCCTTTTGCTTGGATCGTTTCGTTATTCTCTGAATCAACATCTATTTATGCAATTTATAATAATGGCGGATGGTATGACTTTGGTTTTGCGCTTGGCGTTGGCAGCTTATCAAGTAGCTCTTCATCTGCATCAAGCAGCATAAGAAGAAGGTGACATATGACAACAGAGCAGACATTCATAAACAAAGACTGTGAGATTATAGGCTGGTTAGTCTTGAATAGTGACGGCTTTCGATGGGTTAACTGTTCTTTTTCATTTAAAGCCAGTGAAGAGATATTGAGAGAATTGAGGAATATGAAGAAATGAGCGATGAAACGTTTATAAGCGCGTGTAATAAATTTCGTGAAGGCGGTAAGCTTTACACTCAATCAGAGGTTAATGACCTGCTAAAGAAGCAGCGAGAGGCTTGTTATCATGATGCTGGTCGTACAGATTGGTTCTTAAAGCTTTCAATCAGTAAAAGCAAGGAATTAATGAAAGCTATTCTCAATGCGGAGATAGATAAATGATATTTAGCGAAAAACTAATGGCAACAGATGAGTTTAAAAGCACTCAGGACTTAATCAAAACAGAGCTTAAGCGATTAAAGGATCACGAGATACCCTACGACTACAAGCTATGCGGCAGCAAAATGTACGCAATTATTCCATTAACGAATAAGAAAAAGCTAATGGTTGACCCTTACAGACGCACTATTGTCTACAGAAACAAGGTATATAGGTATAAATACCTAGAGCGATGGATAGAGAAGAACGGACTTTTTGTCTGTTATAAGCGAATAGGTGAATCATGAACACAGAAGAAGAAGCCAAAGAGCTAATAAGCACATTAAAGAAACGGTTTAAATTTACCAGGTTGTGGGTATGCGATCAGCTAGGCTTTAAGCATTCAAGGCTAAACGATCTATTCAAGCAATTAACCAAAGACGGCTATATAAAGCGATTAAACAAGGGAGAGCGCCCTTTTATCTACCAAAGGGCTAAAGACATAGAGCTAGCACCTGTTTACACCTATAAGGACAATATGAATAAATTATGTGAACATGCTTGGAGGTTCTGGACTCCAACACCAATGAGGGCAGATATTGATTATTATGGAAGTCATGCAGGCCAATACGGATATAAGCTAGAGGTGAGTGAGCTATGAGCGATTTCTCAAACAAAGTCAGAGCGCACTTAAACCTTATCCCAATAAACGAGCGATTTAACAAAAGAGATATAGCATTATTTTTCATGTGTAAGCCTCAAAAGCTAAACAATGTATTCACTAGGATGCTAAAGAACGAAGAATTAGTATTAATTGACCTAGGTAAAAATGATAAACTTTACTACAGAGTAAAGGATATAGCCCTTCAAACAAGGTCAAATAGTCGCACTTATCAAGAGATTCAAGACAGCAACAAGGCAGAAGAAAGAGCGGTTATTAAGGCTAGAATTGATGATTGGTATCTGTTTATATTTGGCGGTAGAGTGGATTTTAACGTGGGATTAAATAGATAATGACTGATGAGTCCATTAGATTGGCCGTACCAGCTATAACTCTAGGATATTCAGTATCTAATGATAGATATGGAAAATTTATATTCCATAATGATGAATGCAGTATTTATTATCGCAATGGAATATGGAATTTAACCGATGCAACAGGCGTTTGTTATGAGTACAGCGGATTAATGGAAGCTCTACAAGCAGGCGCAATAGATGATTAATAGTCTAATATGTGCTAAAATAAACATCTAATAAACTTAGCGAATAACCTTAAGGAATTGCTATGAAACGAAGATCATTTATAAAATCAATTATAGCTACAGTAGCGGCTATTCAAGCGCCTAATCTATCAGCAAAGTCTGATATAACTAAATCCACAACTCAGAAGACAGCCATTATAAGCGGGCCTCTTGATCAGGCTGTAGAATCTACAATAGAAACTAATAAATTATTTGATGATCTTCCTTATGATCATGTTTATGAGGGTGAGTACAAATATAGCACATCTATTAAAATGCCAAATATAGCTATAGTTAGGAATGATAAGTGAAGGGGTTAACTGAAAAACAAGAGAAAGCCTGTCAAGCATATATCGAGTGCGGCGGCAATCAATCAGAAGCATATAGGCGTGCTTATGATGCTGAAAACATGGCAGCAAAGACTGTTTGGGAGCAAGCAAGCGTATTGTTTGCAAACCGCAAGGTGGCTGAAAGGGTGATTGAATTACAAGAAACACATAGAGAGCGACACAATGTAACCGTTGATTCTCTGACTAAAGAGCTTGAAGAAGCAAGAGAGTTGGCAAAGGAAACAGCACAGCCAGCAGCCATGACAGGAGCTACTATGGGCAAGGCTAAGATACACGGACTATCAGTAGACAAGAAGGAAGTAAGCGGCCCAGACGGAAAACCCCAAGAGCATAAGTGGGTGATAGAAGTCATTAAACCAGAAGATTTATAAATTTGCCTAAGCTACAATTACCTAAAAAGCTTCTACCACTACTAAAGCCTAAGAAGTTTAAGGTTATATATGGTGGAAGGGGTGGCGGTAAGTCTATGTCTGTTGCTGGACTATTGCTTATGCGAGTGCAGACAGAAGGGTTAAAGGTTGGCGCAATGCGTGAGCTTATGAACTCTATAGATGATTCGGTTCATTCATTGTTTGTGTCAGAAATAGAAAGGCTAGACCTTCAAGGGTTCGCTGTTCAGAATAATGCTATTTACCATGAATCAGGTGGATGCATAAAATACAAAGGCCTTGCAAGGAACCCTGAATCAGTTAAGTCTATGCACGGGTTCAAGGTGTTCTGGGTAGAAGAAGCATCTACTCTTTCAAAGAAATCAATAGACTTACTTATCCCCACGCTACGAGAAGAAGGCGCAGAGCTTTGGTTTACGTTTAACCCTGGCTCAAGTGCTGACCCTATTAGTCAAGAGTTCATAGAGCCATTCAAAACAGAGCTACAGACTCATAGTGAGCATTTTGATGATATGTACACCATCATTAAGATAAATTATTATGACAATCCGTTTTTTCCTAAAAACCTAAACGACCTAAGAATTAAGCATGAAGAAACAAAGCCTGCTGCTGAATATGCTCATATTTGGGAAGGGGAGAATTCCGATAGTGTTGATGGTGCTATCATTAAGGTTGATTGGTTTAACGCCTGTATTGACGCCCACAAAATAGAAAGGCTAAAGAAAGTATTCACACCTCATGGAGCTATCATTGCTTCACATGATCCATCAGACACCGGAGACGATGCAAAAGGGTTTGCATTAAGGCACGGCTCTATAGTTAAGATAGTGAAGTCAAAGGACACCGGAGAGATAGACGACGGGTGCGACTGGGCCACAGGTTTGGCTATACAGCATAACGCTAACTGGTTCATATGGGACGGGGATGGAATGGGCGCAGGGCTTAAACGCCAAGTATCTACCGCTTTTGCAGCTACAGGTATTAAATATCATATGTTCAGGGGCTCTCTGTCTGGGATAGGTCAAGACAATGCTAAAAAGGTTTATATGCCTCAGTATGGCGACGACGAGCAGACAAAGCCAAAGACCTACGCCGAGACATTCAAGAACAACAGAGCGCAATACTACACAGAATTAGCGACTCGCTGCTATAATACGTACAGGTGTGTAGTTAAGGGTGAGTACGTAGACCCTGATGAAATGATAAGCTTTGATTCTGATGGAATAGACAACATAGCTGGCTTAAGATCAGAGATTTGTCGCATACCAAAGAAAGACAATCCCAACGGATTAATTCAAATAATGAATAAAAAAGAAATGAAGGCTTTAGATATAGATTCGCCAAATGAGTCCGATAGCGTTATGATGGGGCTATTTAAACCTAAAGTTAAGGCCGTAATGGAGCCTTTGGAATATCAAAAAATGAGCATAGTCTAATGGCGCAAATGACAGAAGATGTTTTACTTAGTGAGCTTGACAGCTTAACAACAGATGCAACAGGCAACAATTCAACCTTTATTGAAGAAAACGAATATCTATTAGACCGATATGAAGGTAATCCATACGGTGACGAGGTTCCAGAACGATCAAAGGTTATCAGTAACGATGTGATGGACGTTGTTGAGGCTGATATGCCATCATTGGCGAGAATATTCTTAGGCCCTGGCGATGTAATTAAGTTCAAGCCTAACTCAGCAAATGAAGAAGATACAGAAGAAGCAGAGAGCAAGACTAAGTATGTTAATTGGCAGATAAGGGAGCAAGACTGGTCATTCCCTGTATTGCATGGATTTATTAAGAATGCACTAATACAGAAAACATCGGTAGTTAAGTATTTCATTGAAGAAAGCACAGATATTGAAGAGCATAAGAAAAAAGGCATTAGCAATGATGAGCTAGCGGTTATTCAGGGTGACTTAGAAAAAGAAAATGATGTTGAAAGTGTAGAGATTGTTAGGGAGGAAGAGGGAGAGAACGAAGAAAACACTATTGTCTTTAAAGTTAAGAAAACAAGAAAAACAGTTAAGATCGTTGCGGTTGAGCTGGAAAACTTCCGCATGACAAAAAATGCAGCAAGCAAATACGATGCTGATATTGTCGGTGATGTATCGCTAAAGACAAGAGGTGAGCTGCTAGCAGAAGGCCACAGCCGAGAGTTAATAAGTTCCTTGCAGTTAGTTGGTGATGTTCAGAATAATTCGCGATTAGATGAAATTAGAGACAAATCAGAAGGCGGCTCAGATGAGCAGGCAGATTTAACCAACTGGGCTAGCGAAGAAGTAGAAGTAGAAGATTTATACCCATTGATTGATTATGATGGGGATGGACTATGGGAGCGCAGGCATATAATGCGTTCAGGTGATGTGATTCTAGTCAATGAAGTGTTTAATCACGTTCCCTACGCGGTTATGTCTTCTATCTTGATGCCTCATAAGGCTATCGGTAAGAGTCGCGCAGAGATAACGGCTCCTACTGCTGAGATAAAAACAGCCGTACTACGTGGAACAATGGATAATATTTACGCTGTAAACAATCCACGAATAGCGGCAAATACAAATGTCAATATGGATGATCTGCTTGTTGTCCGTCCTAACGGTATTATCAGGACAACAGACGAATCGAACCCGGGCCAGAACATGTTCCCTGTTGAGATTCCGTACATTGGCGATAAGTCACTGCAAGTTATTCAGTATTTAGATAGCTCAAGGGCTCAAACAACAGGCTCATTGATGGCTAATCAGGGCCTTAACTCTGATGACCTAGGGCAAGAGACAGCGACACGATTTACAGGCGTTGAGACGGCATCTAAGGCCAAGGTTGAGCTAGTAGCAAGGGTTATGGTTGAAACTGGTTTCAGGCAGCTATATGAGGGCGTAGCTTGGTTAGATTCTAATTTCCAAGACACAGAAACAGAGATACAGGTATTAGGTAAAGAGCTTAAGGTTAATCCTTCTGATTGGAAGTTTAGCCATAAGTTGGTGTCTAAGGTTGGGCTAGGTGCGGGTGATGACGATAAGAAGCTGCAAACACTAACGGCTTTATGGACTCTTCACCAGCAATTAAAGGCTGATAATTCACCAATGACGGACGAGGTTAAGCGACATAATATCTTAACTCAAATGGTTAATGCTTCAGGACTTCCAGAAGAAGGTGAGTTTTTCAACAATCCAGAAAGACCAGAAGAGCTTGTTATTGCTCAAAATGAAATACTGACAAATATTGTCCAGCAATTACAAGAGCAAGTTCAGGCATTGCAAAATCCACTTGCCGAGGCTGAAACAATCAAGGCGCAAGCTAAATTAATTGAGGCTCAAGGGAAAGGATCGTTAGAAATAGCCAAGATGCAAGAAGAGCAGCGCCAATTCAACATAGATACAGCACAGAAGCAAGATCAATTCAATGATAAATTAGCGGCCCAAATAACAGAGTTAGAGCTTAAGTTTGGCGCGCAATTAGAGGGCGGACTAGATGAGCAATGAAACAGAAGATAGATTAGAGCAAGAGGTCGCATTTGCTAACGAGATTAAGCAGGTAACGAATAACAAATCGTTTCAACAGGCTATTACAGCAAGAAAAGCGCATATATTCGATGTGTTCTGTAGAACCAAGCCAGATCAGCAAGAAGTTAGAGAAGAGGCATATAGAACTATGGTTAATATGAACGCCTTCGAGAAATACTTTGAAACAATAGCGACCACAGGAAAAATGGCTCAGATTGAGCTAGATAAGATCAACGATTAATTAATTAGCCGTATATTCTACGGCTTTTATTTGCCTGTAATGATAGATAAATTAAATGATTAGCTAATTATTGGTAAATTAATTAAATTAGGTATAAACTATTAAACAATAAGATTTAATAGAATTAATTAATAGGATAAAACACAATGTCTGACAATCCAGCAGTGGAACCAGCCGAGCAGTTTTACAACTCAGCATCTGAGGAGCCTACAAAGCCAACCGAAGAAGCCGAAGTTACAAAGCAGGAAATTCAAGAGCCTGAACAGGAAGTGGAAAAACTTGAGAAACCGGAAGAGGTTAAAGCTGAAACCGAAGAGGAAGAAAGCAAAGACGAAAACGAGGAATCTCTGTACGTTGAATTAGACGGCGAAGAGATAGCCCTTGATGACGTTAAAAAGTGGCGTGATGGTCACATGATGCAATCTGACTACACGAAAAAGACAACCGAACTAGCGGATGAGCGTAAAACCTTTAATGCAGAGCGTGAATCTGATCGTGAAAACTTGCTTAAATCACAAGCCGAAGTTTCTGAAATGTCAGATTTATTGACAGTATTAGTTCAGGAAGATGAAGCCATTGATTGGGCAGAGCTAAAGGAAGACGACCCAGACAGGTATATTGAGCTTAAGGAAAAGGCAGATAATCGCAAAGCCGCATTAGATAAGGTTAAGGCAGAGCGTGAAACGCCTATAGATGACCCAGCAGTTATCGCAGACGAACAAGGCAAGCTGTTTGCAGCAAACCCTGATTGGCTCGATGCTGATAAAAAAACAACCAAGACTTATGATGAAGATATTGATCTGATGAATAAGTATGCGGTAAGTTCTGGATTTTCTAACGAAGAATTAAGCCAATTAACGAGAGCGCATTATATTACGACCATTCTAAAGGCAGCAAAGTATGATGCCTTGCAGGAAAAAGGCCGTGAGATAAAAGCGAAGCGTGAATCAGTGCCCCTGGTATCTAAGCCTAAAGCAAAAACAACCACTCAGCCTAAAACCCGTGCAGATGTATTCTACGGTGATAAGGCTGGTTAATTAATGGAAAGTAACGGGAGCTAAATAATGGCTACACTAGCAAGCACAGTGCTAACTATGGCGGATTGGGCAAAGAGTATTGACCCAGACGGCAAAGTAGCAAAAACGGTTGAGCTTTTATCTCAATCAAATCGCATCCTCGATGATATGTTATTCAAAGAGGGTAATTTACCTACGGGTGAACAAACAAGTATCCGAACAGGTCTACCAACGGCTTATTACCGTTTGATCAATGCAGGTACTCCAAGCTCTAAATCAACCAAGGCTCAAGTAACTGAGAACGCGGCTATTCTTACCGCTCGCAGTGAAGTTGACCAAGACGAAGCAGAGTTAAACGGTAACGTTAGTCAATACCGTATGGATGAGGCCGAAGCTTTTGTAGAGGCTATGTCACAAACTCAAGCTGAAACGCTTATTTATGGTTCTGCGGCTAATCCAGAAGAGTATGTAGGTTTTGCTAATCGCTACAACGATCTAAGCGCGACTAATGCTCAGAATATTCTTAGTGCCGGTGGTTCAGGCTCTGACAATACTTCTATCTGGCTAGTTAACTGGGGCGCTAATAAAGTATTCGGTGTATTCCCTAAAGGCTCAAGTGCGGGTTTAAGCCATGAAGATTTAGGCTTGGACGATGCAACAGACGCTAGTGGTAACAAGTTCCGTGCTTACATGGATATTTGGAAGTGGAAAAACGGCCTTGTTGTTAAAGATTGGCGTGAAGTTGTTCGTATTGCTAATATTGATGTCTCTGACTTGGTTGCTAAAGCAACAACTCAGGCAACAACAGCAGCAACAGCAATACACAAGCTAATGTCACGTTCAATTGATCATCTACCTAATGGGCCAGGTGATAAAGCGGCATTTTATGTTAATCGTACCGTTGCTTCTCATCTTCGTATTATGGCGATGGATGTTAGTAATGGCGCTGTTACAATCGAGCCTGCTGTTAATCAGTTTGGCATGACCATTCACGAGTTACGTTACTTAGGCATTCCAGTGCGCCTTGTTGACCGTATCATCAATGCAGAAGCTGTAGTAGCTTAAGGAGAATTGAAATGTATATTGATTCATTACTAAAATTATCTGATGCTCAAGCTTTAACGGCTACAGCACTCAGCACAAACGTGGCTCCTATGGATAATTCTATGGGTATTGGCGAACCTCTAGCGGTAGTTATTACCGTTGGCGTTGCTGCTGACTTCACAACAGGCGATGAAACTTATTCATTTGCTGTTGAGACAGACAGTGTGGCCGCTATGAGTTCAGCGACCATATTATCTACTAAGGCGGTTTTAACGACTGCTCTAGGCGTAGGTGATAAGGTTGTTATGCCTATAGACCACACTGACCTTGAAGGCTTTATAGCGGTACGTTATACGCTTGCAGGCACAACCCCTACAATTACTGTAGATGCTCAAGTAATGCCTATGAAGATGGTTGACGGTTACGTTAACTATGCTGATGGCTTCACTATCGCTTAATCACTAATGTTAATAACCTTCCCCATTTCGGGGGAGGACTAACGGAGTTCAAAATGAAAGTAAAAGTTAAACAGGGTAAAACTGGGTTCATTTATGGGTCTTTGCGTAAAGAAGGCCAGCCGATCACATTAAAACCTATTGAAAGCACAAAGCTAGATGATAATGATAAGCCTATTATTATTTCTGCTGAAGATCAATTCAGTAAGTTATGGATGAAAAAGGTGGAAACGCCTAAAGGCAAGCCAGGCCCAAAGCCTAAGCCAAAAGAAGAAAAACAAGAAGATTCATAAAATAACGGGGTAATTCCCTATTAGGTGTGACAAATGAGCCTCGATACATACGAAAATTTAAAAATTGAGTTAATAAATTGGTCGCATCGAGATGATATGGACTTAAAGATTGATACATTTATTGATCTTGCAGAGTCTGAAATGTTAGCCAATGCTATTGAACCTCTACAGGTTAGAGATCAAGAAACATTGGCCGCATTTTCAACCAATACAACAGATAGATTTGTAGCGTTGCCTACTGATTATCAGTCAAGTAGAAAGCTCAGGATTCAGATAGCTAACGGTGAATCAGAGCCTTTAAGGTTTAGAACACCAGAGCAGATGAATTTAGTTAGTTCTGCTGGTCTACCTAAGTTCTTTACTGTTACAGATCAAATAGAGTTCGACCGTGTATCAGATCAAGTATATACAGGCGAAATTCAGTATTACGCTGATCTAACTGCGCTATCTAGTTCAAACACAACCAATACCATACTAACCAATCACCCAACTATTTATTTATTTGGTGCTTTATGGGCGTTGAATGAGCATGTTGACGAAGAGCAGAAAGCGGCATCATTTTATAATAAGTTCATAAGCTCGATAAGAGGCGCGAATAAGAAGGCTAAGATAGGTAGATTTGGCCCTTCTCCTGTGATGCGCATTGAAGGGCCGACACCATAATGGCTTTTCAGACTGTTCCAATAAACATAACAGGCCCTTCTTATCAGGATAGATCAAGACCGCTATCTGTTCAGGAAACTAGAAACTTCTATCCTGAGATTGTTGAATCTGGCAAAGATCAATTCGTAATAAAATCATTTCCAGGTCAAAAGCTGTTGGGAAGCACGACCGCAGGCATTGATCGTGGTATGCATCAAATGAACGAGATAGCTTATAGGGTTGTTGGGGATAGTCTTTATAAAGTTTTATCTGATGGAGTCCACACAAGCAAGGGCGAGATAATAGGCTATGAAAGATGCACGTTTGCTGACGATGGGGTTAATTTATTTATTAACTCTCATGGGAGGACATATCATTATGATTCATCAGCAGACTCTCTTTCGATTGTTGCCGATACAAGCATAATAGGAGCGTTATCAGTAACATTTATTAATAACCAATTCGCATATACATTCCCATTGTTGACTGTTTTTAGCGATGTTGGAAACGGGGCTTCTGCTTCAAGCTTAAATGCTGTAGGCGCAGAGAGCGACCCAGATGAATTGCTTAGAGATTATGCATTTGATCAGGTTCTTTATAGATTTGGCAAGCGATCTATTGAGAATTGGTATAACTCAGGCGTTGGGACTCCTCCATTTGACAGGATAGAAGGTCAAATTATTAACGTTGGTTTAGCGGCTACTCATTCGGTTAATAATACGAAGGAGTTTATTTATTGGCTTGGCTCTGATCTAAATGTTTATAGAGCAAGAGGCGGGCAAGATCAGGTAGTTAGTACTGCTGCAATATCTGGCGCAATTGGCGACTATTCATTTGTAGGTGACGCATTTGGAGAGGTTTTTACTCTTGATAATAAAGATGTATATGTGCTTACGTTCCCAACAGCTAATAAAACATGGGCGTTAATTGAAGAACTAGGTAAAGATGGCTGGTTTGAGTTATCTGATGGTGTATCCACTGACCAATACAAAATAGGCTCTCTATTTGACATGTATGGTGAGACGCTTGTGGGGCATAAATCTAATGGTGAGCTTTATACGCTTGATTTTGATACATTTACACAGAATGGCAATACATGGCAGCGAAGAAGGACTTTAACTTCTATCAATGGGAAGGTATTTAATCAGCCAGGAAAGCGCGTACAGATGAGTAGAATGGAATTTATATTCGAATCTGGAACAGGGCTAAGCACAGGCCAAGGAGATAACCCCAGAATAATGATAGAGGCATCATACGATGGTGGCCGCTCATGGAGCACCGGAACATGGATAAGAGTTGGCAGATTAGGCGAATTTAACGTGAGGGCGGAATGGTTCAGCATGAAAAGCTTTTACGATATGATTATAAGGATAACAGCATCTGACCCAGTGGCTATTAACCTTTATTCTGCAACAATAGACTTGAGGCTTGCTGGAAGATGAGCGTACAAGTAAATCCGCCACCACAATTAAGAATACCTGAGAAATTCTTTAATGACCCAGAGTCAAGGCGTTTTTTTGAACAGCAGAGAACGATATTGTTTCAGCTTTGGCAAAGAACAGGCGGAAGTCAGGATTTAGTCGCGGGTCAAAAAATAGTTGTTATTGCTGGAAGTGATTTAATTCTTGAATCATTTGGCTCATTAATTATTGTTGAGGCAGATACGGCCCCTGTAATTATAACGCTTCCAGTTATTACGTCTAACGATGTTGGTGAATCTATCACTGTAGAGATTTTTGATGCAAAATTTGATACAAACGTATTCGCTGGAGTCGGGTCAACTGTTGTTGAAGATACCGATGTTTTAATGAATGAGCAATATATGTCGATTACTTTTACTGCTATAACAGCTTCTCACTGGGTAATAACCTAATGACCTATATCCCATTGCCAAAAAACACCGCTGAAGATGCTGTATTAGTTGAGCAGAAAAGCGGTACAACCGTACTTCTTGACCCATTATCGAGT
>Ga0209345_10002524_pt1 | contig 20091 bp, 17 predicted proteins | sample Cruoilmetagenom7_FD_187294 | JGI IMG/M metagenome (GOLD analysis project Ga0209345, IMG submission 187294) | Oil polluted marine microbial communities from Coal Oil Point, Santa Barbara, California, USA - Sample 7 (SPAdes) (version 2) | ecosystem: Environmental > Aquatic > Marine > Oil seeps ... | reverse complement strand
ATAAAACTCAACTCCTCCTGATTTACCCTCTCTGGTGCAAAATCCACCATTACCCGCTCTACGGAGTCATGGCTTTCAATAATGGGGTTTGACAAATTACCCTCACCTGAAAACAAATCCAGCAAGTTTCCAACCTCATCATCTTTCAATTGATTAAGCACAACCTCTTTAAGCACCCCATTCATGACCTCATTGACTTGGCTGAAACCACCATGGGCATAGGCCTGACCCCACTCAACACTAACGCCTTCTTCAGTTAAATAAAGCTCACAATGACCCTGCCCCTCATGATCCTCAACCCAGCTTTTATCATTATATAAGTTATCAAACACCCCTCTTAGCCGCTCATCAATTGCCTGGCATTCTGGGATTTCAACCACATTATTGGTCACCCCATCGACCATACCTAAGTACTTATGCCGATAGTGCAACTGTATGCGGTTGCGATAACCCAGACGCTGCTCTGCTGGGCTCACCTCAATAGCGGGAATATCTGCCTCAAGCCGGTTCAAGTGATACTGCAATGCTTGCTGCTTATAAGACAGTTCACTTTGATAACCTGTATGCAAATAGTGACACCCTGGGCAACTGGTGAAATGTTTGCACTGGGGTTCTTCGCGGTTATCCGCAGAAATGTCCAATGTATCTAACTTAGCAAATAGCACCCCTTTACTAGCCTTGGTTAATGTTGCCTGCCCCTGCTCTCCCGGCAATGTTTTGGGTATAAAGCAGGGCTTGTTATCAATTTTTGCCACGCCCTGCCCCATTGAGTCCATACTCTCAACTTCAAATTGGAGTACGCGCTCGACCGACTTACGTCCCGATTTAGCCCGTCTGGTTTTTCTCTCGTACTGCTTTTGCTTCAAAATACTACCTTTCATTGATTAATAACTACGAGATACACAGCTTGTACTGTCACCCCTCAGATACAACAAACCTTCTAAATATTCTGTTAAATGTAATCTTATAGTGTATGACAAAACAGTTTCCGACCTTTAGTTTTAACTGTGTTATATTTTGCCGGAATTAATGGAAGGCCCATAAGCAGGGCTTAGTATAGTGGGTAGATGGACCACCCTATAAAAATAATAATAACGTCAATGGCCCACACATATGTCAAACACTGTTAAAGCAGATGTTGCACAAAAATATACGTTTCTATTGCGCATTTTACCTTCCATCATATTTTTAGTGACACTGTCCATTGGGCTGCTAATCGTCAACAACTATCATTCCCTATGGAAAAAAGAGCAGACCATGTTCATGTCAGAGCTCGTGGCCTCTCAAGGATCCAGAATTGAGCGCTATCTTTCCCAAGCGTTATCCTCTACATACACGCTGAAGTCACTGGTAGAAGTAGAACAGGGCGAAGTAACAAACTTTAATGCCTACGCCAAAAATATTTTTGATTCCCTTCATGGCATTAGCAATTTGCAACTAGCACCCGGTGGTATTGTTCAATATGTTTACCCCCTAGAAGGGCATAAAAAAGCCATTGGCCACAACATACTCAAAGACGATAAACGTCGGGATGATGCTACGTTAGCTCTTACCAATCGAGAGCTCACCTTGGCCGGGCCTTTTGATCTGATTCAGGGAGGAACGGCTGTTATCGGCCGCAATCCGATCTTTCTAAAAAATCCTGATGAAAAAGAGGTATTTTGGGGCTTTGCCTCCGTGGTCATTTTTTTGGACGCTCTACTCTCCGCAACAGATCTGGATACGTTGAAAGCTAAAGGCTATCACTATCAACTCTCCAACATCCGCGAAAACACTGAAAATATATTTGCCCAAAGCCACAGTGATATGGGTTCTGCAGAAACTATCATTAAACATAAGCTCAACATACCCAATGGTAACTGGTTGCTTTGTATCGGCCGGGAGCCTCAGCCTTGGCATCACATAGCACTAGGCTTGCAAATATTGCTGGCCATATGCCTAAGCGCAGTGATTGCCCATATAGCTAATACACTACTTCGGCGCCCAGTTCAGCTGCAGCAATTGGTAGATGAAAAAACAGAAGCACTGCATAAACTGGCTTTTTATGATCCATTAACCAAGCTCTGCAACAGACGCTTATTTAATGATCTGCTAACACGCATGCTCGACACGACCGAGCGTAACGACACACGGATGGCATTGCTTTATCTAGATCTCGATGACTTTAAACGTATTAACGATTCACTAGGGCATGAAAGTGGCGATCAATTACTCAAAGTTGTCGGCGACCGACTCTCTGCTACTGTTCGTAAATCAGATATTGTTGCTCGAATTGGTGGTGACGAATTTTGTATACTTCTGCCTAACATTCAATCCAGCACAAATGCTGCAAAACTTGCAGAAAAAATACTTAATACTATTGAGAAACCAATTAAATTGGGCACTCATTCAGTCAGGGTCACCCCAAGCATCGGCATCACCGTCGCACCCGATGACGGCACCAATAGTACAAAATTGCTCAAAAATGCAGACTTGGCCATGTATAGCGCCAAGGAAAACAACCGTAACAACTATCAATTTTTTTCCAGTGAACTTAATACCAATGCTCTGGAACGTTTAATTCTAGAAAAAGAACTTATCCAAGCCGTAGAAAACAATGAATTTATTCTCCACTTCCAACCCCAAGTTTGTCTGAGAACAAAAAAAACAAAAAGAATCGAAGCATTGGTTCGATGGCAACATCCCCATAAAGGATTCCTTCCTCCCGGTGATTTTATTCAATTCGCCGAAGACAGCAGGCTAATTATCCCAATAGGTGCCTGGGTGTTGGAGCAGGCATGTCTACAGTTAAAACAACTGGATCAACCCGAGTTAACAGTATCCGTCAATTTATCACCCAGGCAGTTTGCTGACCCCAACTTGCTAAATACTATTAAAACCGCCCTACAAAATAGTGGTCTTGAAAGCCATAGGCTGGAGTTGGAAATAACAGAAACTGCCCTGATGAAAAACATGGAAAATGGAGTAGATACACTTGAGCAAATTAAAGCGCTTGGGATCATGGTCGCTATTGATGATTTTGGTACTGGCTATTCATCCCTAAGCCAATTAAAAAATCTCCCCGCAGACACATTAAAAATTGACCGTGAGTTCATTAAAGACATTACCGAAAGCGAAGACAACTTAGTCATTACCGAAGTTATCATCAGTGTTGGCCATAAAATGGGGCTAACTGTTATTGCAGAGGGTGCGGAAACTAAAGAACAGTTAGACATCATTACCAACATGAAATGCGATATGGCCCAAGGGTATTTCTTCAGTAAACCTGTTGACCTGGAAACACTCCACAGTTATCTAATAGACGAAAGAAAGAGCGCTATTTGTCATAAACAGTAATTGCTGACACAATCAACCTGGTTATTTTTTGACTAACTCCAACCCATTGAAATTTATAATAAAACAAGAAAACCCTCAAACAAGGAATATGGCAAATGGATAAGCCAGACCAAAAAAAGTTTGCAGCAAACCTGATCGAAAACCTAGTCACCGCCACCTTTGTTTTAGATGAAGGTGGCAAGGTCATCATATGGAACAATGCTTGCGAAAGGTTGACAGGGCTTACGGCTAAAGAAGTTCTTGGAACCACAGAACATTGGCGAGCATTTTATTCACAGAAACGATTATGCTTGGCGGATGTAATTGTTCAAGGCCGAACTGATGAATTAACTGAGCTATATGCAGTTCATGCCCGGCCATCACTCCATGGCATTGGCTATAAAGCTGAAAGATGGTGTGTTATGCCTCGCACCCGATCTAAACTCTATATCTCGGCAGATGCAGGCCCCATTTATGATGAAAAAGGTAAACTAATTGCCGTCGTTCAAACCATAAGGGACAGCACCGACTACAAAAAAGCCCAGTCGGCACTTGAAGAATTATCCATTACTGATGAGTTAACCGGTCTTCACAACCGACGTTTTTTTAATGAAAACCTGCATCTTGAATGGTCCCGTGGCATCAGAAGCCAAGAGCCACTTGCCTTGATCCTCTTAGATATCGACTACTTCAAACAATACAATGACACGTACGGCCATACCGCGGGCGATGACTGTCTTCAATCTGTCGCTCGAGTATTACAACATAGTCTATTGCGAAGCAGTGATATAGTTACTCGTTACGGTGGAGAAGAATTTGTTCTTTTACTCCCAAACACAACACTTGAGGGCGCTTTTGAGGTTGCTGATCGTATTCGTTCCGCGTTAGAAAGACTTGATATTCCGCATACTACAAATCAGGTCGCTACTCACCTTACGTTAAGTGGTGGCATCGCCTGTTTGACCCCATCATCAGAAGTTAATCCCTCTGAATTAATCGTATTAGCTGATGAAGCGTTATACAAGGCTAAAGCGCAAGGGAGAAATCAAAGTACATCCATAGACACATCGATTAATACCGAGAAGAATTAAATTATCTTCCCAAGTAATTGCCTTACTAAGTTTTAACAGTTTTTTCACCCTTCTGAATCACGTAGAATTCTTTCTCTTTACTTACACACATGTGCCACTAACCATGACCTCAGCGGTTACACCGACAGAACAACACACACCTATGATGCAGCAATACCTGCGTATCAAGGCACAACACCCCAATGATCTGGTGTTTTACCGGATGGGTGATTTCTATGAGCTGTTCTATGATGATGCTAAAAAAGCCTCTCAACTGATGGATGTTACCCTCACCGCTCGCGGGAAATCCGGGGGAAACCCTATCCCTATGGCGGGTATTCCCTACCATTCAGCAGATGGTTATTTAGCCAAACTGGTAAAATTTGGTGAGTCTGTTGCTATCTGTGAACAAATTGGCGACCCCGCCACCAGCAAAGGGCCGGTAGAGCGCCAGGTAGTTCGAATTGTCACCCCTGGTACTATCAGTGACGAAGCACTGTTAGATGAACGACGAGATAACCTGCTCGCCGCCATTGCCCACCAGAATGATCGATCTGGCATAACGACTTTTGGTATTGCCACTCTAGATATAGGTAGTGGTCGTTTTTTAGTGCTGGAGGTTATCGGTGCCGAAAGCCTACAAAGTGAACTGCAACGTTTAAGTCCCGCCGAACTACTGATAAGTGAGGACTTCCCTGCCACAGAAATCATTGATAGCTATAAAGGTGTTCGTCGTCTACAACCCTGGGAGTTTGAGCAAGATACTGCCCTGCGTCAGCTCACCGATCAGTTTGGCACCAAAGACTTAAACGGATTTGGTTGTGATCACCTTCCCGTAGCTCTGTCTGCTGCTGGGTGCTTGTTGCAGTATACCAGGGAAACCCAACGAACTGCCCTACCTCATATTCGCACTATCAACCATGAAAACCGTGATGATAGTGTGATTCTGGATGCTGCTACCCGACGTAATTTAGAGCTCGACACCAACCTCAATGGTGGCCAGGAGAATACCCTGTTGTCAGTTATGGACAACACTTCAACGGCTATGGGTAGCCGACTGTTATGCCGCTGGGTCAATCGCCCGTTGCGAAACCTAAAAACTTTACAAGGGCGACAAAGCGCAGTTGCTGAATTACGGCTTAATTATTGTTATGAAACACTCACCGATGAATTAAAAAATATTGGCGATATGGAACGGATATTAGGCCGTGTGGCCTTGCGTTCAGCACGTCCCAGAGATTTAACCCGGTTGCGTCAATCTCTCGCAGCACTACCCCGTATTCATAGCCTATTATCCGGTTCAGAATCAGCTCAGATTCAGCAACTGTTAACCCATGCCTCAGAATTCCCAGAGACTGTTAATTTGCTCACTCGTGCAGTTATTGAGAATCCCCCTGTCGTCATTCGTGATGGTGGCGTTATTGCAGAAAGCTACGAGAGTGAACTGGATGAGCTAAGAAGTATCAGTAGTAATGCCGGGCAATTTTTAATTGATCTAGAAGAGCGTGAAAAACAAAATACTGGGATCAGTACCTTAAAAGTGGGATACAACCGCGTTCACGGTTACTACATTGAAATATCTCGCGCCCAATCTGACAAAGCACCTGCCGAATACATCCGTCGACAGACTCTAAAGAATGCTGAGCGATTCATAACCCCCGAACTCAAAGAGTTTGAAGACAAGGCACTCAGTGCTAGAAGCCGTGCACTGAGCCGGGAAAAAGCACTCTATGAAGAGTTGATTGAAACATTGAATCAACAGCTGATACCACTGCAAGAATGTGCAGCAGCCATTTCTGAATTGGATGTACTGACAACTCTGGCTGAACGTGCTGACAATCTTAACTTGATGCCCGTAGAACTATCAGAAGAACCGGGTATCAACGTTATCGCTGGACGACACCCAGTAGTGGAACAAGTACTTGATAGCCCGTTTGTCGCCAATGATCTTCACCTGAATTCACAGCGGCGTATGCTGGTAATTACTGGCCCAAATATGGGTGGTAAATCCACCTACATGCGACAAGCGGCACTCATCGTTTTATTAGCCCACATCGGCAGCTGTGTTCCAGTACAAAATGCAACTATTGGTCTAGTTGATCGTATTTTTACCCGAATTGGATCATCAGATGATTTGGCAGGTGGCCGCTCTACCTTTATGGTCGAAATGACCGAAACTGCCAATATTCTTCACAATGCCACAGAGCGAAGCCTGGTATTAATGGATGAAGTGGGTCGTGGCACCAGTACCTTTGATGGTTTATCTCTGGCCTGGGCCTGTGCCGTGCAACTGGCAGAAAAAGTGAAAGCCTTTACCCTTTTTGCTACCCATTATTTCGAGCTGACAAGCCTACCGGACAAAACACCGGGTGTAGCCAACGTCCACCTGGATGCCACCGAATACAATGATGACATCGTATTCCTGCATACCATACAAGAAGGCCCTGCCAGCCAGAGCTACGGCATCCAGGTCGCCAAGTTAGCAGGCATCCCCTCGGAAGTGATTACACTGGCTCGCAAGGAATTGGCCAGTCTCGAAGCTGGAGCTCATGCTACGGTTAAATCAGGAACGATTGATGGCTCACAACCTATCCAAAATGAGCTATTTTCGGACCCTATTGTCTCAGCCCTACTCGACGCTGTATCAGGTATTAATCCCGATGAATTAAGCCCTAGGGAAGCATTAGAAAAGCTATATGTCTTGAAAAAACTTAGTGGTAAAAATTGATTGAGCGCAAAAATCGAGCAAATTAGTGCGTTATAGTTTGAATACGGGGTTTAAATAGAGGAATTGATTTCTGTATAATGCGCCGCTGTTAGAACACCAGCTTTACGGAGAGTACACCTAATGACCTTCATCGTCGGCGAAAACTGCATTAAGTGCAAATACACAGATTGTGTCGAAGTTTGCCCTGTTGATTGCTTTTACGAAGGCCCCAATTTCTTGGTAATTCACCCGGACGAGTGTATTGACTGTGCGCTCTGTGAACCCGAGTGCCCGGCTGAAGCTATTTTCTCAGAAGATGAGCTGCCTGAAGATCAGCAGGTTTATCTAGAGCTGAATACTGAGCTAGCCGAGGTTTGGCCAAATATTACTGAGAAAAAAGAACAGCTTCCCGATGCAGAGGAATGGGATGGCGTGCCTGATAAGCTTCAACATTTGGAACGTTAATAGATTCTCTAATTAAATAACGGTAACTAAGCATCAGTGACATAAAAAGGTGGCTTTGATTTCAATAGCCGCCTTTTTTGTGCCTGCTAATTTGAAGATACAAAAAATCCCTAGAGATAATTTCTACTGATTCATACACTCAAAACAATTCAAGTACATGCCCCGGGGGTCATTGAATTGAGTAAACAATTCCAACTTCTTAGAGAAGCCATAAAGATTAGAAATTAAACTAGAGGGTAACCAGCTTTCTGGTAATACTGAAACCATGGCGCCTATCTGACCATTTGCGATTTCCTGCATCAGCTGCTCACGGAAATTCAGTGGTTGGCTTACAGGCTCCACGTCATAACTATCCAACTCAGCCAAAGTCGCAGCCGCATCAATCGCCTGCTGCAGATTACCCAGCTCATCAATCAAACCCAGTTCCAACGCTTTATCACCTGTCCACACTCGCCCTTGGGCCACCTGATGGACCTGGTCTGTGGTACTTTTTCTAGCTTCAGCAACAATACTCAAGAAACGATCGTATACATGATCAACCCCAGCCTGAACCACCTGCTTAGCTTGGGGTGACATAGGGCGATTGAGCTGATAAAAATCTGACAATGCCGTTGTTCCTACGCCGTCGCTATGTACGCCTAAGGCCTCAAGACTATCTTCAAAGGTAGGAATAATGCCGAATACTCCAATGGAGCCAGTAATAGTGGTTGGACTGGCCCACACTTCATTAGCACCCATGGCAATCCAGTAACCACCGGAAGCTGCCACAGACCCCATAGAAACCACCACCGGAATTCCCTGATCTTTGGTCAATGCTATTTCTTGGCGAATGACTTCGGAGGCAAAAGCGCTACCGCCAGGGCTATCAACACGTAAGACCACCGCTTTAATTTGCTCGTTCTTGCGAGCTTGTACAAACAACTCAGAAAGGGTGTCTCCACCTACAGAGCCTGCAGGCTGCGCCCCATCAAGAATTGTTCCCTTAGCAATGATAATGCCAACTTTGTCGTCATTAGACTGACCCTGCAAGATCTCGGCACGGCGCACATGACTTAAATAATGACGGGTATCAATATGAGTATAACCACCTTCTTCGGCAACACCACTCAACTGCTGCAGCCGAGCTAACATTTCAGGCCGAGGTGATAGTTTGTCCACTAAACCAGCAGCCAAAGCCAACCCCGCAGTATCACCATTGTGTGCAGCCAATTTGCTGCCAAGGTTATTGGCATAATCATTGATCGCATCCGTAGGCAAACCACGGAGCGTTTCCACCTTGCCGGTATAAACAGACCATAGTGCATTGAGCCACTCTGTTGTATGTTCTCGAGAAGCATCGGACATACTGGAACGGGTAAAAGGCTCAATGGCATCCTTGTAAGTTCCAACCCGAAAAATATGAAGATTAATTTTGAGTTTATCCAAAGTCTCTTTCAAGTAACTGGGATAACTGCCATAACCTGTGAGCAACACTGCTCCCATAGGGTTCAAGTGAATTTCATCGGCATAACTGGCAAGGTAGTACTGCTCCTGGGTGTAGTTATCTCCCACCGCCACAATGGTCTTGCCGCTGACTTTAAACCTAGCCAAAGCATCACCGATATCTTCCAATTTGCTGATGCCACCACCAATCAGATAATCCAGTTCAAGCACCAGACTGGTAATTCGATCATCGCTAGCGGCTCTATCAATGGCCTCAATCAAATCATGGGTTAAAGTTTCGGCATCTACCGGACTACTTTGTTCCAATATTTGGGTCAGTGGATCCACGTAGTTTTTTTGTTCCACCAAAAAGCCACCAGGAGCTACCCTCAAAGCCGCCTTGTCAGGTAATGGCTTCACATCTTTTTCAACAAAACTCAGAATGACAGCAATCAATATCAACACAAAAACAAGATTGACCAGCACCCGAACAGCACTAAGCAGCCCACCTATTAGTCGAAAAAATCGTCGAATAAGTCCTGGTTTTTCACTCATGTCATATCTTCCTGATAAAGAGAATATTGCTTCCACCGACTAAACATCATCGCCGCCGGGAACAACACAACTAACAACACCATTTCTGCCACATCAAGGAGGCTGGAAGTCGGCGCAAACAGGTTGGTCACGGCAACAATAAAATACAGTAGTGTTACAAAACACAGCATAGAAATAGTTTTATAGCGCTCGGCATACAACCCCGGCAAAAGAATTGCCAGAGGTATAAAGGTAAAAATCGTCAGACTTAACGGCATTGACGACACTACAGCATTTACTAGTAATACCAGCATAAATAACAGCAAGCTACCCCAAGTCAGCTTGCGACCAATGCGGAGTTTTTTACCAAGGTTGGGAATGACTTTCATGAATGATAAAACTTCCTAATTACAATTAATCCGAATCACATTAAGTTGGCTCTGTAAGCGATAGTTTTGCTGCAAGCCCAGCAATACGTTTACCCAAAGCTACACAAAGTTCGTTTTCCTCAACAGTGAGGCCAAGACTGCCATCACCAGCCTGATGAGAAGCACCATAGGGCGTACCGCCACTATTAGTTGTGTGCAGAGCCTTCTCACTGTATGGCAACCCAGCCAATACCATACCGTGATGCATCAGTGGCAGCATCATACTCAATAGTGTCGTTTCCTGCCCACCGTGTAATGAGCCCGTTGAGGTAAACACTGCAGCTGGTTTGCCAATTAAGTCACCGTTTAACCAAATATCACCGGTACTATCGAAAAAATATTTAAGTGGCGAGGCCATATTGCCAAAGCGTGTGGGGCTGCCAAGGATTAATCCTGAACACTCCTTCAAGTCCTCCTGGCTACAATAAATATGCCCCTCTGGGGGAATATCCGGCTCACTGGCTTCACAATTGGGTGAAACTGCTGGCACTGTTCGCACTCGTGCCTCCAGGCCATTTTTCTCCACACCCTCTGCAATTTTTTCCGCCATGGTTTTTGTATTGCCATAACGGGAATAGTAGAGAATCAGAATATGTGACATCAAAGAATTTCCAGTACTTGTTCAGGAGGTCGCCCCAATGCTGCTTTTTGGCCATTGATAACAATAGGCCGCTCTATCAATTTGGGGTTGGCCACCATGGTATCAATTAACTGTTGATCAGACAGACTAGTATCCGACAGATTATTTTCTTTATAAGCATCTTCACCCTTACGCAACAACTGCCTAGGCGAAATATCCAGCTTTTTCAAAACATCGGCCAAGGTCTCAGCCGAGGGAGGTGTTTCCAGATACAATACAATTTCAGGGTCAATGCCACGCTCTTCTAATAGAGCCAGAGTTTGACGGGATTTGGAGCAACGAGGATTGTGATAAATGCTAATCATGATCTTTGTGTAAAATACCCTTGTGTTAAATTAAATTGGTTTAAATGAGTTTTTCTTAACAAATGCAATAGATAAACTGCGCCGCATTTTGTTTCCAGAGAACACATTTTAGCTGCAAATTAGCTACCGGGGCCAGGACAGGTATAAGAAGAGGTTCACAGTGTCGTTAACAGTAACAGAACAGCTACAAATGGCCGGCCATTTTTTTCGCCACTTAGCTAAGCGCTTTATTGGTGATGGCTGTCGACAAAGTGCGGCAGCACTTACCTATATGAGCCTCTTTGCTGTGGTTCCACTAATGACACTCATGTACTCCATGTTCTCTCTTATCCCAGCATTTCAGGGTCTTGAGGGCCAGGTTCAGGAATTAATTTTTAGTAATTTTGTACCTCAAAGTGGCGCTGAAATTCAGGAATACCTGACAGAATTCTCCAACCAGGCACGTAATTTGTCTGCTGCTGGTGCAGTTATTCTATTGATTACCTCCTATTTGATGCTGACCAATATCGAGCAAACCTTTAATAATATTTGGGGCACGGTAGGAAGTCGTCGCGGACTTTCGAGCTTCCTTTTGTACTGGGGTATCCTCAGCCTTGGGCCATTACTACTGGGCATGGGCTTGATGATGCGGACCTATCTAGTGTCGTTTCAATTACTTGTAGATGAAGTAGACACTTTGGGGGTCACCGCACTGGTATTTGAATATATGCCCCTACTATTCACCTGGGCGGCCTTTACCTTGCTATTTATCGCTGTACCAAATTGTAAGGTGACAACCCGCTATGCTGTTATTGGTGGACTGGTTACGGCCATTTGTTTTGAACTCGCCAAAATTGCTTTTGGTACTTTGATTGCCCACTCCAGTTACACCACGGTTTATGGTGCATTTGCCATTTTCCCAATCTTTCTGATTTGGGTGTATCTGATGTGGATTCTTGTACTGGGAGGAGCCGAACTCATTCGCTCTATGGAAACGTTCAAAACTGCCTGGCGTGGGTTCGACTACCCAGACCTAGTGGCTATATTAGTAGTACTTTGGGAATGCTGGCGTAAGCAACAACAGGGCGATTCACTGTCAAACCGTGATATCACTCAGGCTGGCCTGGAAGAACAACACTGGCGGCGATTGCGAGACTTACTGCTGGAAAAACATATACTGGCTGAAACCACCACTGTTGGCCACTATGTTTTGACACGAGACCCCACCTACCTTCACCTCACCGACCTTGCAGCATTGAGTAGCAATGGTGTGACATTACTCCCAGGGGGCAAATCCACAGAAGCCCTGACTAAATACCCCTGGTATCCACAACTCTCCGACATTCTGAACCAGGCCAACCAACAGCTGGAGCAGACCTTCTCCCCTACCGTGGCAGAGTTATTCCAGCAGAACGAACAATAGGAACTCAGGTGATAAAAATCTCTCACAACCTGATTCTCTTTTTAGCTCTGGGACTATTTCTTACCCTATCCCTAGCGGGCTGTGGCAACAAAGAGCCCACCTATGCACTAATAGATGGCGAAGAAATTAAATTCTCTGAACTTCAAGGCCGAGTAATTTTTATCAACTACTGGGCTGAATGGTGTAAACCCTGCCGTAAAGAAATACCTGAGCTAAACGCCCTACAGCAGCAACTTAGCGACCACGCTCTGGTGCTCGGTGTAAATTTTGATGGTGTTCAAAATGACGCACTTATAAGCCAGACCAAAGCAATGGGAATTAAATTCCCCGTGCTAACCACTGACCCTCGCCTGCAATTTGGAGTAAAAGCCAGTGGTGTGCTGCCAGAAACACTAGTGATTGATAGCCAAGGGGTATTTCAAAAAGTCTTACTAGGGCCACAAACAGCAGAAAAATTAGAGGCTATTGTTAATAAACTAACGGCTAATAAGCCATAAGCTTTTGATCATTAACTAGAAGGTTTTTTACAACACAGTAATTAGAAACAGTAGCGATAGAAGAGCTTCACCAGCCAAACACCTGCTTAACAAAAGGAATACTAAGTTTACGTTTAGCCTCAAGTGAAGCCTCATCCAAAGTCTCGAGGCAACTCATCAGCTCACCTAACCCTCGGGCAGCACGATTAATAAGATACTGCGCCACGTCATCACCCAACTCCATCCCTCGGCGTGAAGCGCGAAATTGAAGGATCGTAGCTTTCTCTTCATCATTTGCTTCGGGCAATTGAAATACCGGCCCCCAACCAAAGCGGGACTGAAGGTCTGGAAGCTGTAATGGTAATTCTCTGGCAGAACAGTTTGCACCGAGTAACAAGTAGCCACCGGCTTCTCGAATGCGGTTATACAAATCAAACAGTGCTGTTTCCCACTGCTGATTTCCTGCAATAACCTGAAGGTCATCAAGGCAAATCAATGATAATTGTTCCAAGTTTTCTAACAATTGCTGTGGTGGATAATCTAACAACTCGCCTAAGGGCAGATACTGTGCTGACAAGCCCTTGGCTGATGCCTGGTGGCAACTTGCTTGCAACAGGTGCGACACACCGCTACCACTGGCACCCCAAAGATAGATAAACGATTCACCATCGGAACAAAACTGATCTTGAAGTACAGTGACTACCTCATGCCGGCTATCCCGCTGCTGAAGAAAAAAATTCTCAAACGTAGCATCGTCATTCAGGTTAATACGTAGACTTAACTGCTCGGGCACTAGTGCCCTCCCCACATAAAATATAAATTCTGTGTCTGGGATAAAATATTAGTGGTCTCATTAACACCAGTATTGGAGCTATTTAACCCAGGGATCATCAGAGGAGGCAGAGTTTTTTCTGTCATACGTTTATCTCTGCGCAAGGTGTCCAACAACAGATTGATATCACCTTCCATAAAGAGGCGTAAGATCAAACGATCATTATCTACTTCGCTCACGGTCAAATGCCGTACCACTTCCAATGATTTCAGGTAGCGAGTTGCCTTATAAAAGCTTTGATAATCATTGATATTCTCAAGTTGAAGCAATACTTCTTCAGCATCGGTATTTGGCACATAAGCATAATGACTGGCAATGTTATCCACTGCATCGGGAACAACTTTATTCATCAATCCAATCAAATTATTTGCCACTAACCCTTCTAGATCATCGTCACCATTTAAGTTAAGAAGTCGTGCTGCTCGCCATTGACCAGTGGAGCTTTTATAAACACGCAGAGCCATCCAAGCATTAGTATTGTAGCGTGCTGCCGCCGCATTCAATTTTGACTGATTTAAATTCCACACATCATTCTCAGAGATATTTCTGGTGTCCTGTAAATCATGTAGAGGAAGAATCAATGGAGCACCTCTGTCATCCATCAACACTTCTAAGGTCTTCACTGTTTTTGGCATATTTTCAGATGTGATGAAACGACGTCCAGAAACAGAATTATCAATCACCATCCACACCAAAAGCCCCGGGCGATCCGATGGCCAAACCTGGAGTTGGTTTTCTCTTAACAGTTTGTTAATGGACGAAGATGCATAATTCAACTTTATACCAAGGCCAGTCGAGGACGAACCAGTTGCCTGGGGATCACCATGGCTGACATAGCCAAATTCTGTCACATAGCGTTCCGGGTTAGAAAACCTCACATTAGTCAAAGCCTGACTATCACCTGTGACCTTAACCAATACCTTGCCCAATCCAATCCTCATCGCTCGTAACTGCTCTGCCCGACTTTGATCCGCCACAGGCACGACAGTTTGATAGAGATTTGAAACTGTCTCGGCCTGGGCAAACAATGGGAAAAGTGCCAACAGAACGAGAGAAATCAGTATGTTTTTTACAGCCTTGTCGTTTTTCATGGCGCGATTGTAACAGCAGAGTGTAAATAGACACATTCTCAGACTGCGAGTTCTTTGCTTTTCATATAAAATACCCACTCTTTCCATCAGCACCCCCCTTTATCAGAAAAAAGTGATGCAAAGAAAAGTAACCCGCAAGACTGCAATTTAAACTATCTAAGGCAATGATTTAGACCATTATGAGCGACAAACAAAGCCCTTCTTCAAGTAATACCCCTATCAGCACTTCTCTTAGCTATAAAGATGCCGGTGTCGACATAGATGCAGGCAATGCACTTGTGGAACGCATTAAACACGTAGCCAGTGATACCCGCCGACCAGAAGTTTTGGCGGGTCTTGGCGGATTTGGCGCCTTGTTCAGTTTGCCTACAGGTTACAAAGAACCCGTTCTCGCCTCAGGCACTGACGGAGTCGGCACCAAGCTAAAACTTGCCATGGATCTGGAACTTCACGATACCATCGGTATTGATCTGGTAGCCATGTGTGCCAATGACTTGATAGTCTGTGGTGCTGAGCCCCTGTTCTTCCTCGATTACTACGCCACAGGCAAACTCAATGTAGATGTCGCCACGGCTGTTGTTTCTGGTATTGGTGAGGGCTGCAAACTGTCTAACTGCTCACTAGTAGGTGGTGAAACTGCAGAAATGCCTGGCATGTATGAAGGTGAAGACTACGATCTCGCCGGTTTTTGTGTCGGCATTGTAGAAAAGTCTGAAATTATTGATGGCAGTGCAGTTCATGTGGGCGACATCCTAATTGGCCTCGCTTCTAGCGGCCCACATTCCAATGGCTATTCTCTGATCCGTAAAATTATTAATTTCTCCGGGGCAGATATTTTCAATGAAACGGTTGAAGGTATCCCCCTAGGTGAAGCCCTTATCACCCCCACCCGTATTTATGTGAAATCCATTTTGGCCCTGGTGGAACATGCCCATGTCCCCGTCCATGCTATCTCACATATTACTGGCGGCGGACTTCTGGAAAATATTCCCAGAGTATTGCCAGAAAATGCCAAAGCAGTGATTAATACCAACAGCTGGGATACCCCCGCTATTTTTGACTGGCTGCAAACCAACGGCAATGTTAGCTCCACCGAGATGCACCGCACCTTTAACTGTGGTGTTGGCATGGTAGTTTGTGTTCCAAGCGAGGTAGCTGAAACTGCAATCGATACGCTACATGCCGCCGGAGAAGATGCCTTTATTATTGGTCATATCGCCCACGCAGAAGCAGATGAAGAACAGGTTGAGCTTCAAGCTCTGTAAGGGTTTTTAGGTAACAAGTTAGAACCGTAGGCAGAATCATAAGTAATGACCCCAACAAAACGCCCACAACTGGTTGTCCTGATATCTGGCAGCGGCAGTAACCTCCAAGCTTTTATTGATGCCACCAAAAATGGCACCTTGAATGCAGATATTGCTGGTGTTCTCAGTAATAAAGCTGGAGTGATGGGGCTTGAACGTGCAAAAAATGCAGGTATCGCCACTGAAGTGATTGATCATCGACAGTTTGCTGACCGCGAGAGTTTTGATCAGGAGTTAGCAGATCGTATTGAACGCTACCAACCAGACCTGGTTATTCTGGCCGGCTTTATGCGAATTCTTACATCTAGTTTTGTAGACCTTTTTACCGGTCGAATCATGAACATCCACCCCTCACTGCTACCAAAATACCCTGGGTTACATACCCATCAGCGAGCTATTGAAGCAGGCGATTCAACTGCCGGGGCTACGGTACATTTTGTTACGGGTGAACTGGATGGTGGCCCCGCAATTATTCAAGCTGAAGTACCTATTTTGCCCGGCGATGATGCAGATGCACTAGCAGGCCGAATATTGATACAAGAGCACCAAATCTACCCCCTCGCCGCCCAGTGGTTTTGTGAAGGGAAACTCTCCTTAACGAATGGTGTTCCGCAACTTGATAATGAGCCACTACCAGTCTCTGGCTTCTCTTTCTCCCGAGCGAGTACCGAACTCTAACAATTTTCTTATACAGTCCCTCTTCGAACAGAATAGCCTCTTTAATTTAAACCACCTTCAGTCCCATCACTGAACAAAAGGCGATACACTGTATCTAACAAGTTATACCTTGACTGACAAATAGAGTTAAAAGCTAGATTTAATAACCAGAGTCAAAACCCAAGTCAAAACCCACGGGATACCACTGCGCTTATGTTCACCCATTGTTTTCACTCTTTTAAAGTAAGTCTTTTAAGAATAAGGCTTTCCAGAACAATTCTTTTAGGCATAAGCGTCGCACTGATGCCATCCCTAGGCTTATGTACTGAAACCAACCCTTCTTCTGCTCCCCAGGATAAGAGTGACCCTGCACTGACTCCCTTTGACCTATCCTATGCCGCCACCTACAACGGCATGGATATTGACGCTAGGCGCCAGTTAACACTGCAATCAGGTCGCTATACCCTCAGCACTACAGCAAAAAATATGCTCAGCAATATAGAAGAGCACGGTGAGTTTTTAGTTGAAGAGGATGGTCTTATTATCGACCAAGGTTATAAATACAAGCGCAGTATTCTGGGCATGAAAAAAACTGAAAAACTGAGGTATGACCGAAAAACAGGTGTAGCCAACTACCACAGTAAAAAGAAAAAGCGCCAAGTAGCCTTGAAAGATGGTTATCTCAATCGCTTAAGCTACCAGGTTCAACTTCGCCGAGACCTTATCAATGGCGTATCACCACTGCAGTATCAGGTTATTAGTCGTGGTCGTTTAAAACCATATAACTTTGAAGTAATGGGAGAGGAAACCCTCGAAACCCCACTGGGCAATATTAAAACGGTCAAAGTTAAACGTATTCGAAAAGACGATGACAGAGAAACATTTTTTTGGTTCGCCCCCCAATGGAACCACTTATTGGTACAACTTTGGCAGCGGGAAAAAGGTGGTGAAGATTATAAAATCGTCCTACAAGATGGCATGCTAAATAATCAAAAATTAAGGAATTAAGCTCGCCCTCCCTTAGCCCCCCCTAGCAAAAAAATACGAGATAACACCATGCAAGTATCTCCCGAAGATCGCACTGAAAACCACCCATCACAAGATTACATAAAGAGCGACTATGCAATGAAAATAATTGCATTACTGATTGGGCTTTTAATTGTTGGTGGTCTTATCTACTACGTTATCAACCAACCAGAAATTCCATTAATAAACAAAGAACCAGAACCCTTGGTTTTTGGAGAAATAAAACAAGCTGAACCCACTGTCTCATCATCGGAGCCAGCACCAGAAATACCTTCAATTACAGAACCTGAAACCACACCAATATTTGCACTTCCCACCCTTGATGAAAGTGATGTCGAAGCAAAAAAACAAGTAGACAGCCTCACCACTAATGGAAACTTAAGCAATTGGTTTCATATCGAGCACTTAGTTCGACGTGGCGTAACCTTTATCGATGGTTTATCTCGGGGGCTACAACTCAACAAAATGCATAAAGCTCCCACACCAAAAGGGAAATTTTTGGCGATGAAAAAAAGCGACAAACTGTGGCTAAACCGCGATAACTACCAACGCTATGGCTATTTAATTAACGTCATTCAAGCTATTGATAGTGACAAGCTAGTGAAAGTATTTCACCAGTTCCGGCCACTGCTAGAAGAAGCCTATGGCGAATTAGGCCACTCACCTAAAAAACTCGATAACGCTGTTATTTCAGCACTGGATCAAATTCTTTCAGCACCGATTAACCATGGTCCTATTGAGCTAACCCAGGAATCAGTCCAGTACAAATACGCTAATCCTAATCTGGAAGCCCTGCCACCTATTCAAAAACAATTGTTAAGAATGGGACCAGAAAACACACAGATTATTCAGAATAAAGCACGGCTGCTACGTGAAAAACTATTGTGAAGCACGGTTAGGGTAACGACTAAAGTAACGATGGGAAAAATCTTTTGTATCTCATTATAAAAAATGCCCATATAACCTTTGCTGTTATTAGCATTAGTCTTTTTATACTTCGTGCATTTTGGTCCGTCACAGAATCTGCCAAGTTACAGCAGCGGTGGGCAAAAATTGTTCCCCATATCAACGATACATTACTGCTAAGTTGTGCTGTTTACCTAATGATGACAACGGGGCAGTACCCATTCGCCGACCACTGGCTGACGGCCAAATTTATTGCATTACTGGTTTATATTGCGACAGGAACTATCGCCATCAAGCGGGGTAAAACGGCGGGTGTACGTTTACTGTTTAGCCTACTGGCATTTGCGACCTTCAGTTATATCGTTGCCGTTGCTGTAACGCGTACGCCCTGGCTATAGGTATTGCTTTAACAAAAGCCATAGTGTTTAAGGAGGGTGTTTAAGGGAGAGCTCTACCTCTCCCTATAAACCCACGTACCTAGCATCAAACCGATCCTTATACCTTCTCTGCTTTAAACGGCTTAAAGACCAGAATCAATTTAGGCAGCAATGTCATGGAAGCAAACAATGCCGCGATCATAGCCAATCCAGTCAGCAAACCAAAGTAAACCGATGGAATAAAGTTAGACAGCGTCAGAATTGAGAAGCCTACAATAATCGTTACTGCGGTATAGAACAGCGCCCGCCCAATACTGGCATGAGCCCGGTGCATACTCCCAATATAATCGTTATCAATGGCAAACTCTTTCTTGAAACGGGTGATGTAATGAATATCGTGATCCACCCCAATACCCACAGTAATAGCCGCAATGGTAATGGTCATCATATCAAGGGGGATACCCGCAATCCCCATAATCCCAAGCACTACGCCTGCGGCCAAAAGGTTTGGCAGAATGGCTATGATAGAAACAGTCAAAGAGCGGAACAGCACCAAAAACATCGCCATAATGCAAAGAAACACCATACCCATGGTCAAAATTTGTGAGTGAAACAGGCTCTGCAGCATGTTGTTGTAGAGCACCATCAGCCCAGTAAACTCAACCTGGTCTTCCTTAAAGCCCGCTTCATCAATGGCAAACCGGTGAATTTTTTCCAGTAATGCACTGCGATCTAAATCACCCACACTATCTTTAATACGCACAGTGATTCGCGACTGATTATTACGCTCATCAACATATGGCCAGAGCAAAAAATCAGCATTTTTCGGTGACATCAATAACGACATCAACGCCAACTCTAAATCACTGATTTTATGGCCGACCAACTCAGAGTAAACATCTGCAATTGTCACTAATGAACTGACTTTACCTACTTCAGGCAAGCTGTCGAGATAGTGGTGAAGTTTTTCCAGATCCTCGATACCATCACGAGTTAACCAGTAGCTATCTTCAATGATGTCCATCTCTTCTGATCCGTCATCAACAACCTCTGCTTCAGCAATAACTTCGTCTTCATCACTGTCGGCATACATACCAGCGAAAGGGTCACCATAGGGGTCAGCTGCTGGCTCTT
>Ga0209345_10002523_pt1 | contig 20094 bp, 18 predicted proteins | sample Cruoilmetagenom7_FD_187294 | JGI IMG/M metagenome (GOLD analysis project Ga0209345, IMG submission 187294) | Oil polluted marine microbial communities from Coal Oil Point, Santa Barbara, California, USA - Sample 7 (SPAdes) (version 2) | ecosystem: Environmental > Aquatic > Marine > Oil seeps ... | reverse complement strand
AAAATCAACTGTGTGATACCATAACGATCTCTTAAATCGACCCAAATCATAAATCCTTTATCTCGAGATTTTTGAACCCAACCTGCAAGTGTCACTTTTTTAGTGATATCACTAGCTCTTAATTCGCCACAATTATGACTTCTATACATATTTAGAAAATTTGATTTGCAAATTTAAGATTTATATTTTGACCAAAAATGATAAAAATGAAAAACAATTATTAATACTGAAATATATATAAGTCTAAAAAATTGCCAAAAAAGCAAATAAACTGTGAATTTTTTAGTTTTTTTGTAGTAACTAATATTAAATATATAATTATGATTAAAAATTACTTAATCCTATTGATGCTGTTTTTTGGAGCATCAAACTTTATTGGAGCTCAAGAAGTTACAGGAACTGTTTTAGATGATACTTCTCAACCCTTACTTGGGGTATCAGTTGTTATTAAAGATACTTCTACTGGTACAACTACAAATTTTGATGGAGAATATTCTATTAATGCTAATATAGGAGATATACTAGTGTATTCGTATATTGGATTTGATACTAAGGAAGTAGTTGTTACTAGTAACATAATGAATGTTACTATGCAATCTGGTGTTGCTTTAGATGAGGTTATTTTAATTGGCTCAAGAAACCCTAACAGAACAGCATTAGAAAGTGCTGTGCCAATTGATGTAATTGATGTTAAGAGGTTAGCAACCGCTGGACCACAAGTTAATTTAAATCAAATATTAAATTTTGTGGCACCTTCATTTACATCAAACACACAAACTATTTCTGATGGGACAGATCATATTGATCCTGCTTCTTTAAGAGGTTTAGGTCCTGACCAGGTTTTAGTTTTAATTAACGGAAAGAGACGACACAATTCATCTTTAGTAAATGTAAATGGTACATTTGGTAGAGGTAGTGTTGGTACAGATTTAAACTCGATACCAGCAGCAGCAATAAAAAGATTAGAGGTTTTACGTGATGGAGCTGCTGCACAATATGGTTCAGATGCCATTGCAGGTGTTATCAATATCGTTTTAAATAATAATGTAGATGAATTAAGTTTTGCCATTACTACAGGAGCAAATTTTAGTGAAAACGCTAATGAACAAACTGGTGGAGTTGATGGAGAAACTGTTAACGTGAGTGCTAATTATGGATTAGCTTTAGGTGAAAGAGGAGGATATATAAACTTTACTGGAGATTTTGATTACAGAGAAGATTATAGTAGAATGAAGGAATGGGAAGGAAATGTTTTTAACTTATATAATACTGTTGAGCGTTTTGCAGATAATGATGGTTATAATTTAGCTGATTTATTAGATGATGATGTTTCTGATGTGATTGCTTATGGTAACCAAGCAGGATTAGGTTTAAGTCCAACTGCAACTAAAGCAGAATTACAAGGTATTTTATCGGCTGATAATACAGATGCGGAATTATCTGCAAGAGGATTGGAAAGAAGTGATTTTAACATGAGAGTTGGACAATCAGCCTTACGAGGTGGACGTTTCTTTGCTAACTTTTCTCTTCCACTTGATGATAATGGAACAGAGTTATATTCATTTGCTGGATTGAGTTCAAGAACGGGAAATTCTGCAGGTTTTTATAGATTACCAAACCAAAGTAGAACATTTACTCCTGCTTACATAAATGGATTTTTACCGGAAATTAATTCACAAATTACGGATGAATCGATTTCAATGGGTATAAAAGGTATGATCTCTGATTGGAATGTGGATTTTAGTAATACATATGGTAAAAACGCGTTTTTATATACTATTGGTAACACCTTTAACGCTTCTTTACAAAATGCATCACCAACAACATTCGATGCTGGTGGATTTAACTTTACGCAAAACACTGTTAATTTAGATATTTCTAAATTTCATGAAGATGTTCTATCTGGTTTAAACGTCGCTTTTGGTGCAGAATACAGATTAGAGAATTATGAAATTGTTGCAGGAGAAGAAGAATCTTATTCTCAATATACAGATATAGGTGAAGTAATTACTTTGTCGACACAAGATGCTGCGATGGACTTTTTTGGCAATGGAAGACCAGGAGGCTCTCAAGTTTTTCCTGGGTTTAGTCCAAATAATGAATTGTCGAGAGGAAGAAGTAGTGTTGCAGGATATTTTGATTTAGAAGCTGATTTTTCAGATACGTTTTTAGCAAGTTTCGCAACTCGTTTTGAAGATTATTCAGATTTTGGATCTACAATCAATTTTAAACTGGCTACGTTAATTAAAGCAACTGAAGATTTAAATATAAGAGCAGCTTTAAACACTGGTTTTAGAGCACCTTCTTTACATCAATTAAATTTTAACTCAACATCTACAATATTCGATCAGAATGGTGATCCACAAGAAGTAGGTACTTTTGCAAACGATAGTAGAGCCGCTCAATTACTTGGTATTCCTCAACTAAAAGAAGAAAAGTCAAGAAGTGTAAGTTTAGGCTTTACGGCTAATTTTCCAGACGCCAATGTTACCGTATCATTAGATGGGTATTTTGTAGGAATTGATGATAGAGTTGTATATACTGGTCAATTTAGCGGTCCAGGAACAGGAACAGAGTTAGATAATTTATTGTCACAAGCGAATGCTTCAAGAGCATCGTTTTTTGCTAATGCTATAGATACGGAATCTAAAGGTATAGATGCTGTAGTTACTTGGGATCTTACAGTAGCTAATAAGGCAAAATTAAAAAACACTTTGTCAGGGACTTTTTCTAAAACAAAACAGGTTGGAGATATTAATGCATCGGAAGTGTTAGAAAACGCTGGTTTAGTTGGAACTTATTTTCCAGAAGACAGTAGAGTGTATCTTGAAGAAGCAGTGCCAAGAACTAAAATTAATTTATCTCATATGATGGCTATTGATAAATTAAATATCTTTTTAAGAAATGTTTATTTTGGTGAAGTTACTGAAGCAACAACAAATGTTGATAGACAACAAGTTTTCGGAACTAAAGTTGTGACAGACTTATCAGTTGGATATAAATTATCTGAAAGTTCTACAATTACAATTGGAGCAAATAACTTATTAGATGTATTTCCAGATAGAGCAGCAGAAACACTTGCTGATGGTGGGAATAATAGAAGTTCTGGTCGTTTTGATTGGTCTCGTAGAGCACAACAATTTGGTGTAGCAGGTCGTTTCCTATTTGCTAGATTAAGTTTTAATTTGAAATAATAAAATTAACTTAATAAAAAAGCCTCAACAATTGTTGAGGCTTTTTTATTATTAATCAAGTTGTTTTTCTATAGAGAGTTTTTCTATTTCAGTAGCATCTATATAACGCGAATTACGAAATAACCACATTTTAAATCGGGTAATTAAATAGAATAAAACAGGTACAACAATTAAAGTAAGAAATGTAGCAACAAAAAGCCCAAAAATTACTGTCCAAGCTAAAGGACCCCAAAATACTACGTTGTCTCCACCAAAATAAATGTTAGCGTCAAATTCACTCATTAGACTAAAGAAGTCAATATTTAATCCAATAGCTAAAGGTATCAATCCAAAAATGGTTGTGATTGCCGTTAGGATTACTGGACGTAAACGCGCCTTTCCTGCTTTAACAATAGCTTCGAATAAGTCAGTTCTTTTTAAATAATCACTTACATCAAGATTGTTTTCAACCTTTTTTCTATCAATTAATAATTGAGCATAATCTAATAATACAACACCATTATTAACCACAATACCAGCCAATGAAATAATTCCCATCATGGTCATCATAATCACGAATGGTTGTTTAAAAATAACCATACCTCCAAATACACCAATCAAACTTAAAAAGATTGCTAACATGATTATTCCTGGTTTAGATACGGAATTGAATTGGAATATAAGTATGAAAAATATCAACGATAAACCGATGAAAAATGCACTCACCAAAAATGCCATTTCCTTGTTTTGCTCTTCTATCTGTCCTGTATAATCAATTTTTATGTTAGAAGAAAGTTCTGTAAAAGTCAGCATTTCATGCTGAATTTGACTTACAATAGCTGTAGCATCGGTAAAACCTGGAGCCAATGCAGAGTAAACGGTTACTACTCGTTTAGCATCTTTGTGCTTAATTTCGCTAAAACCAGATGTGTTAGATTGTTTGGTAACAGCAGAAACAGGCACTTCTTTTATTTTACCAGAAGATTGATCTCTAAAAGTAATTTTTTGATTAAATAACGCACTTGTATTATATCTGTTTTCTTCATTAAAACGAACATATACATCATAATCTTCACCATCTTCTTTGTAAACTCCAGCTTTAGTACCAAAAATGGAATTACGTAATTGATTTCCAACTTGAGAAGCACTTACACCTAATTCTCCAGCTTTTTTCCTATCAACTTCAATTTCCATTGAAGGTTTATCCTTATTAACATCTATTTTGATTTCATCAATTCCAGCAACACTTTTTGAGTTTATAAAGCTTCTCATTTTTTCTGCAGTAGCAATCAATTCATTATAATCTGAACCTTCGAGTTCAATATTAATAGGGTGACCTACAGGTGGTCCATCTGCATTTTTTTCAACAGAAATTAATACACCTGGATAAATACCAGCTAATTCCTTTTGAACTTTTTCAAGTAAATCTTGACTATCTAATCCACGTCTGTATTTAAACTCCCTCATGGAAGCCGTAATTTTACCTTTATGAGGCATTTCTGTAGAGCCAATATCTGTTTGTGGATTACCAGCTCCTTCACCTACTTGAGATACTGCACTTTCAACCATCAAGTTATAATCTCCATCCATGTATAAGTTGTCATTTAAAACACCATATACTCTTTTCTCAATAGCTTCTGTTATCTGATTGGTTTTATCAATATCTGTTCCTTGAGGATATTCTATATAAACGATGATTTGATTTGGTTTGTTATCGGGGAAAAACTGAATTTCTGTACGTTGTGTAGCAACAGACCATCCAAAAGCTCCAAAGGCAATCAATAATAACAAAATAGTTCCTCCAGTTAGTATATATGGTCTCCATCCACTTAAAGCAGAACGTAATTGTCTTTCGTACCAATTCTCCCATTTAGATAGGATTTTAGTCTGAAAATAGGCTATCATTCCTTTTAGTACCAATCTATACATCCAAAGCATTATAGCAACAAATAGTAATAAAGTTCCAAGACCTTTATATGTGCCTCCAACAACAAGAATCAGCAATCCAATAACAACCAAAACGATTGTTGTAATCAACCTTTGTTTAAAAGGAATGTCAAAATCGTCAATACTCATAAATTGAGATACCAAAACCGAATTAAAGAATATTGCTACTAATAATGATGAACCTAAAACAGTAGAAAGCGTAATTGGTAAAAGAATCATGAATGAGCCCATAACTCCAGGCCAAAGCCCTAATGGAATAAAAGCAGCAACTGTTGTTGCGGTTGAAATGATTATTGGGAAGGCAATCTCCCCAATACCTTTTTTAGCGGCTTTAACTCTACTCATGCCTTCTTCATCCATCAAACGATAGACATTTTCGACGACAACAATTCCGTTATCAACCAACATACCAAGTCCCATAATCAATCCAAACAGAATCATTACATTAAGCGTGTAACCCAATGTGTTTAGAATTAAAATAGACATAAACATGGACATTGGAATGGCAAACCCAACAAACAGCGCATTTTTAAATCCTAAAAAGAACATTAAAACTGTGACAACTAAAATAATCCCGAAGATGATATTGTTTACCAAATCATCAACTTGGGTAATGGTTACATTAGATTGGTCATTTGTTATAGATACTTTTAAGTCTTTAGGAAAATAATTTTCAATTGCTTCGTTAACAATATCTCTTACTTGACTGGTTGCATCAATCATATTCATTCCAGCTCGTTTTTTAACATCGAGCATCACCACGCGCTTACCAAAATCTCTTGCAAAGGTTGTTCTGTCCTTTTCTTTAAATGAGACTTCAGCAATATCTTTTAAATAAATAGGATTTCCGTTTTCGGCTTTAACTACAAAATTATTTAAATCAGAAGGGTCTTCAATTTCACCTAACACACGAATAGTACGTCGTTGTCCACTTGAAATTAAGTTACCAGCAGACATGGTCATGTTACCTCCTTGTATGGTGTTTTTTACATCGTCGAAGCTTACTTTAGCAGCCATCATTTTATAGATGTCTACTGCTACTTCAACTTCTTTTTCTTGTGCACCACGAATATCAACTTGTTTTATTTCTTGTAGATTTTCAATTTCATCTTCTAAATGTTCTCCAAATTCTTTTAGTTTATCAACTGGATAATCACCAGAGATATTAATGTTAAGAATTGGCATTTCTTCCGAGAATTTTACCTCAAACACATTAGGTTCAACTTTGGCACCATTAAAGGTTGGCCAATCCTCTGATGAGGTTTCGGTATCAATTTCATCTTTTATTTTTTGTTTTGCAGCATCTACAGTTATATCTTCATCAAATTCAACAATTACCATGGAGAAATCTTCTTGAGAGTTTGAAGTAATTTCTACGACGTTACTAACGGTTTTTAATTTATCTTCTAAAGGGTCAGTAATTAGTTTTTCAATGTCCTCTGCTGTGTTGCCAGGATACATTGAACTAACGTATATTTTAGTCTCATTTACTTCTGGAAAGTTTTCTCTTGGCATGCTGTAAAATGCACCAATACCTAAAAATAACAGAAGTACAATCAATACATAGATTGTGGTTTTATTTTCTATAGCCAAAGAGGATAATCGAAACTCTTTGTCTACCTTTTTTTGTTGTTTATCAGTCATTTGTAAATAGTCTTTAGTTGGTAGAATTAGTATTGTTGTTTTTTAGATATTTTTGAAGACTTGTTATCATTTTTGATAGTTCTTCAAGTTTTCCTCTTATCTCTAAATCTAATTCATTAGTTATATATTTTTGTCTTTGAGCAATAGTTGAGCAAACAACACATTCTTTTACAGAGCCAATAGCAATTTGTAAATATCTATTGAATTGTGCGTTTGTATCTCCAGCTCCTTCGGCAATATTAAGTGCAATTGATGTTGACGCTCTAATAAATTGTGATGTTAGTCTATAAGCTTCATCTTTTGGAAATGTATTACAGGTTTTATATGTAAAGTCAATGAAATCAAGTGACTTTTGATATACTTTTAAATCTTCAAAGTTGAATTTAATGTCTTTCATTTTTTCTAAAGTCTAAAGTCTACTGACTAATAACCTCAACTGTTTGACCATCCTTTACACTTCGTGCTCCTTCTTGAATAATTTCAGAACCACTTTCTAATCCTTCAAGAACTTCGATTACGCTATCTTGAGCTTTTCCAGTTTTAATTATCACTCGTTCCGAAATACCAAGTTTTCCTTTTCGGTCTTTTACAACATATACATATTGTTCTCCATTAGCATTTTCTGATATAATACTTTGCGGAATTAAAATTGCTTTTGGATTAGAATAATCGTTTATCTTAAGTTTTGCAGTTAAGTTTGGCTTAATTGTTTTATCCTTATTAGGTATAGACACTTCAATTTTAAAAGTACGATTAGCCGCATTTATAAAACTTCCTGCCTGACGAACTTTGGTATTTATGGTTTTTCCTAAAATTGGTAATTCTACAATAACATTTTTGTTTTTAGTAACGTTTGTTATATGAGTTTCAGGCACATCGGTTTCTACATACATATCGTTAAGATTAACTAACAACATTAAAGGTGATTGTCCTGCAGCCACAACGTTTCCTTGCTCTGTAATAATATCATCAATAGTTCCAGAAAAAGGAGCTCTAACAGTAGTTTTTGCAATTTGTTGTTGTAATTGATTGACTGCTTTTGTTTGACCTTCGTAATTAGACTTTGCTTGTAAATACTGAATTTCGCTTCCAATCTTTTGTTCCCAAAGTCGTGCTTGACGTTCAAAAGTTGTTTTAGCCAAATCCGCTTGAATTTGTAATTGTGCTAATTGCTGACCTAATCCACCATCATCAATTTTTGCTAATAGTTGTCCTTTACTAACACGTTGACCTTCTTTTACATAAATTTTGGATAGTATACCATTGAATTCTGGAGTAATAGTTAATAGGTTTTTAGTATCAACATTACCTTGTAGTTCTAAATAGTGATTAAACAACTCCTCTTTAGCTATAAAAGTTGTAATTAAAGGCACTTTTTTAATAGTGTCCAATTTTGAAATTTGCTCATCTAGTAGTTTTATTTGAGAGGTAAACTCTATTTGTTTAGCTGAAATTTCATCTTTTTTAGCTCTTATATCTTTTAAATCTTGAGATGCAATTACATCGTCAACAGATTTTTCTTTTTTCTCACCACCACAGGATAGGATTAAAAGTGTAAGTAGTGTTATTGAAAATATATGCTTCATTTTTTGTTTAGTTTATGAATTGATTAATTTTTTGGTATTTCATTAAGTACAGTTTCCAGTGCTGCTTTTTTATTTATTACATCTAGCATAGCTCTTAAAAATTCTTGTTGCGTTGTATATAATTGAGTTTGTGCTTGACGTAAATCAAAACTTGAGCTTATACCCTCAAAGAATTTGATTTCATTTTTTCTCTCGATACGTTCGGCTAAACTTAAATTGTCTTTTTTGTTCTGGTAATCTTCAATTGCAAATTTGTACTCGCTTTTAGCAGTTTCTATTTGAAGTTTTAATTGTTGTTCGGTTTCGGTTAAATCATCCTTGGCTTTTTCAAGATTAATTTTTGCTCGTTGTGTTGAGGCCGACCTCATTCCTGAACTAAAGATCGGAATGTCCATACTTATACCTAGTAATGAAGTCCCAAACCATTTTTGAGAGCTTTGTAAAAACTTAAATTGATTGTTATTACCAACATAACCTGCGTTAATGAAAGCATTGAGCGTTGGAAGCGCTTTGCTTTTTTCTAATTTTAATAACAGCTCTTTAGACACCTTATCGTTTTCGGCTATTTTATAATCAATAGTTTGTTCAATGCTTTCATCTGCATCCAATAAGCTAGTAACCATGTTTTCTGATGTTAGGCTATTTAAATTATCGGTAAGTTTAATGCTAGCATTTAAATCTATACCTAAGGTAATATTTAGCATTTTGTAAGCTAAAGTTTTTAATCGCTTGGTATTTGATAAATTACTTTTGATACCTGAAAGTGTTATTTGTAATTGCTCAACACTTTCTTCTTCACCAAGTCCATTTTCGTAAATTTTTGTGGTTTCATTTAAGTTTTTTTCTAGAACAGCAATATTCCTTTCTAATATACCCACACTTTCTTCAGACAAAAGAACATTTCCGTAAGCATTAATAACCGCTTTTCTAACTTCTAAATCTGTTTTTTCTTTAGCATTTTTTGAAATTTCAAGAAATACTTTAGCAGATTGTAATCCAACCAAATAAGAACCATCAAATATTTTTTGATTTAGAGTTGCTGTTGCATTCATTGTTTTTTTAGTTCCAAAGGCAACTTCGGCAAAATCTCCAGGATTACCCCCAAAAAATTCAGCTGGAATAAGTGATACTTGCTGTTTGAGCCAATGATTATAGTCTATTGAGGCACTTACTTGTGGCAACCCAGACGCAATAGTTTCCCATTTCTGATTTTCGGCTGCTTCAATATTGCGTTGTGCATTTTTAGCAGTTCGGTTGTTTTCTAAAGCAAAGTCTATAGCTTCCTGTAGGCTTAATTTTTCTGGAGTTTCTTGAGAAAACCCCAAAGCATAAATTGCGATACTAAAAACAGTTAAAATTGTTTTTTTCATGTGATTATGATTGATTTTTTTGAATGATTTTATTTAAAAAACCTAGTCCTTTACTAGTACAGATACCTCTTAAATGATATTCTAAATAGTTGTCTAGAAGCATATTCATTGAAAATATTTTTTTTGAAAAAAGTTTTTTATCTTTTATAGCTAGCATACAATTAAAATAAATACGAGTAACAAAATCCACATGTATTGTATCTCTGTAAATACCTTTTGAAACACCACGGTCTAAATTTGCTTTAACGCATTGATACATCACATCAAATTGTTTGCTCCTTAAAGATTCGTAAATCTTTGGATAGTATTTTTGTAATTGAAACTGAGGGGATGATTTTTCATCTTTTAAATGTTCTGAAATAAAACGTTTAATATCATAAATTTCCTCAATCGGATTTTTCTCTAATGCACAAATGCTGTCAATACCATGAGAAATTATGTTAAACATAGCTAATGTTGTAGACTCAACCAGTTTAGTTTTATTATCAAAATGTTGATAAATGGTCTTTTTAGAAATGCCTAAAGCGTTAGCAATATCATCCATTGTGACGCTTTTAAAGCCATAGCTTAAAAACAAATCGGCCGATTTATGTATAATTTTCTCTCTCATAAACGAGCGCAAAAATACAATAGGAAACTTTAAAAACCAATAAAGTTTCCAAAGTTTTAATAATTATTTAACATTGGATTTGCTAAGAGTGCTTTTTATTATTGTGAATTGCTTTATTTTTGTGCCATGTTATCTATAGAGAAATACCAAACAGCTTTTATAAATTATTTGAATGATTTTGCAACACCTAAAGCGCCAAATAGCTTATACGAACCCATTGAATACATTTTAGGGTTAGGAGGGAAACGCTTACGACCAGTACTTACTTTATTGACTACTGAGATTTTTGATAACAGTTTTGAAAATTCTTTAGATGCTGCTTTAGCAGTTGAGGTATTTCATAATTTCTCATTAATTCATGACGATATTATGGACGATGCACCTTTACGTAGAGGTGAGCAAACAGTTCATGAAAAATGGGATTTAAATACTGGAATTCTATCTGGTGATGCGATGCTGATTTTAGCATATCAATTGTTTGAAAACTACGAAGGTGAAACCTTTAAAGCATTGGCAAAGTTATTTAGCAAAACTGCTATTGAGGTTTGTGAAGGACAACAATACGATATTGATTTTGAAACGCGCAATGATGTTACCATTTTAGAGTATTTAAAAATGATTGAATATAAAACAGCAGTATTGGTTGGAGCTGCTATGAAAATGGGTGCTATTGTTGCAAATGCTTCTAATGAAGATCAAAATAGTATTTATGAATTTGGTAAAAACTTAGGGATAGCATTTCAATTGCAAGACGATTATTTAGACGCTTTTGGAAATCCTGAGACATTTGGAAAACAGGTTGGAGGCGATATTCTTGAGAATAAAAAAACGTATCTTTTCTTAAAGGCACTAGAATTATTAGATGCACAAAAAAAGACAGAATTATTGCAATTCTATAATGATTCTTCGTTAAAGAATGATGATAAAGTAAGTAAAGTAAAACAGGTTTTTGATGAGAGTGGAGCTTCAATAGAGACTAAAAACGCTATTGAAAGTTACACCCAAAAAGCATTTGATGTTTTAGAGTCCATAAGTATTTCCTCAGATAAAAAAGAGCTATTAAAACAATTTGGAACTGCATTAATGAATAGAAACGTATAGTGTTACTTCCTAATAATTTTGAAGAGTTAATTGCTCTAGCCAACAATGAAAACTTATATAGTAAGCTTGTAAAACAGCTTAATAAAGATTTTTTATTGGCAAATATTGATTTAGATTTTGATGAAGAAGTGTTACCAACAAGCCTTAAGTACATACTTCATGAAACGGTTTTTAAGTTAATCCAAGAAAAATTCGCTGAGTATTTAAATGTCTTATACATTATAGATGTACCTGAACATAAAATAAAACAACTAGATGGTAGTGATGTTGTTTCCTTATCGGAACAAGTCACATTTTTAATTTTGCTACGTGAGTGGCAAAAAGTGTGGTACAGACATAAATACTAAAGGCTAAAATGCTCGAAATACTTTTTGATTAGAAAGTCCAACTTTTCTAATGAAGCTTGTTTTGTTTCAGGTACAACATTAGTTTCCTTTAGAGTAGAAATCTCATCTAACATTGGTACTAAAACAACATGTAATTGATCGTGTGGCTCACCTTTCATAGAACATTTTTTAATGATGACACTTGTTTCTTTTGATAAAGCTTCACCCAATACAGTATAATCTTTATTGGTTTTAGATTGAAAACCCTTAATGATTGCATCCATATTTTTTACGCCATCATGTGTTTCAAGGTTAGCAATCCATTTACTACCATTATCTAACTTTAATTCTGATAGATTAATGTTTACTGGACTTTCAATATTTTTCTTGCTTTCTTCATTTTTACAACTAGAAAAGAGTAAAGCAAAAACAATAAATGTTATGATTTGTGTTTTCATAAATATGTTATTTAAGGTTTATAATAAGTTTAAAAATCCTTCTTTTTTGACTTTGCTGAAATTCTCCAAACAGGCAACATCACCCAAATTATTAATACTACAAAAGAAACTATAAGCCCAAAATTTGTTCCGAAGAATTGTTTAAACACAGCTCCTGTATATCCTAACAAAGCAGAAATATCCAACTTAAGTAAAATAAGTGTTCGCGATAAATCTATTGGATTAAGCATGGTGCCAACAAGAGATAATTTGTCCAAAGGATAATCTTCAAACATAATTAGCGTCATTAAGAAGATACCATCATAAATAATAGCTAAAAACAACCATAATAAAATGGCATACCCAAATCCTTTAATTTTGTTTTCATTAGACAAGGCAATATTAAAAGCTAAGGCAGTAAAGATTAATGTTAGAAATGTTCCAGTGATTAGTAATAGTGAAAAATCCCAAATGGCACTACTTTCAAATAAGCCATAAAATACAAATGGAATACCTAAACCTAAGATCAAACTCATAGAGAGTGACAAGGCAACTCCTAAATATTGCCCTAGAAAAATGGACGAGCGTTTTAAAGGTTGCGCTAGCAACAATTCGGTAAATTCTCTAGAGTTATAGTAATACATCACGCCAAAAATGGTTCCTATTAAAGGCACAAGAACAATGATAACGTTCATTAAAGTTATAACTGCTTTAGATAAGTCGTTATTTAAAAATAAGAGGACAACACCAAGCAATAAATAAAACGCAAAGTAAACGTAACTCCAGCGGCTACGCATTAAATCGTAAAAACTATATTTTAATATTTTAAGCATGATTATCGGTTAATATAGACGCAATAGCATGTTCAAAATCCGGTTGCTTGGTCTTGGTTTTTAAATCTTGAATGGTACCTTTAAAGTATATTTTGCCTTCTAATATGAAGACAATCTCATCTGATACTTCTTCAACAAAGCTCATAATGTGTGAGGTAATTAATATGGTTTTCCCTTTTGCTTTTTCTGCTTGAATTAAATCTTTTAATCTAATAAGCGAAATAGGATCCAAACCAGTTGTTGGTTCGTCCAAAATTATTAATGGACTATCAAACATGAACGTCAATACAATATTTACTTTTTGTTTTGTTCCTCCTGATAGGTTCCCTAGTTTTTTATCTAAAAAAGGTTCAAGTTTAAACAATTCTATTAAGCGTTTATCTTCATTAGTATTTTTACGCAAGTCCTTAATCATTTTGATTAATTCTTTAACTTTTAAATTACTTGGGAAATTGGCTATTTGAGGTAGATAATCAATTTTATGTCTATAATCTGAATTCTTTTTAATATTATTTCCCAACACCTCTATGTTGCCTTTATTGGGAATAACCATCCCAAGAACAGACTTAATCAAGGTTGTTTTTCCAGAACCATTTGGTCCTAGTACAGCAAAAATCCCTCCTTCAATAATATTTAAATCAACGCCTTTAAGCACCTGATTTTTACCAAATTTTTTATGTAAATTTTGAATAGTTACCATGTATTCTTTTTAATTAAAGGGTTATTGTCCATTAAGTTGTCAGGTGTGAAAACTGGCGATACTTTTTCGGAAAAATCTATAATATCTATAAACATGCTACGTAGTAAAATAATGGTTTCAGGTGTACGGTTTACAATGTAAGAAAACAATTTTACAGGGCGATATGGTACATCGCCAACACCATTTTTATCAAGGTCATAACCTGTGTAATTGCTCCAATAATTTCTATCAAATACATTATCGTTTACCTTGCTGTTGTAAGCAATGTCAAAAGAGTTGTACAAAAAATTATTTTCTATAAAGCTATTGGTATAGCAAGCACCACGCACTTTAATTGCCCAACCATTGTTTTTAAAATTGTTGTTTTTATAGATAATTCTGTTAGAGCCTTCAATGTTAATGCCTATAGTGTTTTCTTCAAAGGTATTTCCAATAATTTCGGCATCGTTAATTTCTTTTAAAAGCATTCCATAAGATGCGGTTCCCCAATTTTCCTTAAAAGTATTATTGAGCATTTTTATCTTTTTAGAAAACATTACAGCTACACCTGCTCCATTGTTTTCAAAAGTATTGTCTTGATAGACATCGTCGTTAGAGAACATAAAATGCAAACCATACCGAAGATTTTCCGCACTCACATTATTTTTAATTAAACAATCATCCGAAAACTCTAAGTAAATACCATCGCGAACATGTTCAACATAATTATGCTCTATTTCTATATGATTGCTATACCAAAGTTGTATACCATTGCCAGAATTGTATTCTTCGACAGCATCACCTATTATTTTGTTGTGAAATATTTTTCCGTAACTTGATTTTTCAATGTATATGCCAAAGAACAGTTTTTCTAAAACTAAATTTTGAATAACAAAATTTTTGCTTTTACGCACACGAATTGCAGCATAATCCTCTATATAACTTGTGCCAACATTGATAATAAATAAACCGTCAACGGTTACATTGTCTGATATAATGGTGATTATTTCACCTTTTAGTTCGCCATCAATAACAGGGTAATCTTTACCAATAATAGTTATTGGTTTGTCAATAATAATATCATGCTCCTTATAAGTCCCTTTTTTTACTGTTATGGTATCAAAGTCTTTGGCTTGAATAATGGCATCTTTCAGTGTTGAAGTTGGACACGTATTGCATACCTCAATGTTTTGAGCATAACTTGCTTGAGCCAATAAAATGACTGTTAAAAAAACAAATAATTTATTCATGAAATTAATTGTTTAAATGAACTAGTAGTTCGTCCCAAGTGTATAACTCACCACCTTTATCAGATTGCATTTTTTTAGCATCAACTTTATTTTTAAAAGCAGATAAAAAAGCTCCCATTGGACTAGGAATATTCTCGCTAATTAAAAAAGTAGCTTGAGTAGCATCTATTAGAGCTTCTGGCTCTTTGTAGTTGTTTGATAAATATAGTTTCACTTCGGATGAGTCAAATTCATCCATAGAGTTAACCATACATTCTGTTGCATCAAATTTGTAGACTTTTCCTTTTCTTGTTACAATTTCGGCAGCATGAACTTTATCTACAATAGTCATCTTGCAAAAGTGACAACCATCGCTACCATAGTCTATAGCTTTAGGTGACACATTACAGCTAAAAAGAATCAGCAATAATGCAGCAATTAAATAGTGTTTTAGTGTTTGCATTTTTTAGTGTTTTTAGTGTTTTGTCTTTTCTTCTCTACATGCTTAAAGTTTTTTTATGGGTTTTCTTGCCAACAAGATACGCAAAAAGAGATGTTGCAATACCAAGTCCTAAAAAATAAGCTCCTAATCTTGGATATGAATGTGCTCTAAAATTCAAAATATCTTTAGTCCCAAACAATGGTGGCTGAAAGCCCATTTGTGAGCCATCGGGATTGGTAAATTTCATAATAGCCTTAGGGTCTAAATCATGACCATAGTCATGTTCCCATATATAAAAATCGTAGAGTCCTGCACAACTTAAAACAATCATTAAAACAAACCAAAATAAAAACCATTTGTAGTTACCTTTAAAGGCAATAATTAGTCCTATAACAGTTGTTATAAGGATTCCAGCAGGAAAGATTTTAAATTCTGGAATGGCCTCAGGTATATACTTCATACCAACATAGTGATTCATTAGGTTAATGTTCTTTATATCATGTGGATTTGCATCAGAGAAATCATTAATGTGAATATACATTCCAAGCGGTGTTGGGTATTGTGGCGCTTCAAGTGTAATTTTCCAAAGAGGAAATAAGAATAATCCTAATGGCAATATTGCCGCAATAAACATGATTATATTTGACTTTTTCATCTTTTTGAATCTAAATTGTTGGTATTCCTTTAGTAATTCCCATATTTAAGGGAATGATTGATAGTGTTTTAATTAAAAAGAAAGGCGAGAGCGAAAAGACAGCTCTCGCCTTGATAGGAAAATAAACACTAAAACAAAATTCTCCTAAATTTTAATTATTCAATATCTTCTCCAAGTGACCATCTTAATGGCGTGTTAGAGTTTGTGGCAGATACCCGAACATAGCCTTGCATTTCTTGATGTAATGCAGAACAGAAATCTGTACAATAGAAAGGCCATACACCTTCTTGTTTTGGCTCCCAAACAAATGTCTCAGTTTGTCCAGGCATGATAAGCAATTCTGAAGTGTTAGCTCCAATTATACTTACACCATGAGGTACATCATAATCTTGCTCTAAATTAGTTACATGGAAGTACACTTTGTCACCTACTTTAATACCTTCAATATTATCTGGTGAAAAATGACTACGAATAGTTGTCATGTAAATATGGACTGTTTTCCCATCTCTTACAACTTTAGTGTCAGCTTCTGTTTTTGCTACATAAGGATGCTCATTATCTTCAAGGTTAAACAATTTTTTAGAACGTGGTTTTATTAAATCTGCAGGAGCACCAGCAGCATAGTGAGGTTCTCCAACTGTTGGGAAATCTAATAACAATTGCATTTTTTCACCTGAAATGTCATACAATTGAGCTGATTGAGTAACTTCAGGACCTGTAGGTAAATAACGGTCTTTAGTAATCTTATTCATTGCAAGTACATATTTACCAAAAGGTTTTTGTGAGTTTCCTCCCGGAATCATTAAGTGACCAACAGAATAAAAAGTTGGTTGTCTATCAATAACTTCCCATGTCCCAACTTTCCATTTTACAACCTCAGATGAAATAAAGAAAGTAGTGTATGCATTTCCTTTATCATCAAACTCTGTATGTAAAGGTCCTAATCCTGGTTGTTCTACTACTCCAGCTAATGAAGCTTCAAATTCAATAATTGGAATACCATAAGCATCTCCAGCAAATTTTTCATTTTCAATAGCATCCATCATTTTTGTGAAAGAATGTATTGTCAAGTTAGCAGAAAGTTTTCCACTACCAACAATATACTCACCAGTTGGATCTACATCACAACCATGAGGTGATTTTGGAGTCGGCATTAAATAAACTGCTCCAGGCACGTCTAATGGATTCACAGTAAGCACTTCTTTTTTCATTGTAGAAGTAGCCATGTGAGTTGCTTCATCATAAACATTATGTGCATAATTTGCAGGCATCATAGTCCCTCCACCATTATTAACGTATTCTTCAATTTTTTTCCAGTTAACCGCAGCAATAAAATCTTTATCGTTTTGCGAAGCATTCACTTCCATAAGTGTACTTGCTTCTTCAGTATTATATGTTGAAAAGAAGAACCATCCATGAGATTTCCCACGACCTGGATGTGATAAATCGTAATCAAAACCTGGCATAATCAATTGAAATTTAATATCCATATTACCATGCTCTGGCTCAACTGAAATAAAAGTTAATGCACCCTTAAAGTTTCCTTTGTAATCCTTAATTGGCATATCTTTTTGTGGAATTGGAACAGAGAAACGTGTTCCTGCAACTACATATTCAGTATTTTCAGTTACAAAAGATGAACTGTGATTACCTGCACTATTTGGCACTTCAATAATTTCAGTAGTCTCAAAAGTTGATAAATCAATTTTAGCTATACGTGGTGTGTTATTACCATTAATAAATACCCAACGACCATCAATTACTCCTTCCGTTTGCGAAATATCTGGATGATGACTATCATCCCAAGGCACAAAACCATGTGATGTATTTAGCATTGGTTTAGTTTCTTCGTTATAACCATACGCTTTTTCTGCATCTTGAGAGAAAACAGGAATTACTTTAAATAAACGACCTGATGGTAATCCGTAAACAGCTAATTGTCCACTGAATCCACCGGAAACAAACGCGTAAAATTCGTCGTGTTCTCCTGGAGCCACATATACTTTTTCAGCAACATTTCCAGCTAAGGCTCCAGATTTACTGTCTGATGATGTTGCATTATTGCAACTTGTAAATGCTACTAATACACTTACTACTGCAACGATTGATTTTAATAAATTCTTCATTGTTAAATTATATTTGATTAGTGTTTGGTTATTCTTCTTTTGCAGGTGGCAAAAGTACTTTGTCAATTACGTGAACAATACCATTCCCAGCTTTTACACTAGCAATTATGTTTGCTCCTCCAATTACAGGTTTCCCATCAATAACTTCAACTTGTATATATTGGTTGTTTGCTTGCCCCAATTTTGGCAGCTTAGTTAAAATAGAAGTACTCAAATTTCCAGGTGTAACATGATATTTTAAAATATCAGCCAACGTAGCTTTATTTTCTGGTTTTACTAAATTCTCAACAGTACCCTCAGGTAAAGCAGCAAAAGCTGCATCTGTTGGAGCAAAAACTGTAAGAGGTCCTACATTAACTAATGCATTTTCAACTTGAGCAGCTTGTACAGCTGCAACAAGTGTTTTATGATCAGGAGAACCAATAGCTATTTGCAAACAATTTGGTGTACCTACATCATCTTTAATAAAAGCTTGACCTGATCTTTCTGTTGTTTCACCAGCTTGATTTGCTGTAGAGGTCGTTGAGGCATCTTTGTTTTCAGTCTTACATGCTACTAATACTAATAAGCATATAACAGCAATAAGACCTTGTTTAAATGTTTTCATATAGTGTTAATTTAATGTTCTAAAATATTCTAATACATCTCTAGCTTCTTCTTCTGTTAAGTTTTGATTAGCCATTGGCGAACCATTAAACTCCATTAACAATTTTTTAGCCAAAGGATCATTTTTCACCATGCCTTCTGGATCTAATATCATATTCATAGTCCATTCTGGAGTTCTTCTTTTTAAAATCCCATTTGGTGGAGGTCCAATAAACTTTTTACCTACTCTATGGCAAGCAGTACACATTTTATCAAATACTTCTTTCCCGTGATTTACTTTTGCTTGATCAATTTCTGATGAGAGATTCATTGATGTAATTGGTCCTACACCTTTATTACTTAAATCAATCGTTTCTGATGGTTTAGTGTCAGCTCCTTTAGGCTCAACTTTTTTTGTAGTAGGTTGTCTTTTAAGCTGAACCTTTGTCTTTTCTTCTTTCTTTTCTTCACCACCACCACAGCTTAAAGCTAATAGGGTAATTACTAGTGTTAAAATTTTTAGTGTTGACTTCATTTTGTTTTAGTTTTATTTGATTTTATGTGTTTTATCTTTTTAAAAGAATTTTGTTGGACAAAAATATAATCTAGAGAAGCATTAAAACATGACAAAAATCATATTTAGGATGAAAACATCTTTTTTATCTTTACAAACCTTTAAATAATCTAAAAATCATGTTTTCAAACTCATCAAAATACGCTATTAAAGCAGTGTTATTTTTAGCTGTTAATTCTAATGAGAGCAATAGAATTATGGTTAAGGACATAGCAGAACCAATTAATGTTCCTCAGGCATATTTAGCAAAATTATTACAAGAATTATCTAGAGAGGGTATAATATCTTCAAAAAAAGGGCCCAACGGAGGGTTTTTTTTAAGTGAGGAAAACACGCTCCATACTTTAATGGATGTTGTTAACTTAATTGATGGTGACGATAGGTTTAATACTTGTTTGTTAAGCTTAGAAAAGTGTAATGCGGATAAGCCATGTCCACTACATGATTTAGCAAGCCCAAGTAGATCAAAATTTATTCAAAGCCTCAATCAAAATACAATCAAAGAGTTTTCTATACAAATTGAACAAGGCAAGGTTTTCCTACCACTATAAAAGATGTGTTATTAATAAAAAAAAAGACATCACATTTTACTAAAAGTTGTATTTTTGAAAAAATTTTATTGACGTAAGAAGTCTCAAAAAAAATAATGGATAAGTATTCCTTTTTAAACGCAGCACATACAGCATATTTCGCTGACCTTTACGAACAATATTTAGAAAATCCAGATTCAATTGAACCAAGCTGGAAAGCCTTTTTTCAAGGTTATGATTTTGGTAG
>Ga0209345_10002522_pt1 | contig 20095 bp, 23 predicted proteins | sample Cruoilmetagenom7_FD_187294 | JGI IMG/M metagenome (GOLD analysis project Ga0209345, IMG submission 187294) | Oil polluted marine microbial communities from Coal Oil Point, Santa Barbara, California, USA - Sample 7 (SPAdes) (version 2) | ecosystem: Environmental > Aquatic > Marine > Oil seeps ... | reverse complement strand
TGTGAAACTAGCTTCTGGTCAAGAATTGTCTTTATAGATTTGAAGGCGCCTCTGGCATTTCTTAAGCGCCCAGCTATTTGATGTCTTAAAAAACTGTTTTCGTCTGCAACATCAATATTATAACTTTTTGCTAATTCCTCAACCTTTGTTTGCTTGGCTTGTAAAATTCTAGCTCTATAGCTATATATTTTTTCCCGTTGTTCTTCTAATGAAGGTATGATAATTTCAATTGACAAAAGATCCTTTCTAGAAATCCTTGAAACAGTTATTCCTGTTCTAAGGCGCTCTAATTGCTTTTCGATATATTCCTTTTTAAGCTCTAGGACGAGGTATTCAGGGTTAACCAATTCTTCATTTAATTCAATAGCTAAAATATCTGAATATGCATAATAAATATCCTCTCCATTTCCATCATAAATTGTAGGCTTTAAATCATTCCAAGTTGTAGCTAAAAGGAGTGCTTTTGGTTTTAATTTACAAATATTTTTTTTTGTTATTAATTTTCCGACTTCTAGATTATCAAATGTTTTTCTGAAATCAATAGGATTGCTTGACAAATCACGAATTCGAATATATTTACCAATAGTAACTTTGGCCTTATTTTTTAATATTGCAGTTTTTAAATCGTCCAATTTCATTAAATATTTCTGATTTTCCACTTTTAAATTAGGTTCTTCAAAAACATATCTATTAACCAACAAACTATAGCCGTTGGAAGCAATCTCTAAGTTTGTAATTTTTTTCTTAAAATCATTATCTTTTTCTGAATTTATTATTTTCTGAATCGCCACTACATCAATCTTATTATTCCTAGAATTATTTTCTAATAAACAATTACTTGCATCAATAAATGTCACCTCTTTACTCCGATTAGCCTCTTTACTCAATACAACCAAATTCACAGCAATTGAGGTAAATTCTAAGAGATGTTGTGGCAAAGCAATAACAGTATGAACATAGTTATTATCTACTAAATCCGCTATAAGTGAAATTTCTTTTGAATAGTAAGGAGAAAAGAAGCTGTTAGGAATTAAAAATACCATTCTCCCTTCGTCCTTTAATTTTTTAAAGCACTCTGAAATAATTAAAGAATTCGCATTTATAGATAAGCCATACTCCTCCGCATCTAAAAAATCAATATATAATTGGTCAATTTTTAAGTTGAAAGGCGGATTAAAGCTAATGTAATCATGCTTAATGTTCTTTGTTGATGCCCAGCTTTTTATACTGTTCTTATTTTCTAAAGTAAATTGAGAAGGACATTCATAAATTAACATCCTAATGTTACCTAATAACCAATTGGTTTTATTAATTTCTTCTCCAAAATATGTAACATTACTTGGTAAATTAAGTGACAATGATGATGTGCCTGCAAATGGATTGTAGTATTTTATTTTCTTATCTTTTGGAATAAAATAATTCATTAAAGTATTAAACTCCTTTGGTTGCATAGCTGTTTCCTCGCCGCCTTTTTGTATAACAAATGGCCTTAATATAAATGAGTCAAAAAAACCTGGTAATTCATCTTTAGAATAAGCATCTAGATTTAAATTAGCATAGGTATGGCCTATAGAATTCCAATACAGCTTTCTTCCACCTTTACATATAGACTCAATATGATTGTAAAACAATTTAGATATAAAAGGATTATTTGATTTATCAATTAAGTAATATAGTGTGTCTAAAAATGAATAACCATTTTCCTCAAAAACGCCTGTATATATAATATTTTCTTTTTTTAATAGAAATAAAAAGGCTTCAATTAATATTTGTTCATTAAGTTCAAGGCCACTTTTATAAGCTTTGGTTTCAACTTGAATTATAGGTAAAAGCCTAGTTCTTTGAATTTCCCTTTTCTCAAGAAATTTATTTCGTAACTCCTGATTTTTACTTTCCATTTGCATCTAATTCTAACAGTTTAATTTCTTGTATTGCAGTTCCGGCAATACCTTTAATAGCACCATGCATATTTAAGGTATTACTAATAACCTTTTCAATTTGCTTTTCACGCTTTTTCCATAAACGATTCATGGCATTTTTTTCAGAATTTAAATCTATTTGCATTTGTGTAAATCCTTCCACAATACCTTCAAACTGTAATCTAAATTCATTACTAGTTAAAAAATCATAAAGCATGACCATTTTATCACCTTTGTTTTCTTGAGACACTAATGTGTTACTTATTTTAATTACTGACTCTCGTAATACAGCACATAACCCTTTAAATTCCTCAAAAGTACAAATCCAGATTCCATCTTTTAAACCAAATCTTTGCATGTCATTAGGTAACACTTCAGTAACTAAAACACCAATATTGGCATTTTTATCACGAATGTCATTTTTGAATTTTTCAATCCAAGAATTACTGAAATTTTTAGTGCGTTTACTTTCGTAATAAATGGTGCCACAATTTTGATTACTTCTGGTATTTACTGTTTGCAGGCAATCTGCTCCATTAGCTCCTTTTTTTATTTCTGAAATAGTGTCTAAAGGATACTGTGCTTGTAACCATTCTTCAATTGCCAATTCTTGAACTTCGCCTTGTAATTGCATGGAGCCCTGTTCGTGCTTACGCTTCATTTCTTCCATAAGCTTCTTCTGATCTGCTAATTGCTTTTCATATTCTTTTATTTTCAACTCGTTTTCATTAGCGGATTCTTGTTTAATTTTTTCTCGTTCTATCTGCAATACTTTGTTTATCTCCTTCTGAGCGTCAAGTTTTGCTTTTGCACTAGCTTCTTCCTTTTCACGCTTAAGCTTTTCAATTTCAGCATCTTTTACATATAACTCTTTAACCTTGTCTGATTTCTCTTGAAGCTCCTTTTGAATTGCTTTCATACTATCTTCATGCTCTGATTCTAGCTTTTGCTTTAATTCAATACGTAAGGATTTCTCATACTCCTGTTTAGCCTTTTCAATTTGCTCATTTAACTGTACTTTTTCTTTCTTTAAAGCCTCCTCCTGGCTTTTAATCTGTTTAGCCTGTTCTGCATGCTTTTGTTGATACTCTAATCTAATACCTTCCTCTAATTGATGCTTTAATATATCATTCACATCAATAGAGCTTCCACAATCTGGGCATGTAATAGTTGTTTGGTTTTTCATAGCACTTTATTTTTTTGATTACAGGGCAAATATATTTTTAATGTGTGCAGTCTATGTGCGCTAATTATAATTTTCTAAATTTAACTTCAATCTTTTTAAAATTTTCTCTTTAAATTCCTTTGGTTCTAACACTTTTAAATTTTCACCAAATCCTAAAACAAGTGATTCTAATTCTGAGTTTGGTATAACTTTTATAAAGAATTTAAAACCATCTTCAAAAACTCTTAAGGGTGATTGGGATTCATGGATAGGTTTTGTTCGTATATATGGTTCCGTTTCTTTAGTCACATACATTTCAATTTTAACAACTTCCTTTTCATCTGTGATGGTTACTCCAATAACATCTTCAAAATACTCATCGAAATTAATTTCATTGTTTATGTATTTTAAATCTATTTCTTCAATTTTTATTATTCTATCTAATGCCAAATTTGTAATGGTAGAATATCCTTCTGTTTTACCCAATAAAAACCATCTTCTATTGTATTGCTTTAAATGATATGGATGAAACTTCATACCTATTGCTTTATCGCTCTTAAAAGAATGGTAGGCTATGTTTAAAACCTTTTTATAAGTAATAGCATTGAACAATGAAGATAGGTGCTCAATGCCTTTAAGGAACTCGTTGTTATCAAAACTCATAATTTTCTCTGAAGAATCAGAGATATTAAAGGTTTGGTCTAATTTAGGAATAAGTTCTTCAATCCATTCAAACTGTGGTAATCCCTTAAATCTACTTAAAACCATCATTGCTGATTTTAAATGTGTAGCTTCTGTTTGATTTAATGGTTGATTGTTAATGGAGAAATTACGGTCTTCATATTGATAATAAACCGTTCTTCCAGATTTTACTTTCTCCAATGGAATAGACCAGCCTTGTTCTGATTGCATAAACCTAATATCATCGTAGAGTTGCCTCTTTTTAATCCCATTTGTTTTTGTGTCAAACTCAAATAAGGCCTCATTGCACTCCTCAAGAAGATCTTCGATATTATAACGACTTCCAGTATTTCGAAGACACCTATCTAATACCTGATATCTAATTATAGCATGTTTTGTTAAAGACATTTATAATGTGTTTGTATAAAGCTACTAATTTATGTGCAGATAGAATGCAACAATAAATTTTAATTTTGTGTAAATTTAAAACATGATTCATATGCTTAAGCTTCAGGATTTAGATAAACTGACAGAATTAGATAATATAAATAGTGTGTGGCTCGCCATTATGAGCATGAATACTGGTCTTCTAGAACAGCTATTAGACGATTCTATTGATTATGAAGACATTGGTAAGAAAGCTTTCATTGAAAAGCTAAATGATAGATTTAATAATCACAAGACTTATGGAGATAGTGAATTGATTCTAGATTTAGACCATTGTAAAAGCTGTAATTGTGATTCACCAGTTTCAAAATTTGTAGGGAATCATTCCGGCAAACATTTTGCCTTGTATTTTGACTTAATCAATGGAAATATTACAGATATTTATCACTGTAAATGGTATGGTAATATGGATTTTCTTGATTCATTTTAAATAAAATAAGATTATGATTAAAAAAATAGGTGTTGAGAATTTTAGAGTATTTAAAGATTATACAGAATTTGAAATCCGGCCTATAACTTTATTGGTAGGCCCTAATAACAGTGGAAAGAGCTCTTTTACAAAACTTTTGTTATTACTTAAAAATGGGATTGAGAAATTAAATTTTGAAGAAGGGATCCATAATTTAGAGAGTTTTGATAAAGTCCTAAACTGGGATAGTGATTCAACTGTTTTAAAATTGAGATTTGAAAATTATATTAAATTTTTAGGCGACTCCTACTCTACAGTTTGTATATACAAAAGAAATCGTTTAATGTCTTTAAGGCTAATGAATGAAAGCAAAAAACCATTGCTTAATATTACCTATAATTTAGGCACAATGAATAAGAGTGGGGACTATAACTATGATGAAATACAAATTGTTGAGTTAGATATAATACAGTATATAGATTTATTTTATACAAAAAACATTCAAGTTCCAGTTTGGCAAAATAATAAAAAAGGAAGTGACATTTCTCATTATATTCCATTAAAAGAAATTAATAAAAGTGATAAATTTAAATCAATTAGTTTAAATGAGTTTAAACAAAACTTTAGTGAGTTTTCACGACTAGGTCATATCGCGGCCACAGATACAATAAGAAGTATTGCTTTAAGTAATGAAATTGATTTACTGAAAAAAAATTATTTGCTTTATAAGGTGTTAAATAATAAAGAAAACATTACTGATCTCTATCAAGAAGAATTACTCTCTCTTCAGATAGAACTGTTTGGAAAGACACAATTTAATTATTCAATTGGTGATGAAAGTTATGATTTTTTTAAAATGATAACTCATGCTTTTAAAAATGTTAAAGGTCGTGTGAAAATGAAAATTGAAGAGCATTTTAAAAGCTTACTTAATTCAGACAAAATCACAGTTGAAGTGTCTGAGTTAGGCAACCTAATTCTTGATGAAAAATTATATGACGATGATTTAATGTATGCTTTACCATATCAAGCATCAATTTTTGAAAAGCTGTCCGATTTAAAAGGCTATAGTAATCGAATTAACAATGAATTAAAAGATTTACATTATTTATCAGCCAATCGTGGAAATCAGAAACGAATTTATCATAATTCATCGAATGTTGATATTGATGAAATAGTAATGAATTTTTCAAAAATTAAAAACCCTCATCTGAAATTTTTAACACAATCGTTAGAAATATTAGGGTTGAAAGGTGAATTAAGTGTTGAGCGATATGAGAATTATATTTCTGTTCTTTATATCAGGGATGGAGATAAAAAAACTTCATTAGCAGATTTAGGATTTGGATACTCACAACTTTTACCTGTACTAATCAAAATCACTAATCTATTGGGTGAAGACAATAGTTTGGAAGATGAATTAGAAATAGATAATAGGTTGTGGGATTTAATAAGTATGGGTTACTACAGTCCTAAAACCTTAATTATTGAAGAACCAGAAGCTAATTTACATCCCAATTTACAGTCAAAATTAGCAGATATATTAAAATTAGCTCTTGAATATAACATTTCCTTTATAGTAGAAACACATAGTGAGTATTTAATAAGAAAATTACAGTATTTAACTGGTAAAGGAGAGCTTAAAACTAAAGACACAATCGTACACTATTTTAATGATGACGAATACGTGAATAATGAAGAACCAAAAGTAAAGCATATAGAAATTTCTGGTACTGGTACATTATCTGACACTTTTGGGCCAGGATTTTATGACGAAGCCATAAAGCTAAAGTTTGATTTGTTAAACATTGGTAAAGAACAAAACAATTGATATGGAGCTGTACATTGAAAAAGACTTTATTGACGACTTGTATTTGGGTTTAGATTTCAAAAACTTGAAGCCAGCTGAACAAGTTGTACTCAATATTTTTAAATCTTATGGCAATATCGATTGCTTTATGGATGTAAAAAATAATACAAAAGAAGAATTAGATGCGTTTGAAATAAGTAACCCCTTAATTGCCTATTTATTTAACTCAAAAGGTCCAGTTTCTGTTCAGAATATAAAAGATCATTTTTTCAATCATTCTAAATGTGAACAAACACTTATTTTTATGTTGCAAGAAGAAGATTGGTTTGAAGAAGCTGAAAAAAAAGGAGCCCTTTGTTTTTCTTTAAAAAATTATGCTGAAAAAGTTGAAGCGATAATAAACTTATGCCATATTAGAATTGATTTAACACAACCAATAAAGAATTGGAGCCCTCTGAATGCTATTAACACACTGCCTTTGAACGAAATTATTATTAGTGATAATTATATTCTTACGGATAAGCAAAATCAAAAAATTGATGACAATATTATTCCGTTATTAAAAGCTATAATAAATGAAACATCTTTAGAAATAAAGGCGTCTATTTTTACTTCTGACTTAAATCCCATAAGAAATGAACCTGAAAAAATTAAAGAAAAGGCGCGTAAAGCTTGTAATAAATTAAATCGGGTTTTATCTGATTACAACATCAAATATAAAGTAATTTCAAGCACAGGATTTGGAATTAATATTAGCTTACATGATAGAATCATATTAACCAATTTCATTACTATAGATTGTGGAAAAGGATTTAATATTTTTCCTTGGATGACCAATACTTCACAAATAGTTGTTGATTCCATATTCGATAAATACACCTACAATAGATTGAAAAATTTAAAAAATTGCTTTCAAGAATATAGAACTCACCTAACTGGAATAGAGACAAACAATTTCAAGTACTATCCAGAATAAACAAGAGGTGTTTTACACCTCTTGTTATAATGTTTATTCATATTTCCATTTAAATCCACTGCTTTTTTCTCTTTCGCCTCTACAAACTCTACTAATACATGATTTACTTATTCCAGTAGCTTTACTTGCTTCAGCTACAGATTCATAAACTGCTATTAGTTTATCAGAAAGAGATAATTGATTAACTTTCTTTTTTCTTAAATCTGTATTTGGATTAAAAGGAACACTAAAATTGTAACTCCAGTAGTATCCTTTACAAGTTTTGTTTTGTCCTATACAGGCATTTCCAATACATGTTTTATATGCATTAACTGCATTAGCTGCGCTTTCAAGGCTATCAAATAAATTCACTAAACTGCCATCTTTTGTATTATACTGATAAACTGTTTTTTTAATACCACCGCCAGAATCAGAATTGTAACCATCAAGTTTAGAATTAAATTTAGTTATATATTCTTTTTCCTTCTGGGCTAATTCATCTGTTGAATTTACAGTATCTGTTTGAGTCCAATTAAAAGCATCAACTCCAAACGTGCTAATAGCATCATGAAATTTATTCTGCTCACCTCTTCTGGATCTTTCTTGGTGGTCTAGTTTGCGTTGTTTTATTGAATCTGTAGTTGCTCCTATATAAAACTTACCAGTAATTTTACATTTAACTGTGTATATGATTCCAACATGTTTTTTATTCTTCTTCATCATTTCCATCTTTTTTATCTGAACAGTTAATTGATGTATAATAACCTCGTTTAGGAGTCGCTATTTTGTTTTCTTCAACAAGCTCTTTTAGATACGTTTTAATCTGTCTTTCTTTTAATTCCAGAGTAACAAGAAAAACTAATAGTAATTCTTTTGTACTATATATATTACAATTTTTAGAATTAAAAAACTTAACAATATCTTCTCGGTTTTTATCATTTCGTCTTCTATCACTTGCACTTATAATCTTATCTTCATAAACTTCTTCCAGATAATTTAAGCGTGTTGAAGGAAGTATTTCAAATTCTTTAATTTTAACATCATCTTCAGATGCATATCTAAAAAATACATTTTTCACATATCTGCGTCCATTTATAACTTTGTTAATTCCAATTGCAAAATCTGATTCTTGAGCAAAGACTGCGCTCCCCTTTATAGAATCCATGTTAATGGGTTTATTATGCATTTTTGGAGTGTGGTGAATACATATCAATGTAATTTGTTGTCTGTAGCAAATATCCCTTAATTTCTGCATGATTTCTTGAGCTGTTTTGCTGTCTTCTAAATTACCATGATTCATTCGTGTTATACTGTCTATAAAAACAACTTTAGCGTTTGATTCTTTAATTGTTTCTTCAAGCTTAATCCAGTGACTTTTCTTAATGATTAAACTTAAATAATCAATTGGTTGAAATAGATAATTAACATTATACAATTTCTTCTCAACATCTGTCAATGCTTGAAATTGTTTATTGTTTCTTTCTACTCTACTAACCCAATACTCTTCTAAACCAATAAATAATATTCTTACAGATTTTCCACTTAATTTGTAACCAAAATAACTTTTAGCTCCAATTGCGAGGTTTAATGCTAAATTCTCGCAGAACACAGTTTTACCGCTTTTACTTGGTCCAAAAATTATCCCAAATGATTTTTCTTTAACACCAGAGTACAAATAATTCACTGGTGGTTGCTTTTTAAATTCTTTTTGAATTTCTTCAAAGGTTAAATAACCTTTTTTAATGTCTTTTACTTTCATAATAATTAATTTGTGCCATATATAATGGCTTTAGAAATAAATTGAAATCAGGTTATTTAATATTCAAAAACTGTAGTATTTGCCATATTGACAAACCTATCATCCACTCGAAAACTTAAATAACCATGTAAAAGACACTTGAAGGAATATTTTAAATTAAATTTCTAAATATTTCCTTTTGAAGTTATAAGTGTCTAAAGAATTTTTATTCTTCTTAGAACATTACAAAGATTCAAAAAAATATTATTTGTTCATATAAAAAGATAAATTAGTTATAAACAAACTGTTAATAACTAATTAAGTGTTAAGGTTTTAGTAAAAATATAACTGCATTGTATGCATTACATGCACAAGTTAATATTTCATGCAATAAATGCATACAATGCGGTTATAAAATTCTGATTCATTTTCAGTGGTTTTCTTTAAAGACTAAACCGTCTCAAAAGTATCGAGTAAACAAAATACAGCCTAAAGTCTATCTATAGATTTTTATTTTAGCTATTATAAAATCACAAATGCGTCTGAATATCGAAATAGAAATAATAATAAGCTTGATTATCAATAATATAAACTGTTTTTCCAGAAGCAGAAAGCTTAACTTTTGACACAACAACATAATCTCCTGAAGCCAAGTTGCCAACTTTAGTTCTAACAATTGCTTTAAATGGACAGTTTAAGGTTTTAAGTTTTCCATACCAGGTTACAACCAGAATGGAATAAGGGGAACAGTATTTAAAAAGTTCTGCATATTCTTCATTATTCATTTTATAAAAAACACAGGCATTTAGCCTGTGTCATATTTTAGCTATTATTTAATTAATTTAGATACCAAATAGGTTTTTTGGTTTGTAGTGAATTAGCTAGGTTTTGGATAAGCTCATGCGCGTTTACACTTCGATTTAAAAATGTGTCAATATAACTTGACTTGTTGGCACCTGTTAGTAAATTATAAACTGACCACAAGTTAATATCTCCATTATCATTTCTGCAGAAGTTTTCATCTTCATAATAGCCTTTAGAAATGGCTCCTATCTGACCATCGTTAAGCAATAATTCTGGAATCCCATTTTTTTCAACTTTTGGTAAGTAATTATATAACCTACATCTACCTATAAATTGTGCAAATTGCTTTTCTGTAATTGTATAGTCCGGCAATTGCTCTAATAATTTTATATGTGATTGCATTTCGTAGTTACCAATAACCTCTAACACTTTAGCTTTTAGCTCATCTGCATTTGAAACTTTAAGCTCAGCAACACTACCATCACTACTTACACATAGATTTGTACACACAAGGTTTTTGAATCCAATACAAATTGTAAACTTCTCTAAGCTTTTTTTACTGTAAAGATTTTCTTTGTTATAAGCTCTAACACCTGCCACTACAAGATTTAACTTATTGCCATTTATCTCTGTGGTAATATTAGGTATATCAATCTTAAACATCATTCTTTCATAATAAATGGTCTTATCTGTTTCTATTAAATCCTTAACAGGCTTACCTATAGCACTTGGAATTCTACCTTTTACTATATGACTTGTTCTAATATCAGGTTGCATAATATTATGTCCAGAAAAAATAGATTTAACAGATTCATAAGTCGTATTGATAAACTCATGATGTGCTATTGTACATTCATTGTCTTTACTGAAGACAGGAATTGTACACTTATTTTCTAAGTGCTTTAAACTTACTTCTTTTGTATTTGCTTCAATAAAAGGGTTATTATGGCTAATTATCTGCGATTCTGGAATAACAAAGTTATTCTGCTGTTTTAGTTGTACTTCCATTTTCTATATTGGTTTGTTGGTTGATAATTTCTTCATTTGGTATGATTAAATCACTAGATTGCTCTAATTCAGCTTTACGTTTCAAAATTGAATCATAAATGCTTTGTTTTTGGTTCGGATATTTAGAATAAACATGTCGTAATCCTTCTAGGGTTTGACATTGACTAATTTCTTGTTTAATCTTAACCAAATCAGAGTTATTGTTACACCAGTTTAGTAGTTTTAATCCTGTAGATTTATTAATAACGAATTCCGGTTTACCCATAAATAATCTTGTTCTGTCTTTGCCAGCCTTAGCTAAATGGTTGTCATTTATAAGTTCAAAGAAAACAGTCATTTCATAATCTAAGCCTTCTCTTGTAATTGGTTTTAAACCCTGCTTTACAACTTTTGTTCTACCATTTGAGCCAACATCCATTGAATAATCTACTTTACTTCTAACTGTAGTTATAATGTGTGCATTGCAGTTTATTATCTTATCTATAAAAGCTTGATGTCGCTTTGTAACTGGTGCCCAATCTTGAAATCTACCTCCAAGTTGTTCATGTATTTCTAGACAACCTCCAGAGCCTGACCATTCATGTGTTAAACTATCAATAATGATAACTTCCATTTTGGCATTTTCACAGATTTCAATAGCTTTAATGTAAGCTTCAGGAGAAAATGGTGCTTTTAAAGTAAGTACATTGAATTCCCCAAGATGTGAATAGAGGTTAGCACTTCCATTTTCTGTATCGATAATGGCAATTTTGGAATAATCATCTGTTAATCCACTTGCCAGAATAAGTGAAGAGTAGGTTTTGCCTGTTCCTGATGGGCCACTAATACCTAATTTAAGTTTTACTTGTTCTCGTTTTGCTTTATGTAATTGCATAATATATCGTGTTAAGTGTTTATAAATATTTTAATGGTATATAAAAAAAGAGGCTATTCAGCCCAGTCATGGTCGGAAGATTTTTTCTTCCGACTTTTTTATTTTACGTTGGGTAATAATTTTATTTTAATTATTTGATTATCAGTTGTTTACCTTGTTTTTATGATATAATTTTCGTATCTTATTGTCTGATAATCAATATATTATGTCAGTATTTAAAGATCACAAAATTTCTGTAAATCAATTATTAGGCGTTATACCAGAAGCGCTTTTATCCAAATTATCATTAACTACTAAAGTCGATTACTATGCTAAGGTTCTTCATGGTAAAAAAATGTTCTATTTACTACTTTATGGTATTGTAGAGAATGAAAAACTAAGTCAACGGACTTTAGAAGATACTTTTAATGATTTTCTATTTAAAACACTTTTTGATTTAGATAAATCCGAAACCATAAGACGAAGTTCTATCTCTGAAAGGTTATCTAAAATCGATTCTGATTATTTCGGTGAAATATACCAATGTGTTTACCAGCAATTTCACGATGCCTACCCTAATAAGGAAAAACACCATTTAATCCATGTAGATAGCTCTATGGTTAGTGAGGCTTCTGCCAAATTATTAAAGGGTATTGACCATAAAAACGGGAAGAAATCTGTTAAATATAGTATGGCTTTTGATGGTTTATTACCTTGTCATTCAGAGGTGTTTACTAGGGCGAAGTATTCTAGTGAAGATATAGCTTTACCTGAGGCTATAATGAACCATGTAAAGCAAGAAACCCATCATCAAAATATCTATGTCATTGATAGAGGGCTTCAATCTACAAGAACAATGAGTGCATTTACTAATGATGCTGTTACTTTTATTGTTAGAGCAAAAGAAAACCGAAAACATATAGAGCTACAATCTTTAATTAAGCAAGCTCAAGATTTAGATTTAGGAGAATTAACGCTTATCAAGGATAGTAAAGTACAACTTTACACAGGAAAACCAATCCATAACAAAAAAGGAAATATTCATTACAGAGAAGAATTGGTAGACACTCCTTTTCGTTTAATTGTAGCGAAAACAAAAACAGAAGATCCAAAAGAGTTTTGGTTTATTACTAATGATTTTGATTTATCTGCAAAACAAGTAGCCAAGGCTTATAGAAGACGATGGGATATTGAGGTCTTTTTTCGTTTTATTAAACAAGAACTCAATGTAAGTCACTTAGTATCACTAAATAAAAATGGAATAGAGGTTATGCTATATATGACTTTAATCGTAGCCATGCTAATCTTAATCTATAAAAAAGCCAACCAAATAGGTTATAAAACTGCTAAAAGAAGATTTAAAATGGAACTCAGAAATTTGGCTATTGCTATGATTGTTGTAGACTGTGAAGGAAACTTAAACCATTTTGAAACTTAAAAAAAATGGTCGGAATTTCTTCCGACCATGACTGCTATTCAGCCTCTTTTGTAATTCATTTGAAGTTGTTACATAACAGCTTCTTCTTCAATAACATTTTCTTGAAGCATTCCAATACTAGCGTCTTGGTACTCCCAACGCGATGCTAATGTGATTACCTCTCCTGTTTCAGGAATAGTGAAATCATACTCATCACATTCTACTTTTACAATTTCACCAGGAAATTGCATGCCAATAAGTTCTTGGGCTGTTGCCTCATCAAAAGTACAGGGTACAGTACAGGTTTTAGCTGTAAAATACATTCTCCCAGTTTGTTTCGATTGCACAGGAGTAACACCTCCTTGAAGTTCTAATACTAAAAAGTCTTCACCAGTTTTAGATGTTCTGGTTTTAAATCCACTTACTTTTACCATGATAATTAAATTAGATTAAAAGCGGCAGGGTACCATACCCAACTCCAAATTAGGGAGGGGTGTTCTGTTAATTATCAGGTGTTTATGTAAACGTAGAAGATCAAAAAAATTGAAAAATATTCTTTAATGAGAAGTTGGCATTCTGGCTTGGGAAATTGCCAAGTTTTTTAGTAAGAGTTTTATCTAGATTAAGCTGGATATTCTCCAGTTGGAATAGCAGTAGACCAATGTGGTGCTAACGTACATATATTAATTGCAGATATTTTCCTTTCTTCAACTTCAACATATACTAAAGCGCCTTTATTTTCTTTAGTCCCTTGTGATAAGATAATGCATGGCTTTGCTTTATCGCCATGTAAATGACCTATCTCAGCATAAACAGTATTACCCGAGTTTTTAATTGTATTGAATTTACCTTTTAGAAGTATTAGCAGATTATTCTTTCCAATGATAGGAGTCATAACATTCTGGCTTTCATATTTAACATTTTCAGACAACACATTTTCTAATACAACATAATTTAAAGTATTGTAAGCTACTGAAAGTGTTATTGTTAATTTTTCTTTAATCATATTTTTATGTGTTTAAATTGCAACAAATACTTTTCAATCCATTTTGAAGGTGCTTATCTTAAACAATAACTCTAGGGTATTTACTTTCATATATATTTCTGAATCTACTTTGTTTACTATTAAGTTAGAACTATCTTTTTTAGTATTAATAAGCTTGTACTCTAATAGGTTATTTTTTCTGATAGTTTTATCTAAAATATTGTAAATTTCGGTTTCATTATCAACATTTGTAGATGTTATTATGTTTTCATTTTCCTTTATTATAAAAACATTAGGTTCTTGTGCTTTATAAACTACTTGACCATCTTTTATAATTGATATCTCATCAGATTCAATTATTTGAGCTGTTATTATATTGACTATTAGCAAGAATAAAATTGCTGTATATAATTTGTAATTGTTTTTTTCCATAATTAATCAAATCCTAATGTTTTTCTAATAGCGTCATCAAAACCATTATCATTAAGTATTCCTCTAGTCATAAAAAAAGTGTAACGATGAAGCGATTCTCCATCATTGAAAGCAATAACATCTAGTTCTCTGGTGTCAATATCAAATGATTTTTCTACTAAAAGGTTATTTATAGCATAACATATCATTAGTTTCGTTGGTCCAAACTTAGTAAATTCCCGAGCTAATTCTTTACCTCTGGTTTTGACCATTAAAAGTTTGGTGCGCAAGGATTTGTTATTGAATTCCTCTATAGTCATAATAATTTAATAAGTTTTGTGTTTTCTATTATGTATATTCTAATTTATAATCTAATTTTTTACTTTCTGTAGTCATAATTATAGTTTTATAGGACTCTCTAACAGCATCTGCAAATGTTTTAAGCTTAATTTCATCTGTAATATTATGATATTCCTTTGAATGATAATTTAAAACTCCAGGGGCTTCAAAATAATTGTAGGCAAGTTGGCTTAGTGTGTTAATGTTTAAGTCACCAAAATTTATTATTGTTTGAGATGCTTTAGATATAAAATCCATACATAGATAATCAGCCTGCCCATCTAAACCATCACCTAAACAACTCTGCATCATTTCAGTATTAATTTGATACGCTTCATTTACTATAAGTGAAATAAATCTTCCATAGAATGGTACTGAATAATACATTAAATTTTCTAAATCTGCATTAGGATTAAAATGTATATCATCCTTTAAATGGGATTTTAAATAAACCATTGAACTACATATAAGTAATGCTGTAAACTTTTGGCTTTTATCAAACTCATCAAAATAGTGTTTTTTATTTGTAGCAGAAACTTGAAAATCAAATCTAAAATTGTCAGTTGCATTCTGACATATTTTGAACACTTCATTTGGTCCAATATAATTTGTTTTTTTACCGAAGTTAAAGAAGTCCATATTATTGTATATTATTTAATGCTTGATTATTTAAAACATTCTCCTGATATATTTCAAGTTCATTATGAATGACTTTAGCTATTTCATCTTGGTTTTTAAACTCATTAAAACTCCATTCTAAATTATGATTCCCCATAACCATACTTTTTACATTCCATCTTACTACAACTTTCTTAAAGGATTGTACTATCGAAAATACTGTAACTCCTGAAACATTACATATTCCTAGCTCTACAATATCATTAGATACTTTCAATATTTTCACTTCTGGATTTTCACCTTTTAAATGAGCTATTAGCCTTTTATACTTATGCAACATGCCTCCTTGTTTAGCTACATTTGCTTTTACTTTGTTTTTATCATAAATAAATTTGGCTATGATTCCAATCACGACTAGTACAATTATTATCCACATAAAGTTATTTTTAAATAGTGAGGTTAGTAAAGTTATTAATTGGTTATGATATATCATAACCTCTTGAAGTGTTTTATTAGAGAAATTGCTGGAGATGACAATTTCAGAAAAAAAATATCTTCAAAAGGTTGGAAAGCGGATTGCGTATTTAAGACGTAAAAATGGTTTTAGCCAGCTTGATATTTGTGCAGAAATTAAAATGGAAAAATCCAATCTATCTGCAATTGAGAATGGTCGCCAAAATATAACTACTTTAACTATGAAAAGAATTGCTGACGCTATTTGTGTAGATGTAATGGAATTTTTTGTTTTATAATAGAGAGTTGTCAATTATTATAGCTTGTGATTTTTTTGAATATTTTTCTATTTCTTATTTATATCCACAACCAAAGATGTTAAATGGTGATTAAACTCCTTATGAAGCTGGATGACCATGTTATTGGTTCCATTTTCTAAATGAAAAGAATCTTCCCCATAAATATTATTAAATTCATAGCTATCAGTTATTAATTTATGTATTTTCCTATTATTCTTTTGAATACAAGCCATTTGCATTTCCATCTCCTTTTTAAGAAAATAATCTAATTGTTCATTTATTACAGAAAAATCTTTGAATTGTTTTTTTATTTCTTTAGAATTTAATTGGTCATTTTTTATTTGCTGCATAAAACAATTATAATCATTTTTTAAAGTACCTATTTCATTAATGAAATAATCTTTAATAGATCTAGAATTAGTTTCCTTACTTTGGAAATAACTAATGATAAAAGCAGCTATAAGAATATTAATAATTATCCCTGCAAGAGAAATTTTATCTGATATATTTGTAATATTTAGGAATAGTGTATGTACACAAACTAATAAAAACAGAACTATTGCACTATAAAAAATAAACTTCTTAAGACTCATAATTATTTAGGTTTTCTAGGTTGGTTATCGTCCTTTTTCCTCTTCCAATCAACTAAAGATTCTTTTATAATTATATCAATCCAATCTGGTTCTTCATTAGATTTTATAACTAAACGAGACAGAATTTCATTATATGGAAAGTCATACACTAAATTTCCAAAACTTTCATCTAAAAAAGAAGACGCATATCCTGCAGTCCCATCTAGATCTATTTCTAGCATTTTATTTTCTTCTAATGCCTTTTGAAAAGACGGATTAATAATCTTAAAATAAAAATCTTCTCCTGTATCATTATCCCCTTGCTCTTTATATCTTACGCCTGGATATTCAGTAAAATCCAGTACTCTAACTAATATTTTTTTCATTTTTGTATGTTTTTAAATCTAGCTCCCAATAATAAAATGTGCCACTAAACTCTTTATTGAGTTCTTTTGACTGTGAATCGTTCATATTCAATACTGAATTATTAGAAATAACCATTAAATTATTAATTTTTCCCTCAATTTGTGCTTTTTTAATGACTGGTAATCCTTTATTTCTATTATATTGTTTTTTAAATCTTGAATTATACTTTTTGTCAAAAACACCCTCAAGAATTTTTTCATCGTTATGCCAATTCAATTTGGCAAAGAGATTTGGATTAAATCTCTTTTTTAAAGTACCAATAATACCATAGCCATTATCTGTAAAAGTGAAAATTAATTTGTCATTTTTATGGTCATGATTAATTCCAAAAATCCAGTGTTTTTTGTTTTTGTATGCATGCTCAACAGAATTTCCATTCATTTCTTGAACAATCCCATAAATTGGAGGATAATGAGATTCTTTTCCGGTTAAAGTCTTTATAGCTAGTTTAATACATTCACCAACTTTACTGCTTTCAGACTTACCTTTTGCAAGCATTAATAGTAAATTTTCTTTATTAGAAACTCTCATGGTTTTCCTAATTGATTTAGAAACTTCACCCATATGATCTAAGTATCCAGAATCAAGAATTATCTTTCTAGCTTGCTCATTCTTTGGCAAGTTACCCTCCACATTAATATCATAAAGAGCTAGTTCTTTAACAGAAGATAATAATAAACTAATGGTACCAATATCTATACTGGTTACCTCTTTTAAATCAATAATTATTCCTTTAATTTCATTCGCAACATTTTTATAGCTTTTAAGAGTACATATAAAATCAATTACATTGTCCATATCGACAAGTAATTTAAGGTTGTTTTTAGGAAAAATAGTTATTTTCTTCCTTGATTTTCTTATAAAATCTACATTTCTTAAGTAAGCTTCATTTAAAGTGTTTTGATGTTTGCTATTTCTATGTTTTTTCTTTCTTTGATTTCCTATTCTAGAAGTTTTCTTATTCTTTCTAATTAGAAATTTCTTTCTTTTTGGGTGTAGTTTTTTCATTAATAATTATAATAACAGGAAAAGGTAAAGATATAGTATCTTCAAATAGTTTCTTCCTGTTTAAACCAAAGATAAAAAACCATGGGATTCATTTCTTATTTATATTTAAAAAAAGGTGAATTATTACAGGTAGGTTATTAGCCATCTCTATCATTTGTTCCTTGTTAAAATTATCTTTTTTAATTACTGCTTTCTTTTTTTTAAATAAATTTGTTTTTAGATTCATATTTTATATATTTTAAATTCCAATTTTTTCATCTCTTCACTTATTTTCTTCAACACAACTTTCCCATAACTATCTTGTGTTATCTTCATATTAGAGTGTCCTAAAAGTTCACTAACTATCTCCATAGGAACATCATTATACAATAAAACAGTAGATGCAAATGTTTTTCTTGCAATATGGGTTGTTAGTTTCTTATCAATACCTACAATATCTGATAATTCTTTTAAATATGAATTATACTTCTGGTTACTAATTACAGGAAATACCTTACTACCTGTCTCCCTGTATTTGTTAATTAATATTAGAGGTTTGGGAAGTAATGGCACTGAAAATGGCTTATTTGTCTTCTCACGTTTCATTTGAATCCACAAGTTATTATCAAAACCTTTAATAATATGGCTTTTATCTAATCGTGATAGTTCATTATAAGCTAATCCCGTATAACAACTAAACACAAATAAATCTTGTACTAAAGTTAATCTAGTTTGTAAGAAATTATGTTTTTCTAATTTTTTTAGTTCTTCTGGTGTTAAAAATATTACTTCCTTTTTTACATATTTAGCTTTATATAACATAAAAGGATCTCTAATTAAATATCCTTCAGAGACTGCTATTTTAACGGGTTTTCTAAAGCGTTGAATTACTTTGTTGATGGTTGATTGCCCTAGATTGTTTTGGGTCTTTAGGTAGTACTCAAAATCATTAATAAATTGCATGTCTAATGCCTTTAGTGGGATATCTCTTTTATGAAATTTAAAAATAATAAAACCTTTAATAAACTCTAAAACATATTCAAACTTCTTATAAGTCTCTTTCTTTATGTCCTTACCTACAAGCTTATTTATGTGAGTCAGGTATCTGTTAAAACAATTTATTACTGTTTCTTCTCTTTTAATATTCTTTCCAAAGTAGCTGTTGCTAATATCTTCAACTGAAAAAATATTTTGATTTAATTGAAGTGTTAAATAGGTCTTTTGTAGTTTCTGCTTTATTAACATTAACTGTGCATTAACTAAGTCATCTAATAAGTCGTTGTTTAGTATAACTTGTTTTTTTGAATTCCAAAATTTAGGATTTACAAATTGTCCAGTAGAAAATTGTTTTCTTTCCTTTAAATAAGTGATTCTACAATAAATAGGACAAGTGCCATTTTGATTTGTTTTTGCTTTATTCAAATAGAATAAAACTGTCATTGTTTGTTGTTTCATTGCTAATTAGTTTTATGTTAAACAATTAGCATACAATTCAGATTAAATAATGGGGATACCAAAAATTAAATATGGGATACCTAATAGGATACCTTTTTTTAGTATAAACTTGACAAGTTGGCTTTTTAGATGAAAGTGCATAAAGTGCAGTAAATGCAATTATAACCTGCATTAAACAAAAAAATCCAACCTATTTTCATAAGCTGGATTTCAATACTAGTGGTCCCACTTGGGCTCGAACCAAGGACCACCTGATTATGAGTCAGGTGCTCTAACCAACTGAGCTATGGGACCAATTAACATTGCTGCTAATTTTTCTCTTATTTAAAAGAGTGTGCAATATT
>Ga0209345_10002521_pt1 | contig 20096 bp, 19 predicted proteins | sample Cruoilmetagenom7_FD_187294 | JGI IMG/M metagenome (GOLD analysis project Ga0209345, IMG submission 187294) | Oil polluted marine microbial communities from Coal Oil Point, Santa Barbara, California, USA - Sample 7 (SPAdes) (version 2) | ecosystem: Environmental > Aquatic > Marine > Oil seeps ... | reverse complement strand
ACTCACCCAGGCTGCCAGCCGCGAATATCTTTCTGCAGACCTGCATAAGGAAATCCAGCGCAGCGAGCGCGAGGGCACAGACATGTCCATCATCATGATCGGTCTCGACGCCCATGCCAGTGACAACGACCCGGACGAAGACATCCGCTCAATTCTTCCACGAATCGGGCGCTTCCTGCACTCTCAAATACGGGACTTCGATACTTATTACCGGGCAGCAGATCTGCAGTTTCTGGTGATTCTGCCAGGCATAGCCACCCAGGAGGCCATCACTCAGGCTGAAACAATCCGTAAAGGACTTGGATCCCTGCTGGAAGCCCACGGTATGAACCTGACTGTCAGCACCGGTATCGCCGGACTAAATATCGGAGATGACGCAAACAGCCTGCACCAGAGTGCAGCTAACGCGCTGAGACGCGCACAGCAACAGGGTGGCAACCGCAGTCAGGCCTACAGCTCCCGGACACCCACCAACAGAGCACAGCCACATGCTGAAGGGTCTGCGCCATGACAGAAACACGGCTGAGAACCTGGACACACAGTGTTGGCTATGGCCTGGCCACTCTGTTCATTTCCACTTTGGCACTACAAAACCTTCGCTATGGTTTTTACGAGCTTTTCTACCTGGCTGCCGGCATGGCTACCCTTACGCTTGCGGGCGTTGCCTATACGTTCATCAGCCGCCGGCACCAACTCTCTGCCCCCGGCCACCTGATTATTCTCTCTGGCCTGAACAGCGGCCTTCTGGCGGCCATGCTGACAATGAACAGCACAGGCATTACCCACTGGGCCATGCCTCTGCTGGTACTTAACCTGTTGATACTGCCACTCCGCCAGGCGCTGGCGCTGTCCCTGCTCCTGCTTACCCCTATGGGCATTCTGCTCTTTGTGAAGCAGCCACCCGCAGACGCTCTCACTGCTATCAGCGGCCTGCTTATTGTCCTTACGGTCGCGGCACTTTACATCTGGAACTACGACCACATGGCACAGTCCGCAGAGGACCTTGCCATTACTGACCCGGTTACAGGCGCCCACAACGCCCGCTTTCTCGACGAGACACTGCAAAAAGAAATCAGCAGGGCAATCGCCACCGGCCACAGTCTCTCGGTGATTAACCTGACCATCGACTATGCCGACGAGGCGACCGATCTCCACGGCAAACCTGGGATGCAGGGCTTATTTTACAACATGACCCAGCATCTGTTCGGGGTGATACGTGCAGGCGACACGCTGTACACCCTGAACGACTCAGAGTTCTTCCTGATCCTGCCGTTTACTCCAGAAGAAGGCGCTCGCGTCATTGCTGAGCGCATAAGGCGCACCATCTCCGAGACCCACTGGCCGTTGATCGGGAAAGCTACGGTTAGCCTGGGCTGCACAACACGCAGCAGTAGTGACACCCGCGCCGACACCCTTCGGAACCGCGCGCATCAGGCGATGCTTGAAGCCCGCCGGCGCGGAGCTGACTCTGCCTGGTTCAGCCCGGGAGAGACGCTCCGTACATGAACAGCGTCTGGTTTACAGATCTGGCCGCATGGCTTAGCGCCAACCCGGGATGGTTATCACTTGCTCTGTTCAGTACTGCTTTTGTCGAATCTCTCGCGGTTGCGGGCATTATCGTGCCGGGCGTTGCAGTCCTGTTCGCCATTGCCGCTCTGGCTTCCCAGACTGGCATGCCGCTGATAGCGGTACTGATCTGGGCCGGGCTCGGGGCCATTGCGGGAGACACGGTAAGCTTTGCGATTGGCAGACTTTTTCAGGGCCGGCTGGCAAGTGTGTGGCCGCTGAGCCGTCATCCTGAACTGATTGCCAAAGGCGAGCACTTCTTCCATAGCCACGGGGGCAAAAGTGTCATTATCGGGCGTTTTGTAGGACCGGTCCGACCGGTGATTCCGCTGATAGCCGGCGCCCTTCTGATGCCTTGGCGCCGTTTTCTGGCGTTCAACATAGGGTCAGCCATTGGCTGGGCACCGGTTTATATTCTGCCAGGATTTCTGGTGGGTAGCGCACTCGGGAGCGAAGTGCAGCCGCCACCTCACTTTTACCTGGTTACCGGCATCAGTCTCGCGACTCTGGCAGCAATCTACGTCATTCTTTTTCGCTTCCAGCTCGGCCTCGCTGAAAATAGCCGGCTTTATCTTTGGCTGCAGCGGAAGATGGCCCAGTATGACGCAACCCACCGCTTCTGGCGCCTTTACACCAATAAGCGCCCGGCACATGAGGGAGAGTTCCCGCTAGCCTCGCTGATGCTGGCTTTCGGCTCCTTTGCCCTGTTTGTTTTCTGGGGCCAGCTTACTGTCATGACAGACATAATCGAGCCTTTCGATCAACTGACTTTGCAATGGTTCAGTGATTTACGCAGGCCATTACTTGATGCACCCGCCATCGCTGCCACACTTATGGGCGACCCGCCGGTTCTTGGCGCAGCGGCAATACTGGCATGCCTGGCACTGGCGTTCCGGGGCCACTACGCGGCCGCCACTCATATCCTGCTAGCTGGGGTTATGGCTACCGTGCTCATCTGGGGGCTGAAATCTGCGATCGGCATAGAGCGACCAGATCAGGTTGTAAGCCCGCCTTCATCCGGTTCTTTTCCCAGCGGCCATACTACTGGCATCACCGTGCTTGTTACGCTGCTCGCCAGCTTCGCCGCTGCAGAAACCCGCAAGCGCAGACGCTGGCAAACCTACATACTGATCTCGTTACCACTGATTCCCGTGGCCCTGAGCCGGCTCTACCTGGGCGTTCACTGGTTCAGCGATATTGTGGGGGGGCTATTACTTGGGCTGGCAATTACCGGCGCGACAAGGGCCAGTTTCAGCCGGTTTGACAGGGTTCCTATCGCTCCGGATGTAGTGACTGTTTCGGCAGCGCTGGCCTGGCTGATCTTCTGCGGGAGCTACATCTGGCTATTGTGGCCTGACGCCATCCAGAAATATGCGCCAGTTCTGTAAAAACCATCAACCTTCGCCCAGAGCCTCAAGCAGCCCCTGCAGACGCTCCAGGCGCGCAAGGGGATCCTGCATTTCCAGCAGGTTCTGCTTTTCCTGCATATCCAGCGGCAGCAGCTCGGTCAACCGCCAGCTGACATCACGGGCATCCCCATAATCGACTCGCATGCCCAGTCCCTCAATAACCGGGTGCTGAAAAAGTGCGCGCAACACAGATGGCAGTTCATGAAAGGCAGCGGGAATATTTTCACATGCTTCTTCAGGCAGAAGCGTCACCTCGCCAAGATTTAGCCCATCACTCTGCTGCCAGCTTTGCGTGATCGCAACTTTGGCTTCGCCTTCTACGGTAATCCCCAACAAACCGTTATCCAGTTGCTGAAAATCGATAATCCGCACATAGGTACCAATTTCACAGAAAGACGCCACACGGCCAGTTTCTGCGCCATCACGCAGCAGAGATATAACAAACCCCTGATCATTCTTCAGACAGCGGGCCAGCATATCAATGTACCGCGGCTCAAACAGCTGCAATGGAATCCTGCCACCAGGCAGCAGAATTGAATTAAGAGGAAAAATCGGAGCTTTCATCGAATGGATAGCAATTGCTGAACCTCATCAACCCTTGCCCGCGCTTCAGTCAGAAGCTCAAGACTACGAGATGCGTTCAATTCAAGATCGCCGAGCCTGCGATATGCCGGCACCTGATCAAACGGAGGCAGACCTTTACTCTGATTCGACCCAATCATGGCATGGAGCTGCGCAACGATCACCACATCCACCAGCTGCGGCTCTGCCTCCCGGCTTTCATATCCCCAGTCTTCCGCATGCCGCACAGCATCAATAAATGCACGGGGGAAAGACCAGCTTTCCAGAACCGCTGTCCCGACATCCGCCCTAAGTTCGCTGATAGCATTCTGCAGATTTGCGTCGTCGGCAAACAGATTTACATGGTGCTCTGCCTGTACCAGAACCGGCACTATACCTATGTCATGAAGGAGGCCTGCCAGCAGTGCCTCCTCCGGGTTGAGCCGGGTAGCATGGTCGGCCAGCACCCAGCACAGCGCCGCCACTTCACGGGAATGCCGCCAAAGCCTTTCCATCTCTTTCTGTAGCGATGGCTGGCGACTCTTGAATACCTCCCTCATGGAAAACACAGTCACAAGCTGTCGCGTCGTTCTCATTCCCAGGCGAATGACCGACTCACGGACATTGCGAACATCACTGAACCCACGATAAAGCGGGCTATTACAGGCCCGAACCAGCTTGGCCGCTATGGCTGGGTCAGCTGACACGGCTGTGGCCACCTGATCTGCTGTTGAATCTTCCCTGTCCACCATGCGCCGCACTTTCCAGGCAACATCGGGGACACTGGGCAGTTTAAGCTGATTGGACCGAAGCTCCGCGTAGAATTCCATCAAAAGATGGTGCTCTTCACTTTCTCCATCATCACTGCCTTCCCCCGAATCCATCTCAACCTGGGCAACTGGAGCAGCCCGTAGCAGCTGGTTGAGAACATCCTGCTCTACAACAAGAAATTCACACGAGGTTACAGCGGTGCCTTCGTACATCCTTGGTTGCAGCCTGGCAATAGGATTCAGGGCCTTCTCGGTTTCGGCTTCAACAAGAGTTCTGCGACCATCCACAGATTCCAGCTCTACTTTCCCGGTTACCAGAAAATAGTCCAGACCATCCCGCACGCCGCGTTCCAGTACTCGTTGACCGGGGCCGTGAGTTCTGCGCTCTGCGCGACTCGCCAGCAAAACCAGCTGATCATCGGTCAGCCGGTTAAGTGGCTGAAACTCTTTCAGACGACGTAGCGGCAGGCTTTCCTGGCTCGCCATAAACAATCTCCTTAATGAGATCAAAGCAGGGCGTTAATTTGTGATATCTGTTACCTATTGTAACCACCATGCAGGAAAACAACCATGCGCATGGGAGCTAATCTGGTATCCTTTACCGTCTAATCAGTCCACATCACGTATTTAGACAGAGAGATCAGAGCACCATGCCTCAGTATCGTTCGCGGACTTCCACCGCAGGTCGCAACATGGCCGGCGCGCGCGCCCTCTGGCGCGCAACCGGCATGAAAGATAATGATTTCGGCAAACCGATTATTGCCGTTGCCAACTCCTTCACCCAGTTTGTGCCTGGACACGTCCACCTCAAAGATCTGGGGCAGCTCGTGTGCCGCGAAATCGAGGCCTCAGGCGGCGTAGCCAAAGAATTCAACACCATCGCAGTAGATGATGGCATCGCCATGGGTCACGACGGCATGCTCTACTCTCTGCCATCCCGCGAAATAATCGCTGACTCTGTTGAGTATATGGTGAATGCCCATTGCGCAGACGCGCTGGTGTGCATTTCCAACTGCGACAAAATAACACCGGGTATGTTGATGGCCGCCATGCGCCTGAACATTCCGACCATTTTCGTTTCCGGCGGTCCTATGGAGGCCGGAAAGACCAAGCTATCCGAGCACAAACTGGACCTGGTCGACGCGATGGTTATTGCCGCAGACCCCACCGCCGACGATGAAACGGTTGCAGAGTATGAGCGCAGCGCCTGCCCCACCTGCGGCTCCTGCTCTGGCATGTTTACTGCAAATTCCATGAACTGCCTGGCCGAAGCCATTGGCTTGGCCCTGCCTGGCAATGGCTCTATGCTGGCTACCCATGCCGACCGGGAGCAGTTATTCCTGAAAGCCGGCCGTCAGATTGTGGAGAATGCAAAGCGCTACTACGAACAAGATGATGACAGCGTTCTGCCACGAAGCATTGCCTCCATGGGCGCATTCGAGAACGCCATGATTATGGATATCGCCATGGGCGGATCCACCAATACCATTCTGCACCTGCTGGCTGCCGCACAGGAAGGCGGGGTGCCGTTCACCCTGAATGAGATTGATCAGCTTTCCCGGCGGGTGCCTCAGTTATGCAAAGTGGCGCCAAACTCCCCCAAATATCACATGGAGGACGTGCACCGTGCCGGTGGCATCATGGGGATTATAGGAGAACTGGAACGCGGAGGCCTGATCAATACCGATCTGCCCACAGTTCATAGCAAAACCATGAAAGAAGCTCTGCAAACCTGGGACATCATGCGCAGCCCACCTCCCGAGGTTGTCGAGTTTTATAAAGCCGGACCCGCGGGCATTCCAACCCAGACAGCCTTTAGCCAAAACACCCGCTGGCCAAGCCTGGATGGCGATCGTGAGACGGGATGTATCCGGTCAGTTGAGCACGCATACAGCTCCGAGGGCGGCCTGGCCGTTCTGTACGGGAACATCGCCGTTGACGGCTGCGTTGTAAAAACTGCAGGTGTAGACGAGAGCATCTACGTATTTGAAGGCGTAGCCCGGGTCTTTGAGAGCCAGGACTCCGCCGTTGCAGGCATACTGGATGACGAAGTCAAACCCGGCGAAGTAGTCATTATCCGCTACGAGGGCCCCAAAGGCGGCCCAGGCATGCAGGAAATGCTGTATCCGACCAGCTACCTCAAGTCCAAAGGACTGGGCAAAGAGTGCGCTCTGCTGACCGACGGACGATTCTCGGGCGGCACTTCAGGACTTTCCATCGGCCATGCTTCTCCAGAAGCGGCGGCTGGCGGGGCTATCGGGCTGATCGAAAACGGCGACCGGATCCTTATCGATATTCCTCAGCGGTCTATCAATGTTCAGCTGGACCAGAAAGAGCTGGATCGTCGCCGTGCAGCGCGGGATGCGAAAGGCTGGAAGCCGGAGCTACCCAGAAAGCGTGCAGTATCAGGCGCACTGAAAGCCTACGCATTGCTGGCGACAAGTGCTGACAAAGGGGCAGTAAGAGATCTGGAAAAGCTGGGTTAATCCGGATTCTTGTATGAAAAAAACCGCGCAGACAACCTGCGCGGTTTTTTTATACTTCAGGATATCCCCGGGGCATCAACCCCCTAAAAACAGGGCCCCGGTCAGAATAACGACCAGCCACCACCCTCTTTTTCCTTAACCGCGCCTTCCTCGGCAGGTTTTGACTTACCAGCTGCTGACTGAACATTTTCAGGCTGGCGAGAAGAAGCAACTGCTGCAACCTGAACATTGATCATGCCCAGCGCTTTTTTTGTTGCCTCATCCAGAATCCCGTTTGCCTGAAGACCGTTATCTTTCTGGAAACGAGATAGCTCAGACCGGGTTGCGTCATCCATTCCGGAATCCACATTCACGATATTGTATCCTGCACCGTGCAAAGCATTCTTGAGCGCAACCGTCTCATTGGCGAACACTGCAGGCGCGTAACCCAACACCATTGCCGTGCCGGCTGCGAGTGCAAGATAACCCGTACGGGTGACCGCGTTTTTCATGATCCTCACCTGTTGTACTCCCGATATCTCAGTGATATCCGTTTTTTCCTGTCGCGTGGTGCCGATCTCCACAGGCTAGGGCAAACAGATAAAAGACTAGCATACTTTTGTCTCATGTCGCTTTAATCGACACTACCATCCTGAACGTCAACTCTTTGAGCCCCTTCGCTGAACTCCCGGATAAAGATGCCCCAGAACGCCATAAATAATGCGGCAACCAGCGGGCCCATTACAAAACCGTTGATACCAAACATTGCGATGCCGCCCAGAGTGGAAAGCAGCACGATGTAGTCAGGTAATTTGGTATCCCGGCCAACCAGAATCGGCCGTAAAATATTATCGGCAAGCCCTATTACGACTACGCCAAATATAGTGAGTACCACTGCCTGAACAATATCACCCACAGCGGCCAGATAAATCGCTGCAGGCACCCACACCAGCGCCGCGCCCACAGCAGGCAATAATGAGAACATGGCCATCACCACGCCCCACAGGAGCGCCCCGCCGATCCCGAGGATCCAGAAAATAATGCCCCCCAAAGCCCCCTGAATGATAGCAATCAACAGGTTGCCCTTGACCGTTGCGCGGGTCACTTCGGCAAATTTGGCAAACAACAGGCGTTCACGCTCATCCCCCAAAGGAAGCGCACGGATCAGCAATTCAACCAGCTTGCTGCCATCACGCAACAGGAAAAATGCCAGGTACACCATAAGAGCCAGCCCAAGGAAGAACTGGAAGGTGTTCTGACCAACACCCAGCGCCTGCTTGGCAAGAAACTGGCTGCCGCCCACAAACAGATTGACGACCCGGTCACGGATTTCGCTAAAGTTGATATCAAACTGGGCCAGCAGTGACTGGATAGCCGGGAAGGAGTTGTTCACCTGATCAATATACTCACCCGGCCTTATCTCTCCGTCCTGAATCTGCTGATATATCCCCAGCCCCTCAGCCGCAAGAGATGTCACCAGCACCAGCACCGGAATCACCACGATCAGCATACAGACCGTTAATGTAATCAGGGCATTCACGTTTGGGCGCTCGCCAAGCCGCCTTACCAGAAACACCTGAAAAGGATAAAAAATCAGCGCAATCGCGATTGCCCAGAAGATAGGTCCAAAAAAAGGTTTCATAAGGAACACGAAAGCGAGAGATACCCCAACCAGCATGGCAAGAAAAGTTCGTGTCTCAAGTTTCTCGTACATAATTCCGTTTATCCCAGATATGGTTCAGACGCGCATAAGCCTATCATGGCCACATGGCCACTGGCGCATGCTTCAGGTTATAGTTAAAGGTTGTTGGTCAGCTATTAAACAGGTCATGGCGTTGGAACTGGAAACCTTTACCACAGAAACAGCCCTGGAGGCCGCTGCGGAACTGCGGCGGGTGCTGGCCGCAAGAACTCATCGCCGAAAGATTCTGGGGCAGGAAGTTCTGGTGCCGGGACAACTGGGAGAGGCTCTTCAACTACCGCGGATTATAAACCGTCTCCAGAGCAAACAGCAGCGCTTTCGCGATCAGGGGCTGGACGACTTTCATGAGTTGTGGCCAACCCTTTCAGCTACCACACGTGAAAAAGTACTCAATGCTATCGGCTGGTACGACCCCAAAAGCCTGAACTGGGACGACAAACGCTCCAACCGCCGCCCAAATGTTGACCCGGACGGAGTCTGATTCAAAGCCACAACGCTCTGTTACGCAACTCAAACACATAAAATTTCCAACTGATTTATCCTTTTGTCCTGAAGAGTGTTGTAGCGGTTCCGGAAACTGGAAACCCTGACAATCACGCAACCAATCAGTCAGGACAGTCGATGGCATGCGTATTCTGAGAACCGATGAGGACCGCTTTACGGGTCTCTTGGATTACCCTTTTGCCCCTCACTACCGGGAGGTCGAGCCCGGCCTGCGGATGCATTATGTGGATGAAGGTCCAGCAGGAGCATCGCCCGTGCTTATGCTCCATGGCGAACCTTCCTGGTCTTACCTTTACCGCCACATGATTCCTCTGGTGGTTGATGCCGGCCACAGGGTACTGGCGCCAGATCTTGTAGGTTTTGGTAAGTCTGACAAACCCGCCTCTATAAACGACTACAGTTACAGCCGGCACATGAAATGGCTTAAAAACTGGCTTGAAGCCCTGGACCTCAGAAATATAACTCTGGTTTGCCAGAATTGGGGTTCACTCCTGGGTTTGCGGCTTGCAGCGGAACTGCCAAACCGGTTCCAGCGCATCATCGTTGCCAATGGCATGTTGCCAACCGGCGACACCCGAGCGCCTGCAGCGTTCACTATATGGAAGGCTTTCGCGACCCACAGCCCCTGGTTTCCGGTCAGCCGGATTGTGCAGCTCGGAACCGAGCGTACATTGAATAAACATGAACTTGCGGCCTATGAGGCCCCTTTCCCGTCAGCAGAGTACAAAGCCGGCGCACGCGCCTTCCCCAAGCTTGTACCCATTTCTCCAAGCGACCCGGCAAGTAACGCCAACAAGGCCGCATGGAAAGTCCTGGACACCTGGAGGAAGCCCTTCATTACCTGCTTCAGCAGCGGCGACCCTATAACCCGTGGAGGAGACCGCTACATGCAGCGCCGCGTTCCGGGCGCACTAGGACAGCCCCACATCACGCTGCGCGGGGGGCACTTCCTGCAGGAAGATTCTCCCGAAGATTTCGCGCGGATTATAATTGATGCGTTAAGGGCCGAAATGGCAGCCTGAACCGCTGCCTGAAGCCGCTACCCGAATACAGTTACAGTCTGGCGACTGATGGCCAGCAACTCACCTCGAGGTGTCCAGATCTCGGCATCGTAATGGCAGTAGCCATTCCCGGCCTGATCAATTTTTGCCTTATACAACAACCAGTCACCAGTTTCGACTGGCGGCCTGGGATGAATGATGTCCAGCGTCCAGGATAACGAACTGGCTGGCACACGAGATTTGAAGTGCTGAAGAACCGGCGCAGGCCATGCATCAATCAATGCTACAATGTGAGCGTCGGTCATAACCTCAGGCACTTCACGGAACCGCATCCATCCGCCCATCTCACGTCCACTTCCACCCGTGAACGGCAGGCTGCCGTATGCCAGGCGCATCTCGATGTACCTGATAAACCCCGGAGTCACACCCTCGATAAAGGGCAGCCCCTGGCACTGATCCACTGATTTCGCTTCCGGAGCGGACACTCCATCAATCCGCACAGCTGACTCCCTGTCACCGGCAAAACCCGCAAGACACACGAGCCGGGGCTCTCCGTTCTGGACAATCCTGCCCTCCACCTGGCTTACCGACCTGCCTTCACGCAGAATCTCTGCATCGAAAACAGCCGGGACTCCTGGCTCTACCGGCCCCACAAAAGACACATGCATGGAGCGCACTGGCCTGCTTTCAGCAACCATACGCTCCATTCGGTCAAAAAGCAGACCGGTTACAAGGCCGCCAAACGTTGCGCGCCCCTGAGACCAGGTCGCAGGTATTTCCAGCTCCTTGCCTGTGCGGCCGGCGGCAATAAGTTCATCAAAGGTCATAGCGCTTTCCTGTTAGCAACCTATCGGAGAAAACAGAAGATTGCCCAAAATACGGGCACAACGCAATGTTGGTGCCCCGGCAACTACCTACAAACTGCGAGCGATTTTACGTATTAAAACTGACAAAAAGCGGTTATAATATCGTCACATAATGCGTTGCCCGGCAATGCTCTACCTCCCGAATTCCGAGTAAATCAATGTCTGAATTGTCTTTTGCTGAACTGGGGCTTGATCCAGCCGTACTTGAAGCTGTATCCGCTATCGGCTATGAAACCCCAACGCCCATCCAGGCCCAGTGCATTCCAGCACTGCTCGCTGGCAAACACCTACTGGGCGTTGCCCAGACCGGCACGGGTAAAACCGCTGCCTTTGCACTACCGCTGTTAAGCCGGATAGATGCTTCTGTGACTGAACCTCAGATTCTGGTTCTGGCACCCACGCGAGAGTTGGCTATTCAGGTTGCTGAAGCCTTTACCTCTTATGCTGCGAAATTCCGTAATTTTCATGTTTTGCCTATCTATGGCGGCCAGGACTTTTATCCTCAGATCAAAGGCCTCAAACGCGGCGCCCAGGTTATTGTTGGCACCCCTGGCCGTATGCTCGACCATCTTCGCAAAGGCACCCTGAGACTGGGTAACCTGAAGGCTCTGGTACTGGACGAAGCTGATGAAATGCTGCGCATGGGCTTTATTGATGACGTAGAAGCCATTCTCTCCAAAACGCCAGAAAACTGTCAGCGAGCACTCTTCTCTGCCACCATGCCACCGCAGATCAAGAAGGTAGCCCAAACCTATCTGAACGATGCGGTTGAAGTAAAAATCGAAAGCGAAACCCGCACGGTTGACCGTATTTCCCAGTTTGTTCTGCCGGTTTATGCAGAGCGCAAACTGGATGCACTGACCCGCATTCTGGAAGTAGAGCCGATCGAAGGCGCGATTATCTTTGTGCGCACCAAGGCAGAAACCACTCTGCTGGCCGAGAAGCTCAGCGCCCGCGGCCACGCCGTGGCACCTCTGAATGGAGATCTGAACCAACGGCAGCGCGAGCAGACCGTTGAAGATCTGAAGCGAGGCAAGAAAGACATTATCGTTGCGACTGACGTTGCGGCCCGTGGTCTGGATGTGCCCAGAATTACACACGTTATCAACTACGATGTGCCCTACGATACTGAAGCCTACATCCACCGGGTTGGTCGTACCGGTCGTGCCGGGCGCACAGGAAAGGCCATTCTGCTGGTAACTCCTCGTGAGCGAAGCTGGCTGCGCACCCTTGAGCGCGCTACCAACTCGCCCATGGTGGCCTACGAATTGCCTTCACCGGTTGAACTGAAAAAAATGCGTGAAGAGCAGTTTGAATCCCAGCTTCTGAGCTACTCCGAAGACAAGAAGCTCGCAAAGTCCATGGCATTGCTCGACGAAATCGCCGAACGCAACGAAATGGATATTGCCATGGTTGCCGGGGCTCTTGCCTGCTGGATGGAAGCAATGCAGCCAGGCTCACTACCACTGGAACAGCCGGAAGCTCTCCCGGTAGTATCTTCGGCCCCTCCCCGTCGTGATCGCAAGGGCGGACGCCCGGGTGAGTTCCGCAAGGGACCACCAAAAGGTGGATATAAAGGACGTGGCGGTCCTGGCGGCGCCGGTGCTCGCGGCAAGCCACCCGCAAAAGGTGGCAAGCGCCCTCCCCGTCAGTCAGACGCCAAGCGCTGATATACGACGAAGCTGTAGTCGTAAGGATTGTTATCGGACGCGGAGAAATCCTCCCGTCCGATTTCTTCCCACTCATCCCAGTTCACTTCCGGAAAATACGCATCACCATCCACTTCGGCATGCACCTGCGTGATGTAAATGCGATCTACCATGGGTAGCGCTTCTGTATAGATTTGCCCTCCCCCGATAATCATCACTTCATCGCCGCCATCCAGTTCAGCCTGTGCTTCTGCTTTTATCAAAGCCTCTTCCAGCGATTTGGCAGTAACCGTTCCCGCTGGCGCTTCACGCCCGGCATTCCGGGAAATCACCACGTTCATCCGGCCCGGCAGTGGCCTGCCAATGGAATCCCAGGTTTTCCTGCCCATTATGATGGGTTTGCCCATGGTGGCTTGTTTGAAGTACTTCAGGTCGCCGGGAAGGTACCAGGGCAGTTTGTTGTTTTTACCGATCACCCGGTTTCGGGACATGGCTACTATGAGGGCTTTACGCATGCTGGTTCCTTTGACTCGGGGCTTTTTGCTTTGGGCTTTGGGCTTTGGGCTTCGGGGCTGCAAGGATGCAAAACGGCGCTCCAAAAACCGCTGTGAATACGTCCGTGTACGCTTGGCTCCGCCATCCATGGCTCCGCACATTTTTGGAGCGCCGTTTCGCACCCTTGCGATCAAACGTCGCGCGAAGCTTGCCAGGTTTATATTGCTATGGGTGCTTTAATGCCTGGATAAGGGTCGTAGCCCTCGAATTCGAAGTCTTCCACTTCGTAATCAAATATTGAGTCTGGTTTACGCTTGATAACGAGTTCAGGGAGCGCCTTCGGCTCACGCTTCAACTGTTCAAACACAATATCCTCTGTCAGGTGGTTCTGATAGAGATGGCAGTCGCCAAAAGTATGCACAAACTCTCCGACTCCCAGGTCACACTGCTGGGCGATCATGTGGGTCAGCAACGCATAGGATGCAATGTTGAACGGCACCCCCAGAAACAGGTCGGCACTGCGCTGGTATAACTGGCAGGAAAGCCTGCCATCAAGCACATAAAACTGGAACAGGCAGTGGCAGGGAGCCAGCGCCATACGCCCCTCACGGACATTATCCTGGGGGCCTACCGATTCGTCGGGAAGTTCCGCCGGATTCCAGGCGGAGACAATCAGACGACGGGAATTTGGTTTGTTGCGAATCTGGTCGATGACCTCACTGATCTGATCTACCACCCGGCCGTCCGGGCACTGCCAGCTACGCCATTGCTTCCCGTAAATAGGCCCCAGATCACCATTCTCCAATGCCCACTCATTCCAGATGGAAACCTTTCGCTCTCTCAGCCAGCTATTATCCGTGGAGCCTTTCAGAAACCAGAGCAACTCGTAAATAATGCTGCGCAAGTGCACTTTCTTGGTGGTTACCAACGGAAAGCCATTCTGAAGGTTAAAGCGGATCTGGCGCCCGAAAACGGAGCGGGTACCAACACCAGTGCGGTCGCCTTTATCGAATCCGTTATCGACTACATCCTGCATAAGATCGAGATAGGCTTTCATTCCGCGTTTCTCCGGTAAGCAATAAACATCAAGACAGCCCCGGCCAGAAGCATCGGGAAAGAAAGTACCTGGCCCATTGTTAGCCAGTCAAATGCCAGGTAGCCCAGCTGAGCATCCGGCTGGCGCACAAACTCCACCAGAAAACGGAAGATTCCATAGCAAATCAGGAATAATCCTGACACTGCCATTCTTGGACGAGGCCTGGAGGAGAACCACCAGAGGATAATAAAAAACAGTACGCCCTCCAGAGCAAATTGATATAGCTGGGACGGGTGTCGTGCCAAGGCGTCCGGAGCCTGCCGGAAAACCATACCCCAGGGCAGGTCCGTGGGCTTGCCCCAGAGTTCTCCGTTAATAAAGTTACCAATTCGTCCAGCCCCAAGACCTACCGGCACCAGTGGCGCAACAAAATCAGCAAGGCGCCAGAACCCTGTGCCGATTTTGCGGCCGTACAACCACATGGCAAACATGACGCCGAGCAGCCCGCCATGAAAGGACATTCCACCTTCCCATACGCGCAGGAGCCATAAGGGGTCCGCAAGAAAAACATCAAAGTTGTAGAAGATAACGTAACCAAAGCGCCCCCCCAGGATAACCCCAAGCGCCAGATAGAAAAGAAGATCTCCCATCTGTTCTTCTGTTATCGGGGAGCCCGGCTTGCGGGCGCGCAGGCGACCCAGCCACCAGCCAGCAACAAAACCCACCAGGTAAGTCAGTCCATACCAGTGAATCTTTAATGGCCCGATGGCAATAGCTACCGGGTCTATCTGTGGATGCTGAAGCATCAAAAACCTCTCAGCTCAGAAGAAAACGAAGGCCAATCAATAAAAGCATAAGGGCAAATATACGCTTCAGCACTCTGGCATTAAGCCGGTGCGCCAGATTCGCCCCTACTCGTGCAAATACCACGCTGGTCAGAATAATTCCGATCAGCGCAGGCAAATAAATAAAGCCCAGACTGTATTCCGGCAAAGCAGGCTCCTGCCACCCTGTCCAGGCATTACCCATGGCGCCAGCCACAGCAATAGGTAGCCCACACGCTGCAGAAGTACCAACCGCCTGCTGCATCCGGACGTTGCACCAGCTCAGGTAAGGTACCGTGAGAGTGCCACCGCCAATTCCGAAAATAGCCGAGGCCCAGCCTATCCCAGCCCCCGCAGCACCAAGGCTCGCCTTGCCTGGCAACTTCCTGCCAGGTGAGGGGTTTACATCGAGCAGCATTTTGAAACCCACAAGGATGACAAATATGCCGATGATCAGTTCCAGTGCCGGCCCACTAAGTAACGAAGCTGTCCAGGCACCGATAAAAGCGCCAGCGACAATTCCAAAGATCATCGGACGAAAAATATCCCAGCGTATCGCCCCGTGTTTATGATGCGAACGGATAGAGCTTACGGAGGTGAAAACGATGGTGGCCAGTGACGTACCAACAGCCATATGAGCCGCTATTTCCGGGCTGAAACCCTGCAGTCCGAAACTGAATATCAGCACCGGAACAATTATCAGGCCGCCACCGATACCAAACAGTCCAGCCAGGGTTCCGGCAAAGGCGCCAAGCGCCAGATAAACAGAAAATACGGACAACAGGGACATAGCTGCTCACACATCCGGGAAAACAAGGCTGGTATGATACACACCAGCAACAACTTCAAATACCCCATTCACCCGGGAGAACAACCCTGCATGTGCCTGATCACATTTTCTCTTGGCCAGAGCGCCCGTTTTCCGCTGGTCGTCGCCGCCAACCGGGATGAGTTTTTCCGTCGGCCCACTGCCCCTCTCGATTGGTGGACAACAGGCTCCGGCAACCGGGTGCTTGCCGGCAGGGATCTGAAATCCGGTGGAACCTGGCTCGCAGTTTCCCCCAACGGCAGAGTTGCTGCCGTAACCAACGTCAGGGAAGGCACTCCCGAAGCCGGTCAGATAAGCCGCGGTGAGCTCCCCCTGCGGGCGCTTGCGGAACCTGAGGCACAACTTCAGACCAGCCTGACGACTACGGCCACCCGGTATGCCGGATTCAACCTCATCAGTCTGGGTGACTCTGCCGGGTGGTATTTCAGTAATCGCGATGCACACCCGGGCCGCGCTATTCATCGTGGGATATATGGACTTAGCAACCATTTACTTCAGACGCCCTGGCCAAAACTGGTGCGCCTGAGAGAAGCTGTAGACCGTACCGTAAAATCGGCCGGAGGCAGCTCCGGGGATCTGCACAGAGATCTCGCCCTGCTGCTACAGGACACGACTCCAGCCCCAGACCACCTGCTGCCGGATACCGGCGTAAGTCGTGATATCGAGCGATTTCTTTCATCACCGTTTATAACAGGAGCCGAATATGGCACCCGTGCAACAACGATCGTTAGCGTCTCGGACACAGGCGAAGTTTGGGTTACTGAACAGAGCTGGGCTCCCGAAGGTCGCCCTGAAGAATACCGGGAGTTCCACTGGCAGCGATAGAGCTCAGCCTCTGATATAATCCGCAAAATTCGTTCACCCGATCGGAGGGCAGCCGATGGCTGGTCCACAAGACACCACATCCATTGCCGATTTTGAAAAATCTCTTGATGAGCTGGAAGTGCTGGTACGTAATCTGGAGCAGGGAGACTTGTCCCTCGAACAATCGCTGACAGCCTTCGAACGTGGCGTAAAACTGACCAGAGCATGCCAGCAGGCTCTGAAAAGTGCCGAACAACGGGTTGAGCAACTGGTGCAGAACGACGACGGCACCCTGGAAACCCGCCCATTCTTGCCGGATGACGCCGACTGATGCTCAAGGGAAACTCTCCTAAAGTGGATTTTCTGGAAACCTGTCGTACCCGTGTGGACGCGGAACTGTCTCGTCGCATTGAATCCAGCTCCGCCTCTGAACGGCTCCAGGAAGCTATGCGTTACAGCGTGCTGGGTGGCGGCAAACGTATTCGCCCGGCCTTGAGCCTCGCTGCGGCGTATGCTCTGGGCCTGAGTGATGATACGGCGCTGGTTCCGGCCTGCGCCGTGGAACTGATCCACGCTTATTCTCTTGTGCATGACGACCTCCCGGCTATGGATAACGACGAGTTGCGCCGGGGCCGGCCAACAGCACATATTGCCTTTGACGAAGCTACCGCCATTCTGGCTGGCGATGCCCTGCAGGCGCTCGCGTTTGAATGGCTGGCAGATGCCCCCGGCGTCGAAGCATCCGCCCGGCTTGCAATGATCCAGGAACTTGCCCAGGCGAGTGGACATCACGGCATGGTGGGTGGCCAGGCAATTGACCTTGAGTCCGTTGGCAAAAGCCTGACTCTCGCTCAGCTCGAAAACATGCACAGGCATAAGACCGGAGCCCTGATTGAAGCCAGCGTCCGGATCGGAGCACTGGCCACGCCCGGAGTCAGTGAACATTCACTGAACGCACTGACAGACTACGCCAGAGCCCTTGGACTGGCGTTTCAGGTTCAGGATGACCTGCTCGACATCGAAGGCGATACAGAAACCATCGGCAAACCCCAGGGTTCCGATATCGCCCGTTCCAAACCGACTTACCCTGCCCTGCTTGGGCTTGCGGGCGCAAGGGAGCACCTTGCCTCACTACTCAGCAAAGCACTCGAAAGTCTTCAGGACTTCGGGCCGGAAGCCGACCCCCTGAGAGCCATGGCAGGTTACGTGGTAGAAAGAACTCATTGAGCTTTCATCTGACGCCCTCACTAAGTTCACCATTGAACCCGGGTGCCGCGAAAGCGCACACTGGCCAAGTACAATTTCGTAACATATGGCCCGACATGTGTGAAACAGGCACCCCTGTTCCCCTATAATGATAGCCAGTTACCGAACATCCCGGAAAAGACTCGAGTAGATGCAGGACACTTATATTTTCAAGGAAATCCCGTCACAGCGGCCAAACACACCGCTGCTGGACAGGGTTGACGTACCCGCCCGGTTACGGGAGCTTCCGTCTGACCAGCTTGTCCAGCTAGCCAGAGAGTTGAGGGCATTTTTGTTATGGACTGTCGGTCAGACCGGCGGACATTTCGGAGCCGGGCTTGGAGTGCTGGAACTTACTGTGGCGCTGCACTACACCTTTAATACACCCGAAGACCGCCTCGTGTGGGACGTTGGCCATCAGGCCTATCCACACAAGATTCTCACTGGCCGCCGTGAACAAATGGGCAGTATCCGCCGGAAAAACGGACTGGCCGGCTTTCCGAAACGCGCTGAAAGCGAATATGACACCTTCGGTGTAGGTCACTCCAGCACCTCCATCAGTGCAGCTCTGGGTATGGCTGTAGCTGCCCGTGAGCAGAAAACTGGCCGCAAAAGTATTGCAGTGATCGGTGATGGTGCCATGACAGCAGGCATGGCCTTTGAAGCACTGAACCACGCCGGCCACCTGCACGCAGATATGCTGGTGATACTCAATGATAACGACATGTCGATATCCCGTAATGTCGGCGGCCTGTCCAACTATTTCGCCAAGCTGCTTTCAAGCCGCACCTATAACCAGGTTCGCGACAGCAGCAAGAAAGTCCTTCAGGGCGCACCCAATCTGATGGCGCTCGCAAAGAAAACCGAAGAGCACTTCAAAGGCATGATTGCTCCAGGCACCCTGTTTGAAGAGCTGGGTTTCAATTACATCGGCCCCATTGATGGCCATGACCTGCCCTTGCTGGTCGAGACCCTGGAAAATATCCGAGAGCTGGAAGGTCCACAGTTTTTGCATGTCGTCACGACCAAAGGCAAAGGCTTTGCTCCGGCTGAAGCGGATCCCATCGGCTACCACGCCATCAATAAAATTGAGCCGGTGCCACCCAGTAAACCCGAACCACTCAATCCCGTACCAACCAGACAGAAATACGCCAATGTGTTCGGACAATGGCTTTGTGATGCCGCAGAGCTGGATGAACGCGTAAACGGCATTACGCCCGCTATGTGCGAAGGTTCAGACCTGCTGGCATTCTCAGAGCGTTTCCCGGATCGCTACTTCGATGTGGCCATTGCCGAACAGCATGCAGTAACGCTTGCAGCGGGTATGGCCTGCGACGGTGCCAAGCCCGTAGTTGCGATTTACTCCACGTTTTTGCAACGGGCATACGATCAGTTGATACACGACGTAGCCATACAGAATCTGGATGTGCTGTTCGCCATAGACAGGGCAGGCCTGGTTGGCGAGGATGGCCCTACCCATGCCGGAGCTTTTGATATCAGCTACCTGCGCTGCATTCCGAACATGGTGCTGATGACTCCGTCCGATGAAAACGAAACCCGTCAACTGCTTCATACCGGCATGCTGTTTGAAGGGCCGGCGGCCGTGCGGTATCCGAGAGGAAACGGGCCGGGAGCAGAAATCCGGAAAGAGCTTACTCCCATGGAAATCGGCAAGGGGCACAAGGTTCGAGAAGGCAGCAGCATCGCCATTCTCAACTTTGGTACCCTGCTCACACAAGCTCTGGAGGCTGCAGAAAAACTGGGGGCGACGGTGGCCGACATGCGCTTCGTAAAACCCCTGGACACGGCATTGATTCTCGAACTAGCAGAACAGCATGATCTGCTGGTTACCCTGGAAGAGAACACCATTGCCGGCGGCGCAGGAAGCGCTGTCACCGAGTTCCTGAACGGCCAGGAAATTTCCATGCCGGTGCTTCAGCTTGGATTACCAGACACCTTTATTGATCACGGCAAGCATGAAGAATTGCTCAAAGACTGCGGGCTGGACGCCCAGGGTATTTTCTCTGCCATAAATGCCCGCATGGAGCGACTTCAGCATCAGAGGCTTAAAGCGGTCAAATAGAAACAAGCCTCATCGCTCTGACGCAAAACAGCCCTGATGCAAAAAGCCCGCTTCTGCGGGCTTTTTCGTATCTCCTTATCCGGCATATGAGCTGTGTTTACAGCTTAGGATCATCGTCCTGATGGGTTTCCAGCCAGTGCCCGAGTTTACTCTGTTTGGTATTCAGGTAATGCTCATTATGAGGGTTGCGACCCACTTGCAGAGGAACGCGCTCCGTAATTTCAATACCATAAGAGGTCAGCGCCTTCACCTTGCGAGGGTTGTTGGTCATCAGGCGCAGGCAGATC
>Ga0209345_10002520_pt1 | contig 20096 bp, 13 predicted proteins | sample Cruoilmetagenom7_FD_187294 | JGI IMG/M metagenome (GOLD analysis project Ga0209345, IMG submission 187294) | Oil polluted marine microbial communities from Coal Oil Point, Santa Barbara, California, USA - Sample 7 (SPAdes) (version 2) | ecosystem: Environmental > Aquatic > Marine > Oil seeps ... | reverse complement strand
GTTTTTGCCGACAAAAACGCCCGCTTCAAAGGCGATGAGTCGTTAAATGTGCTTAACGTCTGCCATTGCGACGAAGTAATAGCGCCTATTGTCTACACCGTGCCATTACAGCTATTGTCTTATTACGTCGCCTTGATAAAAGGTACCGATGTGGACCAGCCACGCAATTTAGCAAAAAGTGTAACGGTCGAATAAATCAGAAAGGGCCGAAAGGCCCTTTTGTCGGCGTACATTAAAGTTCTTAAATAACATTAAAGATCTTAAATGAGACATTAAAGTTGTTAAATTCTTATCGTATTATGAATATTAACTTTGTCTTTGATTTAGGAGTGATATCTATTTGGGGCCTAAACGCAGCGAGATAAGACTTATGGATGAAAGTTTTAAGCGGTGGGCTTCTATTGCTAGTGAGTTTATTCATGAGCACTGTCAATTTTTTAATAAGCCTTTGTAAGGAAAATTCAGAGTTCATAGAGGATGTAAGATAGAAGTACGTTCCTTTCTTTAGTGAACTGAAGCGGGCAAAGGATGTGTTTGATGGTATTGAGTATCCGAAGGACACCAATAACAACGTTAAAAGTAATGAAAGTTGTTAAAAATTTTTTAAATATGGGATATTGGGAAGTGTAGAAAATGTTGAAAAGGAATTTTGAATGGCTGTACTCAATGAGACTATCGAAATAGCTTTAACTCATTACTCTGAAGAAATGTCTAAAGCCTTTGGAACCGATGTGTTTTCGTTTGTTGGCGGAATCCGCCCAGAATACTTGCAAGCGTATCGTGCTCAAATGGAAAGTTTAGCCGCAAGGGATGATAGGCCTGATAATTTGGTCTTTATGATTCATACACCAGGCGGTGTGGCTGAAGTCGTCGAAAAGATGGTGGAGATTGTAAGATATTTTTATAAAGAGGTATGGTTTGTAGTTCCTGATATGGCTATGTCTGCCGGTACTATCCTGTGCATGTCAGGTGATAAAATTTATATGGATTATTCCTCTGCTTTAGGTCCAATTGATCCGCAAATTGCGAATAGTGAAGGACACTTAGTTCCTGCATTAGGTTATCTTGATCAAGTTGAACGTATGATAGAGAGATCTAGTAACGGTGAATTAACAGATGCCGAATTTGCAATACTTCAAAATCAAGATTTAGCTACTTTGCGGCGTTACGAACAGGCTCGAGAACTATCAATATCTTTATTGAAGCACTGGTTAGTTAAATACAAATTTAAAGACTGGGATACTCATGCTAGTAATGGTGAAGATGTTTCTCCTGACCAGAAAGAACAGAGAGCAAAAGATATTGCTGAAGCGTTAAGCGATCACAAAAGGTGGCATTCACATGGGCGTATGATCGGTGTCAATACTTTGACAAATGATTTACGTTTAAAAATAGAAGACTATACGGATGATGCTACACTTAAAAATGTAATCAGACGTTATAGTGATCTATTGTTAGACTGCGTGCAGACAAGGCGTTTAGACCACATGTTCCATCATCAAAGATATTCAACAACAAATTGATGGTACAAACTTTGCTTAATTATGGTTTGTACAAAGAGGAGCGAAGAATGGATAGTATATCAAAAAAATTAGAGACAACATTAGCTAGAAAGCCAGTCAAAGATGCCGAAAGATTAAAGCGGCAGCAGTGCTACTACCATCGATTAAAGAAAAAAGGCGTGCTTGAACAGCAAACGTATAATCTAAAGCCTATCTCGGCTATATAAGGGTTAATCAGGCATTTTGTCGTAAAAATGCCTGACAACCGAACCGAGTAGTTGACATGCCAAAATCAAAATACGCGCTGAGCGAGGCGCAGATTACGAAAATAGTAAAGGAAATACGGGATCTGGTTCCGCCACGGATTACAGTCCTTGATTTCGGATCGATGAACTTCCATCTTTAGGTCAATACAGGCAAGTCCATTTTCATCTAACCAGGTTCATTTATCATCTGCTATTTGACCTAAATTTTGCGGTTTCCTTTTCTTGATAACAATCCTTTAGTTACCGACATGCGCGAACAATTTCCTTTTTTAGTTGTGTACATTAAAGTTGTTAACTTTATACTCAACTTGATTGTTTTGTTTGAATATTGTGCAAAGGTTGCTACTAGAATATCATTTAGATAATTTCAAACGCTTAAATTGCGTTTTAGTGTGACAGGGAAGTTAAAAAATATGAGATATCTATTAGCTTTAACTATAACGACGCTTCTTTTCAGTATACCGACCTTAGCTCAGCTATCTCAAGATAGAGATGCATTAATGAGCACTATGAATTTAAACGGTCCTGTAACAGAGGGGGAAAATGTCGATGGTGAAGCTGAAAATAGGAATTTAGGTAGTAATCATAGTAAAATTTCAGAAAAATCAGCCGAAAATACACATAAGATACGAGAACTTGAGATTGCTCATGATTATATAGACAAGGAAATCAGTGGATTAAGTGATGATATAAGTCGTCAGCTTACCTACTCTACGATAATCGTTGGTGCGACAGGTTTAATTTTAACAGGAATTGCAATGTTTTATGTTGTACCCACTTTCTGGGGTTTACAGCGTAAGCAAGCGGAATATAAAACTGAACTAGATGAGCAAGCTAAGGAATATAAGAGCAAGCTTGAAAAGATAGAGAGGGACTCTCAGGAGAAATTAGATAAGGTGGTTGAACAGGAATATGACTGGTCTAGAAGTATTCGGGAGCACTTGAGGGATGTAAGTCAAATAAACGCTTCCACTAATTTAGTCATTGCAGTTGTTGAAAAAGTGTCTGTGATATACGGTGCAGAAGCTGTAGTTAATAGAGCTTATAGACAAACGGAAAAAGTAGACAAACTTCTAGAACGATATCGTAATAGCGAATTAGCTCAGAATCCAGATTGCATGGAGGAGGAAGCAGACAAAAAAGCTCAAATTGAGAGAGAAGCTTTAAGTCAATGGATTACAGAAACAATAGATGAAGGGGAAAGCTTTTGTGACGAAGCAGCTAACAAAATTAGAGAAGCTGAACGTCAGCAAGATGTAGAACTGCATCATAAAGATAAGCTTCTCAGCATACGAAACGATATCAAAAAGAAGCTTGATGATCTGAGAATCAGAACTGCTGTTGCTAAAGGTTTGTTATACAAAAGAAAATTTGATTTAACAGGTAAAAGAGTCCCTGATCTCCAATTTGCTATTCAGTCTCTCCAAACGGTGACTAGTCAGTTGAATGATTCAACGACAAGAAATGCGAAAGCTAAAGTCTACTACAATTTAGCGTGTTACCAATGCCTTAACGGAGAACCGGAATCGGCAAAAGATAGCTTAAAACTGGCTGTAGAGTTCAACGGTAGGTATGAGCTTTCTGCTAAACTTGATAACGATTTAGCTCTAATTCGTAAAGAAATTATGTAATGATACCGATACAAATATGTGTTGGAATGTGACACATCGTAAGCTATAAGAGAGTTAGCTACGGAATTAAGAAATGTTTTACGTCAAGCAATTTTGTTGTATACTGAATTTATAATAATGATAAAAAAATACATACACTACGGTGGTTGTGTAAAATATACCGCTCTCAAGGAGGTGTAGACTTATGAAATTTCGTGACGACACTTGGGTTTAATAAACAGATGAAAGCCCCCTTTTAAAGGGGGCTTTTTTGTTTCCGGTACTTTCTTCTAACCATCTAAAAGACACTGTTATGAAGGAGACTCATTTGCTAAATGAACAAACTCAGTTATGCTGAAACAAAGCTACTCGAGTTGATGCATGGCAAAATCAAAATACTCGCTGAGCGAGGCGCAGATTGCGAAAAGAATTAAGGAAGGACGCGGATCTGGCTCCGGCACGGATTATAGCCCTTGGGTGCGGGTCGATGAAGTTCCATCTCTAGGCCGATCCCGACAGGTCTACTCTCACCTCACAAAACGCATCCATCACTTACTTTCCGATCTAGAATTTGCTGTTTTCCTTCTGCTTGATAACAACCCTTCCGTTACTGACATACGTGAACAATTTCCTCTGATTCGTGATGACACGCGAGACATCGCCCGGGAAAACAACTTGCCTCACCCTGCCAATAATGGTGTCGACACGATTATGTCGTCAGATTTTTTAGTGGATTCCACAGACAAATCAGAGTCCAAATTCGTGCTGCAAGCTAAGTACGTGGATAGTCTTGACGATTCCCGCACTATCGAGAAGTTAGAGATTGAACGTCGTTACTGGAAGCAAAAAAAGCTTCCCTGGTATCTCGTTACTGAGCGTGAAATCAATCCAGTGGCCAAGGCAAACATTGATTGGCTGTATGTTGTGAAAGGAGAACTCGAATCCGGTGATAAGGTTCTCACTGCGTCGAGTCTGGCGATGTTTAAAGCCGCAGTTGCTGATAACCCGGGACTCAATATCATCGATCTGTGCAAGGCCGTTGACCGGGCTTACGACCTTGAGCTGGGTGAGTCACTTTATGATTTAAGAGTGCTCTGCGCATCCCGGGTTATTACGTTTGATGTTAGAAAACCGTTCAGAAAACTAAGCGGAAGGGATTTTACGTGTCACGAGTTAGAGAGCTTGGGAGGTGCGGTGAATGTGGCGAGTTAATGATGTTGTTGAATATGACAACAAGCGGTACCGCATCTTGTTCGTGGAGAGCACCCGGCTTATTTGGTTGTGCATTGATAAGAACAAAGGAACACCCACCTCAGAGTATATCGATGTGCTCGAGGACTTAGTTGCTGCGGGTCAGCTTACGCGCGTTGAAGACCCTTTTGCTGAGCTACAGATACTTACGCCGGAGGAAGGTAGTTCTGACTACAAACGTCGCGAAAAAGCTTATCAGGCAATTAAAGACATCATTGTCGATGAAAAAATGTATTTTAAAAAAGAGCGTGCTGCACTGCTGAAAAATGTCGCTGACAAATCGAAAGTCAGTGTGCCGACGCTCTACAAGTATCTGAGAAGGTACTGGCAACGAGGTCAGCTTAAAAATGCATTACTGCCCGACTTCAAGAATTCTGGTGCGGCCGGTAAGCCTAGAAGCTTCAAAGACAAAACACCCGGGCAACGGAGAAGACACAGCCCGGGAATTACTGTGCCTCTAAATGACGATATACGTCGACTGTTTCGACGTATTATAGAAACTGTGCTACTTAACGACAAGAATATGTCTGTTAGCTATGCGTACCGTAAGTTTGCTTCGGCTTATAAGTTCGCGAACCCAGATGTCAGTGAAGAGCAGATACCGACCTATCGACAGTTTCAGCACTTTTACCTTCGTGAATATGAAAAAACCGACAAGCTCATCGCACAGACACCTTTGACCAATTATCGAAAAGACGTCAGGCCGTTACACGGCACAGCAACCGAGCAGGCACTAGGCCCGGGGAGTCGTTACGAAATTGATGCAACAATAGCTGATATCTACCTGGTTGATGATGACGATTCCGAGAAGGTCATCGGGCGACCAACCATATACATGGTGATTGATGTTTTTAGCCGAATGGTAACGGGGTTTTATATTGGCGTAGATAACCCGTCTTATGTGGTTGCGATGAAGGCTTTAACGTCCAGTTTTGGCGATAAAACCGAAGTGTGTAAAAAGTACGGCATAGATATTTCACCAGAGGACTGGCCGTCAATCGGTTTGCCGGATGTTGTTCTTGCTGACAGAGGTGAGTTAATGAGCCATCAGGCTCAATATTTGATTGAAGGGCTGGGAGTCCGGCTGGAGAATGCGCCGCCCCGCCGTGGCGATGCTAAAGGGATAGTGGAGCGCTTTTTTAAGACTATCCAGGGCACCTTCAAACCATATTTACCGGGTGTTGTTGAAGGCAATCGGATCAAAAAACATGGTGAGAGTGATTATCGTGCGGAAGCTAAAATCTCAATGAACGACTTCACTGAAATAATGCTTAACGCCATCATTAATCACAACCTGCATAAGCCGATGAAAAAATATGACCGCGCAGCGGATATTCCGGAAGAAGTTCCGTCAGTTCCTATTCACCTATGGAACTGGGGCATTCAGAACTGTGTTGGAAAACTTCGGAATGTCGACGTGAACCTTGCCCGGGTCGTTTTATTACCCAGAAAGAAAGTTACCGTTTCTGAGCAAGGTGTAAAACTTTGGGGGCTGACATATACCGGTCGAGAACTGATTGAAGCCGGATGGATGCATCGGGATTCATCCGTTAAAAGACCGAAAGGCCTTATGGCTGCTTACGACCCGGGAAGCGCTAACCATATTTATTTGTTTCCGAAAGTGGGTAAGAAACTGTTCTGGACTTGTGATTTATCGACTCGAAGCCGTGAGTTTCGGGATCTTACCTGGAAGCAAGTTTGGGAGAGGCAGCAAATCATCAAAGGTGCTCACGCAAAAGCTGAAAAGGGATACGCGCCTAAAGCCCGGGAACTTGATCAGCTTATTGAAGATAAGGTTAAAAAAGCAACCAACGGTGGCAGTGGATCAAAAAGCAGTGATGCTGAGCGTATTCGCAACATAAAGAAAAATAAAGCGGAAGCCAGAGAGCAAGAACGTCGGGATACGGCAGTTCGCCCTGAACGGGATAATAAAAAAGAACCGGCAAAAGTGGTTCCTATTAAGCACGCAGATGACGAGACTTACGATTACCCTGATTATCTGTCAGAGTTGTTTGGTGATGACTCGGAGCCGAACTCATGACATTTGGTGGTATTGAATCAATAACCGCCGGTTATCATGATACCGGTGTGGAAAGTTACCGTGGCAACCCTCTGATTGAGGCTTTACCACCGATAAAGTCGGTAAAAAATATTGCTGAGTCTTTGAAAATTGATGCTCATTGTCGACCGGAAGACTTACTTGCTTCGGGACACGTGAGAGCCCACTCAATTAGCCGTCTCACAGATGAGTTCTTTCAACCGCTATCAACACACGTGCAACTGGAAGAGAAGCTGTCCATTATGATCCGTGGTGGTTATGTTGGCCGCAATCCAAAAAATGGGTCAAGACAAAAGCATCTTCAGAACGGTTACGAACGATTATTAACGGGCGACTTATCGGCCTTTCGCTTTGATGAGGTGAAATCAACCGCTCAAAGTATGTCGATTATTGGTTGCTCCGGCAGTGGTAAAACGACGACCATCGGCCGGGTGCTCTCCGGTTATCCCCAAGTCATTTACCATCCTGACTATAACCTAGAGCAGGTCGTTTATCTGAAAGTTGATTGTTCGTTTGATGGTTCTCTTAAAGGCATTTGCCAGAACTTTTTTAGGGCGTTAGACCGAGTTCTAAATACGCACTATGAACAACGTTACGGTATGAAGCGCCACAGCGTAGAGAACATGCTGGCCATTATGGCTCAAATTGCTAATTCGCATGCCCTGGGCGTTCTTATTATTGATGAGATCCAGCATTTGAGTCGATCAAAGTCAGGTGGCTCTGAGAAAATGCTGAATTTCTTTGTCACTCTGGTGAATACCATCGGCTTGCCGGTTGTTCTTGTTGGCACGCCCAAAGCAAAAGAAATATTTGAAGTCGACTTGCGTTCAGCAAGACGCAGTGCGGGATTTGGCGCGATTTTCTGGGAGCCAATGAAACAATATCAGTCAAATGGTCGCCCGGGGGAATGGCACGCATTCACTAACAAGCTTTGGAAACTCCAATGGCTCAAACATCGCGACGAGCTGCTGACTGATGACATCAGAAACACCTGGTACGACTTAAGCCAGGGCGTGTTGGATATTGTGGTTAAGTTATTTGTTTTAGCGCAATTAAGAGCCATAGCGACGGGAATAGAGCGCATTACTTCAGGTTTATTGCGACAAGTCTATCAGGATGAATTGGGTCCGGTGCATCCTATGTTGGCAGCGCTTCGCTCGAATGACATAGAAAAAATTGCTGAGTATTCAGATCTTAGGTTAAAGGATACGGATAAACGCCTACTTGAATTACAGTCCCAGATTGATGAAGCGTCGATTGCCTCTGATGAAATGGATAAGCTTGTTTCGGATGATGAAAAGCGGCTGTATATGATGCTCAGTCAGTTTGGATACGATGATAGCTCTCTGCTTCTTGAAACGGTTAAACGCGCTTTCAATGAGCATCCTGACGCATCGCTTCAGGAATTATTGCCCATTGTATCGTCGTGGCTATCTGCTCCAGAGCATGATGACGTAAAAGCGGCGCCTAAAAAGCAAAAGACCAAGCGCCTGAAAAAAGATGAGTGGCATACGTTACCGACAGAAGACCTGAGGTTTTTATCTTCGCAAAGCAGCTCTAAAGACGAAGCTTATGAAACGCTTAAATCGTCCGGCCTCATATTTCCGATGAACAAATGGATGGATAAGGCCGGCTGAAATGACGAGTGTTCCAGTCCCCTATCCTAATGAGCTGATTTACAGTGTCATAGCGAGGACAGGCGTTAATGAAGCCATTTCCAGCCCTAAGCAGTTGCTCGATGAAGTCTTTGGCAACCGTAAGGTGATATCAACGTTAGATTTACCCAGCCACATTGAGAAGATCAGCCAACACTTGGCAAGAACAGGTCAATATTCTGCTGAAAAACTGATTTACCAACATACCCTATTCCCTTTTTATGCACCGTTCGTACCCGAGTCAATTCGACAGCGTGCGATAAAACTCATGTCAGGGTTCAGCAATGGTGCGGTTCATATGATGCTCGGTGTCGCTGCATCAAGAGTAAAGGCAGTAAACCATTTTCGTCTTTGCCCCTCCTGTATGGAAAACCAAATCAGGGATTACGGAGAAACCTTTTGGGATAGGCGGTGGTTCATTCCCGGACTCAATACCTGCGTATGTTCGGCATGCCTGAGGAATTTTCCGGAAAGTTGGCAAGAGCATCGACACGCTTACGTTTTGTGCCCTGCCACTATAGAAAATGAGCTAGAAGTAACCGGGAAGACTCCACCTGGCTTGCTTAAGCTGTGTTCATCAGCAAACGAGGTCTTATCGCTATCGGTAACGGAGTCGGCGTCATTTGATCAATGGACGTCTTTTTATCAGGCGTTAGCGGCTGATAACGCAATGACCAGAGGGCGTTATGCAGACCATGAGCAGATAGCAGAAGCATTGCTGTCCTGCTTTCCGAGATCTGTTCTTCAAGAGCTTAATTTAGACTTTGACGTCAAAAATGACACGAACTGGCTGAAAACTATTTTCCGTAAGCACCGGAAATCATTCAGTGCCTTGCAGCATTTAATGGTATGGCAAGCATTAAAATTGAAGGCGACGGTCGCGGAAACGATCCATGAAGTAAAGAAAAAGCGGGCCGTACCTATTCGCCGTCTTGTTAAGCAAAAGACCAAAGGGCAAGTCGATATCTATCGAACGAAGTGGCAATCACTACTGCGACGATTAGAAATAAAGGAAGCGAGGTGTGCTGAAGGAGGCGTTTATGCATGGCTTTATCGGCATGATAGGAAATGGTTAATAGACTTTAATGCAGGCAGGAGACGGAAACGTAACGGGCATAAACCGATAAACTGGCATTACCGTGACTTAACATTAACGCGGCGGTGCTTAGAGCTTATAGCAGAAAAGGACTCTGATCTAAGCTCTCCTCGGTTATCTAAACTTTGGTTGATTAACCACCTTCCCCATGGCCGTTCATCCGCTAAAAAACTCACCAAGCTCCCAGTATTAAATCGCTGCCTCGATACCTACTCGGAGTCCATAACGGATTATCAAATAAGAAGACTAACTTACGCTGCTTACCAACTTCTGCGTCAGCATAAGGAGCTGGCTCACTGGCGTCTGTTGCGACTGGCTGGGTTGAGTATCGAGCGGATTACTGATGAAGCTAATAACTTTTTAAGAGAGGTTATTCTTCGTGTCAGACACTAGGTTTAAAAATATTGAGAACAATTCGGAACTGCTGCATCTAGGCGATCTCTTCCGAAGCACGACAGCAAAATACTGGCGTATTAATGCTTGGTTGAGTCCGATACAGAATAAGCGTCATGCCGCCTTCTCTAACTTACCCATGCTTGCCCGCGGGCGGGTGCTGAACGCTACAGATGAAAAACCTAAGCGGGACAGAGCTTCGTGTTCAATCACCCGGGATTCAATAATTAGTGAATGTAATTTGAACAAGTTTTCGGAGTTCTCCTACGCGTCACTCGCAAAAGTAGAAGCACGTCAAAAAGGATTCCTGATTGAAACGCCCGGGAAGCCAAGTTTTATTATTCCGCAGCTAGAGCTTGCTCGCGTTTTGTTTTTACACTCCGGATATTTGTGCCGGGCGGCACTTACCTCAGAAACACTGACGCATGAGTTTGACGTCCAGGAGCGTTTAAACGAGGGAAAGGTGATTGTTAATGTCTTAAAGCTATCCACCTTTCCAAAAAACGCGTTTGATGATGCCGGTACTCGGCGGATGTTGGCCTGGCTGTTGATAGACCGTAACGCTCGTAAATCATTTGAAAGCATTTTTAGGCATTATAAGCAGTTCTCCAGAGTGAATAATGGCTGGGAAATGTGGACGTTTTCATTTGAACCGCCTCAAATGCTTGATTGGTCGTTTGTTTTCCATGGCCGGCAAGATGAAACCAACAATAAGTTCTTTGTGGAAGAAATTTCGGATTTAACCTTTCACGGAAGCTTGCCAGATAGAGTGCTGTTTCAGCACGACTCGTTTAAACGCTATGAAAATAAATCAACCGGAGGAACGCCAAACGGCTCTCCGTGGACACAGCGATCCGATGAACATGAAATTAATGATGACGAAAGCGCATCGAATAATAATGCGCCCGTCATTTTGAGAAACGACACCCACACCATTAACTTTCTTGGACATACCCAAACTGCCAAAGTGAACCAAATTGTAGATAGTGAGACTGGAACTTCAAATCCTGAACCAAACGAAGTTGCCAGCGAAGAGGTCAGTACTGATGAACCTACGGAAGGCGGTAAGCTTCCAGCAGCTGATTTTACTGGGCCTAATGACGCGACAGATTTAACCCGGATGTGTGAAAGCCGTTTTGAAGCTTTTAATCACATGCTGGAGCTACTTCAGAAAAATGGTGTGACCTTGCTATCAAAAGAAACAACGGCTTTGCCGCAGTCAGGACGAGGTCAAAAGCATTTATTGAAGAGTGGTGAGCCACGGGTTATTTGCTGCGCTGAGGTAAGCTTTGAGGGGCGGCATGCCTATATTTTGGAAGTTGATACGTCAGATGGTGTTAGTAAATTGTCATCAAAAGTTTTTCGGGTGAGTGCATCCAAGTGGCGTGAAGTTTGCGAGGATTTGATTCAGGGTATTACTGCGAAGACGCTTAGCTGGCCTACTGAGTTTCTTGGAGAAGAGTTCAATGAAGATGAGGTTTCTAGTGTAAATCATCCTCGGCATGACGGAGCGGGAAGAGGTAAGATAATGATTGGCCTATTAGATAAATGGGCTGTTAGACTTTTTAATACTCTTTAAAATTAGCATTTTTCATAGAATTAGGCGGATGCATGGAGTTTATTCAGATTTTTTACATAGTAAATTTATCTATAGCTTTATTTGGAACAGTTTATCTTAGTTATTTGATGATTAAAGACAGTGGAAACTTCGGCTTTATCAAAAACAAAGGTAAGCTTATTTCAGTGTGGATCATTCTAGTCTTGCTAGCTATAAACTCAGGAATAGGATTAGTGGTCACGGGGTGACCAAGTGCATTGTAAGGAAGACGAGTCTTTTGGTTGGGGACTTTAAAATGGAAAATAATGAACTTGCTGGAAACAGGTTTCTTCTCCTAAAAAAATACTCTAGCTATATGGTTATATAGTCTTCTCTTCAAAAGAGCAAAAGTTTGGTAGGTTAAGGTCAAGAACAGTGCCTTTAAGGGAATAAAAATGACAACTGTATATAAATCCTCACAGAGGAACGGGATTGCTAATGCCTTTACTGGCCGAGCTTGGTTAAATCGCCGGAATGATGAGAACCCAATTTTTCAATTGCTCAAGTCAGCGTATTATCAGGAGCATGTTGTCAATTCTAGCACCGGTTGTTATATGCCAGTGGCATTTCCTACAGGTGTTGGGAAAACATACAATACATTGTCATTGATTCTTGAAGCTGTACTAGATGATATCCAAAACGAGTTGAATCAAGGGTCGAACTACGAAGCCCGAAATATTTATTACATTACAAACTCAGTTGATAATGTTGCAGAAGCCTATCAAGATTTAGTTAAACGGGTAAATAACTGCGAGTATCTTAATAGAGAACAGAAAAAAATAGTGTTGGACCGCCTACTATACGCTCCAGCTAATTCTAAGTCGTTGCTCGATCTACTCTCAAATGAAGAAAGAATTTTAGAGAAAATTTGTAAGCTATTTTCCGTTGAAAAGAATGCAGCTTTATTCAGCAGCCTTGAGCAACTAAAGAGAGAAAGTAGACTGTTGAATTTAGAGCTACCGCCAATGGAAAAGAAGGCTCTTTCTGAACGGCTGAATGACTCATCAAGCGAATGTTATTCATCACTGGTGAGGCATATTCAAAAAGTGCAGTTAGGTGATGATCCTGTTTCTCTTACCGATAAAAACATAGAGTTAATAAGTTTTCTTATACCCGGGGTCAAGGTAGAAACAGGGAAAGCAAGAGTTGTCTTTATGACAACCAAAAAATTTCTGTTTGGACTTCAACAAACAAAAGGTAAATTTCATCCGGCACGGAACTTGAGTGGTCATATGCTGATTATTGATGAGGTAGATAGACAGCATCAAGAAATATTGACTCACCTGGTTACTTCAAATGATACCGACTTACTCGCGACTATACGGACGATCCATTCAAACCTAAAAGAGCACAGGCTATGCACTAAACCTCAGTATCAAGGTATTGAGGATATGTTTGAGGAATACCTCAATAATGTAAAAAAATTCTTTAGCGATTGGTCTCTTCAGTTTTCATTTGATATTGATCAGAGTGCGATTGAAACTGATAAGCAGGTACTACTTTTCAGTGATAAATTGACTACCCATAATACTAATGTGAAGGGCAAACTGTGTGTAAGTTTTAATGATAACTCCCAACAGCATGAGATTGCTATCCAAGGTCAATTCAAAGAACGTGTTGAAAAAGACTTTCCAAAGTTCCTTGGAGGGGTAGAAAGACTAGTAAATCGAACTTTCCAGTCCCTGGTGAGGCGCGCAGAAGAGCGTTACAGGAAGAACCTTGCTAATATGCTGGCTGAGTTCGAGTTAAAACAGTTAACATCCTCGCAAGCAATAGCCAGTATACTAGATCAGTTAAACCTTCATTCGTTGCGAAATCAATTGAGTCAGCAATTAAGTTACTTGGTTGGTCATCAATACAGTTCAAGAAAAAGTGCGGCAAATTACCACACCCGAGGAATTCGATTGATTGAAGTTGATCGGCTACCTGAGTCTCAAGATGCTGTTATGTTTAAACATCACGGCTTTAATGTATCTCCTACGGGAATGCTTGCCTCATGGGTTGAGTCTGGTTGTTGCGTACTTGGAGTAAGTGCGACGGCCGAATGCGGATCTGTTATTCACAATTTTGACACTCGTTATTTGAAAGACAGTTTAAGCGAACATTACGTTGAATTAACAACCAAACAAAGGGCAGACATTCACGATTACTATGATAGAGAGCGCAATTATCGAGGCAATAATGTAACCGTTTTGCCAGAGAGAGTAGATCATGATTATGCGTTTATTAGAAAGCTCTTGAATGAATGGAAACCCGGGGCACGTAACTTAGATTTATTATGTAAGGAGTTATTTAACTGTAATGATCGAGGTATTGACTATGGTATGAAATGGTTAAGCAAGCTATGTCTTGCTATTAATAAGTTTGCCCGGTGTGACTCAAACCGTTACATGCTGGCCATGTTAAATCGGAACATTCCGGCAGAGTTAACCCCTTTTCTTTACTGGTATGTTCGGAAATTGGAAAATCAAGAAAAAATCAAAATTGTTCCGGGTATTAACGCTAATTACTTAAAGCAGGGACATTTTGACGTAGAAGTTGTTCAATATCTTGAGAAGTATCCCGGGAAAGTTATAGCCCTTACTACCTATCAGACTATGTCTTCTGGGAAAAATCCCGATTATAAGTTTAATCCAGAACTTGAAGGTGAAACTTTACGGCATGTTGGAAGCCGCGCTAGTAACCGAACAGATATTGACTTTATGTACCTCGAAGAGCCAACTCATCTAATATCTATTGAAGGAAAACCAGAGACAAAAACAAGCGATCGTTTACTACTATTAAGTTATGCGATGGCCCTTCAGGAAGAGGGAGTCCTTACACTCCATCAAGCACATAGCTGGTGTCGTGATGTAGTTACACATGATAGTCCTAAAAATTTATGCAGAGATCTTAAGAGTAAATACTATAAGAAGGACTCGGATGATTACCTTCATGCTATCTACCGAATTATAGAGCAGGCTGTAGGGAGGACTGCCCGTACGGCAATGAAGAGAAAAAAAATTTATATTGTCGCTGATGCCGAATTGATGGTTCACTTATCAAAAGATGAGCGTGACTCGAAGCTCTTTTCACATGAGTACTGTGAATTAGTCGGATACGCTAAAAGCGAATTTTCTTGGTTAAATGCTCCTATAGACCGCGAATCTATAAGACGTCAAAACGTCGCAGTATTACACACAGCCCGATCGCATGGGGCAATTAAGAGAATGCTAAACCTCATAAATAGTAATCCAAATCCCTCTGATATTGAGTCGTGGACAGAACTCAGAGAAATGGTTTTAAAGAAACCTGCATCGATAGAGCTTCCAGTTTATCGCGAATATTACCTTCTATCGAATATCGGTGGTGAGTATGAATACACTTCACCTTCTGAGGAATGGAAGATAGATGGGTATCGTTTTTTTGAACAAGCGGTATCACCTAAGAAGCGAGTATGTGAATCTACTTCCATGCTTTCACAATTTATGCGTAACCCTATAGTAAAAAGACATTTTGAGGTAAACGGATTTGCGACCCACTGGAACTTGGATGCAAAGTATATTCTTACACCTCCAATGTTTATCAATATTTATTTGGGTGCTCTAGGAGAAGAAGTAGGGAAAGCTATATTATCAAGTCAAGGCTTTGGGATTGAGCCAATGCCTTCTGAGCATTTTGAAGAGTTTGATAATATCGTTACTTTTTCGGGACAACGGGCATTGATTGACTTTAAACACTGGGATTTGTCCTCATGGCGCGCGCTCTCTAATGACGATCGATACGAAAATATGATGAAGTTTAGTAATAAGCTCAGATCCCTGAACTTAGACAAGCTCATTGTTTGCAACATGTTTAAACAAGGCGATGAGCAAGTTCTATACTTCGATGCGGAGTTCAACCCGACTAGCAATATGGCCACAGCATCGATCATTTCCCTTCCAAATCTTCTCAATGAAGATAATAGCAATATTGATATAGAAAATATTACTAAGCTAGCCGAGTGGATGGCTGTTTAAATAGGTACTATAACGATGACCAAGAATATTCTAGTCAATCGCATTGATGCTCGATTGAATTACGAAGCGATCGATAGAGATTTCGACATACTAAAGATATCGTGTGATTTTAGTGGGAAGAGAGGTTACGGTAGAGCCGTAAATAAGATCTATAAAAGTATTAAACCGCTAGCACTATGTTTTATAGGGAAAGGGATATACGCGTGTTTGACTCAGAAGAAATCTGAATATCATCTACAGGATGAGCATTTTACCGTAACTTCGGTAAGACCAAAGGATTTAGGAAAAAGCAGCATTGTAAAGTTACTGATAGGTGCTTTACCTTCTTTGACGAGAGATCATAACCGTTCGAGTGAAGGTGCCGGACTATACTACCTTTCAGATGTAGAAATTATCAAAGGAGTAAAAGTATTAAGAACTCATGAAGTAAAAGTTGGCTGGGAACAAAAGAGACACTTAGTTCTTCAGATTCAGTCTGCGACGTTTACTCCTGTTGAGTATCACACCAATGCTCAAGGTGATCTTTATTCAGACTGTACCCATTTACCGCGAATCAAGTTTGATAGGTGGGCTCAAGAAATATCGAGAAGCCGCAATGGAGAATATATAAAGAAAAAGCACAGAGACAGAAATATGAGTAGTGAAATGGTCTCTTTGGATAGTAAAAATCCTTTAAAGTTTTGGCGCTCTAAAATGGGTACTTTAGCCGTTTTTATGGATGATGCAGATCGTTATTTGAGCGATTATGTATCATTAAATTTTGAATCTCTCTCGTCGGACTATCGAATAAGGTTTAAAGATCGAAATATAAAAGAGGCATACGATTCTATAAATGAGCTATTATCGACGCAAAAGCTGAATATAGTTAATCTAACAAATATAAATATAGAACCATTGCTTTTGGCTTTCGAACGAGACGGATTTGCAGTTTCATCCTCTGATAGAGTTAATAAAAAGTCCTTGAATTTAGCGGTACATTACAACACTACATATTATGAAGGGAGACGACTTACTGACCCTTACTTAAGCCTTCACTCTGATGCTGAAGCTGTGGTCCAGTCTGTATATCCTGAAACCTTATTTAGAAATGGAAAGCTTTCTCAAGCAGAGTATGAAGCATGCAAAAAGGAATTATTTGTTAAGTGGGAAACCCGGGATAGAGAGCTAAAGCTAATAATACCTAAAGGCGATTGGTTATTCATTTTTTGTAATGCACCGGATGATGAAGACCCTCAGTATTTAACTTTGACGTGTAGATCAGGAAAGTTATCGTTTGAGCTTCAAAATATAGAAACTGCGGAGCAGAGATTCCTTTTAGATCTACCTCGAACTATGAAAAATGGCGAGCGGGCCGTCGTGAATCTCGACACCGATGATACATTCCTTTTTGAAGATACAGGCTATGTAGCGATGCCAGAGTATCAGAGGTTGTCAAAAGTGATGAAAGAACTAGAAGATGGTTATTTAAAAGGAATAAAACGAATTTGGATCGAAGAGTTTATTTCTTTATTGAAAAATAAAGAGCTTGTTCCTGCTAACCCTAAGCTAGTAAAGCAACGTCTTACCCAGCTTTTAACTCGCAATCCTAATATTGAGACTTTCTATAAAAATGATTTATTTAACGACAGAGAAAACCCTATTAGTTACAAGGGGAGCCTTCAGTTTTTCTTTGATTGGATAACTGTTGAAAAAGGGTTGCGTCTGGGAGCATCCCTTAAAGGGGAAAATGCTCCTTACATCGAGGCATCCTTGGGTTTGTTCTATAATGAGAATGAAAGTCTGTATTTTGTCGGAGAGAAGGACAATGTTAAAAGCTTACCAAAGTTTTGCAGAATAAGAAGAATCTTAACAAACACTGAGAGTGTGCCTATTGATTTGCTTAAAATGATGGAAGTTTTTCATATTCGGCATAAACAAGCTACCATTTATCCCTTTCCATTTAAACACTTGAGGGAAGCTTCAAAAATATAACATGGAGCCCATAAGCCTTGAGCATCCATTTGTTCAATGGATGCTCAATAAGTTTAGAAGTCCCGTCCTTGACGACAGCTCTTTACGCCTGTTACGTCTGACATCTTAGCGGCAAAGTAGCGACCTACCAACCAACCAAAGAATAGCGGGATAGTAAGGTGCCAGATCACGAAAAAGAACAAAGAACCGTTTAAATTAATTGGGAAGTAGAATAAAAGAAACAAGAAAAAGATAGAAGAAGGAAGCATAATAAAATGACGTAGCCGCCTCTCCCATCGGAATGAGTGGCCTGGGCCAATAGGTTTTTTACATAAAGCACAGTATTCAAAACCATCCGTACTTGTCTCTATCTTAGAACTGAATGTCTCGCAATTATCGCATTCAACTTGATTCATTATTTTTACCTCTTCAGAATTCTGAAAAAGTGCCCCATTGGCGCATTATCACAGCAGTTACCCCGACAACTCAAGCTTTCTTTATCTGGCATTTCCAAAGCGCCTGGCGGAACTTCCTACTCATATAACGACTGCCCTGGATCGCTATGGAGCATCAGGCCTTTAGGGCGTCCACGGCTATTATAATATATTTTCAATGCGTTGCTGGTGAACGTACTGCCTGGTGAGAGCGACATTGCCAACCCCACGCGGTTTGGCGCACTAACGCTAAATTGACGCTCTAAATGATTTGGCATTTCAACATGTTCATTGCCTGTTTTCTTGTATGTCTGCCCGGGAACCTGACAACTAATCAGTCCCAGCTTTCCATCTTGTCACCTAATTGTCTCTTAGTGCACGACAGTACCTCTAATTAGGTCGCCAAATTCAGTTTGCCACTACACAAGGCATAGAATCGGAGCCAAGAGTACCTAAAAGCAATGTCAACATAACCGATGTATAACGATAATAGCAGGCTAAGCGAGGGTTTCTATTCGATGCCGTGAGGTATCATCACATTGCTAATATAGTGTTTATTGGGTCATTATTAGGAAATAACTTAATTACGGTTCTAAAAATAAACCAATAAAAGGTTGAACTGTTGCACCGTACATGATTTAATCACTCTAGCGGTTACAGTGTAGTCGCTACCATCGGGAGGAGAGACCATGAAAGTAACACCATTCGGTAAGCACCTCAGGAAGCTCCGGATAGACAAAGGTGTGATATTGAGAGAGCTAGCGGAAGCACTCGGAGTTAGCACATCATTCTTATCTGCTATGGAGCTGGGCAAAAAGGCGATTTCCCAGAACATGTTAGATAAGATCTCGACATATTTCGAGTTAGACAATGAAGAAAGAGGTGAGCTGTTTCAGTTAGCAGAGGTGTCAAAGCCGCAGGAAAAAATAGATCTAAAAGGTAACAGTCAACTTGAGCGTGAGCTGGTCTTGGCATTTGCTCGGAAGTATCGTGAAAAGACACCTGAGCAACAAGCAAAGCTGCGCAAAATCTTGGAGGAAGGCTGATATGCACACCAGAAAGTTGGGGCATAAAGTTGCTCCCAGAAGTATGGGTTCAATTTGGGACTTTGCGCAACGTGTTCGCGACGCGCTGAGCCTTTCTGGTTACAATTTTAATATAGCTGCATTGTACGAAGTACTTCAGGAGGAGGGGGTTCTTGAGTTCGAGGTTGTACCTGATAACAACTTTTCTGAGGACGCATTAACCTATCCAGACCAAAATAGAATTGTACTTAAAGAGTCAGTATATAACGGTGCTGCTGATGGCATAGGGCACTACCGCTTTACTCTGGCGCACGAATTAGGCCACCTTTTCCTTCACAGGAACCAGAAGCCAACTGCTTACGCGCGAGGTGAACGACCTAACCACAAAATATATGAAGACAGCGAATGGCAAGCAGACGAGTTTGCGGCCGAGTTGCTAATGGACTCTAGAAAAGTTGATGTCAACTTGAGTACGCATGAAGCCGCAATAAAATATGGAATGAGTCCGATGGCTGCTGGATACAAACTGAAAAAAATTAAAAAGACCGCACGAATGCGGCCTTCTTAAAAGAGATTTTGCCGGGGTTACTGAGGCTTTCCCCTCGGCCCCCTGTACATTTCTAATCTCCACGTTTGGCGACTTGAAGATTAGCACTTGGACAGGGAATTTGCAAATTCGGCCTCCCATATGGGTTTATACCCTTAGTAGAAGGATGTTGTTATGCATCATCGTAAAGCTGTCCGAGTGACGCAGTATAAGCGTTTTAGACTCGGTCGATGGGAAGATGTTTGCCAGCACTGGCGCTCGCTTCCTCATTGATTAGTCACGGCGATATCGTCGCTTTTCAATAGATCTGAGAATTAAGGGGCTTCGCGCCCCTTTTTTAATTGCTGGAATTTAATTAGCTAAAAACTTGGTCGGCGGATACCTCAAAAGACTTTGAGGTACACCTTAGTGTCCTTTTAAGATATCGGGCTCTACACAGACTTTATGGATACGTCCCGAACGAGGTATGACACAAATACTTACTAGCGTTTTCGAATTAAGCGTTAGTTAGTCATTTTACGGTAGTTACGTCTGGGTAGCTTAGGCGCAGTTTAGTTATGCCTTTCATGCTTCAACTCTAAGTTTATTTTAGAACTTTAATGTCGAACAAGAAAAGAGAATTATATAAAATTTAAAATCTTTAATGTTAGAAATACTGGGCTGTGTATCCTAATTCGACTGCTGTAAATTCAAAAAATTTAGAACTTTAATGT
>Ga0209345_10002519_pt1 | contig 20100 bp, 30 predicted proteins | sample Cruoilmetagenom7_FD_187294 | JGI IMG/M metagenome (GOLD analysis project Ga0209345, IMG submission 187294) | Oil polluted marine microbial communities from Coal Oil Point, Santa Barbara, California, USA - Sample 7 (SPAdes) (version 2) | ecosystem: Environmental > Aquatic > Marine > Oil seeps ... | reverse complement strand
CCGCGCCGCGTGAATTGTACCCGTTCAAGTTGCCGCCTAATACTATTGTATTAGAGCATTGGCAAACGCCAGCGTTTTGCCGCAAGATGTTGGACGCTGGCACGGTGGGCAACGGGCAGCGGGAGCGTTACGAGGCCATCGCCGCCGGTCGGGATTGGGATAGGGAGCGGGGCTGGCGGTTGGTTTGGTTGGAGGCGGAAGAATGATACACACTGACTGGCACAAATGCCACGGCCAAGGGTGGAGCGGGATAATCACGCCTGAGTCGTTTTGTCATCCCGCGAAATTTTCACGCGCATTGATCCGGCGCATCTACTCGCACGCCATCGAGCAAGGATACATTGTGCCAGGCTCTGTTTGCATTGATCCCTTTGGGGGCGTCGCCCTCGGAGCATTGCACGCAATGCAAAACGGCCTGCGCTGGGTTGGTTGCGAACTTGAGGAAAAATTCGCCAACCTGGGGCGTGAGAATATCGCTCTGTGGAACCGGCGCTATGCCGAATTGCTCCCGCGATGGGGTAGCGCGACGTTGTTGCGCGGGGATTCGAGAGAGCTTGCGGCGGTGTTGGGGAAGGCGCGGTGCGTGGTTTCCTCGCCACCTTATGCAGAAACCCACATCAGAAATGATGCGTGCTTTGACGAGGATAATCTTTCGCGGGCAAAAGAAACAGGCGAGACGGCAACGCGCGCAAACTGGGGCGCAAATAGAATTGCACCAGGTCAAGAGGGTTATGGGAGCGCCGGAGGTCAACTAGGTGCTATGATCGTCGGCTCTCCCCCCTACGCCGAATCCCTCGCCAGCGACGACCCTGACAAGCGCGGCGGTTTGTTTCGTGATCCCAAGCGGCGAGAGGATAAGACGCTGACGGCTGAGTATGGGGATAGTCCGGGGCAATTGGGGGCGATGAAGGCGGGCGCGGTTGTGGGCAGTCCGCCTTTTGAGTCGTCCCTGGAGAGCAAGGATGAAAAATTCCAGGCGCAGGCACGCCCAGGGCGAACGATACAAAATGCCGACTATGGCGCATCTGTCGGCCAACTCGGCCAAGAGCGCGGAGACACATTCTGGCAAGCTGCAAAAACGATAATGCAGCAATGCTATCAAATTCTCACCCCCGGCGGCGTGGCAATTTGGGTACTCAAGGCGTTCGTGAGGAACAAGGCTATCGTTGACTTTCCCGACCAGTGGCGTCAACTTGGCGAGTCGTGCGGCTTTGAGTCGGTCGAGTTGATACGCGCGTGGTTGGTAGAGGACCGAGGTGCACAGTTCGACTTATTCGGGGGATTGGAAGAACGTAAGGTTGAGCGGAAGTCGTTTTTTCGCCGTCTCTACGAGAAGAAATATCCGGGCAACTCGATTGATTTTGAGGTTGTGTTGGCGCAGAGAAAAGCGGTCCATAATCTCAACCCCCCACCCAATCCTCCCGCACCCCCTCCCCCCTTCGCATAGACGTACCAATTTCACGCAAACGCTTGACTCTGTCTGACAAATGTGGTATAGTTGTTGTTGTCAGACAAAAAACAAATGAGATGATAAAATGGGACTTGCGGGGGATATAGCAACATTGGAAGCGAAAGAGCAATCGGGACAGGATGTAGTCGACGAACTAGCACTCGCTTATGCAGAAATGATCATGCGCAAAAGTAGCAAGCGCCTAATTAGCTCCTGGTTTCGCAACCTCGAATGTGTATTAAAAAAAGCTGGAAGATACCAAGAGTTGATTGACGCTAACAGCGGTGTTGATCCCGGATATATTGGTGAGTGGGACTGTCAAGCGGCGGTAGAATCCTGGTATGATCAACAGAGCGGCGGCAAAGCGCAAGAATCATCCTATCTTGATACCCTACGCGCCCGCTTCCCCGTCTTGACCGACGACGAGATCGTCGCGGCGGCGCTGAATACCTACGAGATGCACACGAGGCCACCAGATGCTTGACCAAATCGCCGCCATCCTCAACCGCCTACACCTAGCCTGCCACCCCGACCCCGACGTCCCCCCGGACGCCTGGCGCGCGTGGCTGTCCGCGTTCGTCGAGCCAAGCGGCCCGCAGCGCCAAGAATGTCCCCAGTGCGGCTGTGAGTTGCGAGCGCGGCGGGGCAAGCGTGGGCGCTTCCTGGGATGCTCGTCTTACCCTGAGTGCCGGTACACGACGAGCGCGCCGCCAGAGACGCCCCCGGTGCCGAAGAGTGATCTTTGCCCGCTGTGCCGCCGGGGGCGCTTTGTGAACAAGGTCTCGCAGCGGGGAAAGCAATACCGCCAGTGTGGGGCGTGCGGGGAGTTCGAGGGGGCGCGGTTTCTCACGGCGGCGGAGCGGGTCCAGGCAAAAGCCGACCGGGCGCGCAAGACGGCGGCAAAGAAGGCGGCGAAAGAGGCAGAGAAGCGGGAGAGGGACAGGCAACGGGCGTTTGTGATTCAGTTGCCCAGCGATGGGTTTGACTTTAGGGAATGGGGGGAAGCGTGGATATAGACGATAGGCTGGACAGGATAAGGGCAAGCGATGACATCAGTTGGCTAATAGCACGCATCGAACGACTCAGAAATGAAGCGCACGGTGACGCATTCATCATACAACGCCTACGGCGAGAGCGTGACGAGTTTGCCGCCATCGCCGACGATGCGCAAGCAAAACTAGCGCGCGTCAATCAATTGGCCGCCAGCAGGGCGGGGAGGGTTCCAAAATGACGAAAATCGAATGGGCCGAGGTTTCAATCAATCCGATACAGGACGCGCGCAAGGGGGCGCAAGGCTGTGGCTACCACTGCACTAAATGCGCCCCGGAGTGCCTGAACTGTTACGCCGAGAAGATGAACAACCGCTTTGGCAATCATCACCCGTTCGACGACACCGACGTCGAGTTCGAGATCGTCTGGAGAGTGCTTTACAATCTCAAAAAGCGGCGCAAGCCCTCCCTCGTGTTCGTCGAGAGCATGGGCGACCTGTTTCACCGTTGTGTCACTGATGCACAGATTTTTACCGTGTTCAACACGCTGCGCGAGATCCCCCAGCACAGGTACGTATTCTTAACCAAGCGCAGCGAGAGGATGGCCGACGTGACGCGGCGGTATTGTGCGCAATCGTCGCTTGAGACGCTGCCGGGCAATTGGGTGGGGATGGTTACGGCGGGGACGCAGATGACGTATAATGAGCAGGTGCCCTGGTTGCTGAAAGCACCTTTCCGGTTGCGGGGTGTTAGTGCGGAGCCTCTTCTCGAAGAGATCGACGCAACCGGCATAACGGTACACGACGGATGCGACGCTTATGCTGTTTACCCACTGACCGGGGAGACTTGGAGGAATTACGGAATGTTGGCCGACTATGACGCACGACTAGATGTAATCATCGCCGGAGCCGAGACCGGACCAGGCAAGCGCAAGATGGAACTGGAGTGGGCAAATAGCTTACGCGACCAATGCCAAGCGGCTGGCGTGAGTTTCTTTTTTAAAAAGGACAGCCAGGGCAACCGGAAACTCGACGGACAGTTGTGGGAGGAATGGCCGGAATGATCACCCTCAAAACACACGAGATAATCGACGTGCCCACAGATGTGGTTGTGTGCCGGGTTTGCGGCGCGTCCCTGGTTATTGAGGATTGCGACGAGTGGGAAGAGAGCGACGACGACGGCTATCTGATCCCGTTGCACATTGCGATTGAGTGCACGACAGCGCCGGAGGCTATTGGGACGTATGAATGGTGGGATTGGCTTAATGGTCACTGGTCAACGCCTTACGCCGATTGGTTGCCCGTTTCCGAGATCGTCTTGGAGTGGTTCAGGAAGCATTATAGGTATACGAGATGACCAATCGCCCACGCTACAACACCAGCCGCGACGAAAACCAATCGCCAATAGTCGAGGAACTGCGCCAGCTTGGGTTCTACGTGCGCGACGTAAGCGCCCACATCGCAGAGTGGGACATCGAGGTGTGGGGCTGGCACAGCGCCATGGGATGCTATGCCTGGGGCCATTTCGAGATCAAGACCGAGACCGGAAAAATGCAATCATCACAAACGGCGTTTCAGATGCGCTGGGGGTACGAGGCTGTGCCCGTTGTTACGCGGACTGATGATGTAATTGACTGGTACAAGCGACGTTGACAACCTACTCACCGCCCTACGCGCACGCCAGGACGCCGAGTACACGTTTCTGCGCGCGCACTGGACGTGCATTGCCCACGGCGCGCCGTTGCCAGCGGGATGGGAGGAGCGGCGGCGTAGACTTTGGCGCGAGTGGCAGCGGGCGGTTGAGAGGGATTGTAGCGAGTGGCTTAGGTTTAAGAGGAGGATGAAGAGATGAAGAAAATAATTTCATTGTTCAAACGTGACTACGATGGAACGCACCATGTGTATGACGAGATTGTGCCGGGCGCTGAGTGGGTGCAGCGCGGTGAGGGCGTTGCAACGCTCAAAATTGACGGCACTTGCTGCTTGGTGCGCGACGGAAAGCTATTCAGACGTTACGATCGCAAACTAACCAGGTCGGCCCGCAAGCGCAAAAAGAGCAACGCCGACTTTGTGCCGTTGCTTGAGCATTTCAAGCCTGCTCCAGACGCGTGGGAGGCAGCCGAGCCGGAGCCGAACAAGCACACCGGTCACTGGCCTGGATGGCTTCCAGTTGGGGATGGACCGGAGGACAAGTGGCATTGGGAGGGCTTTGAGTTTCTTTGCGCCGCCTGGGATGGCGCTGATTGTTTCTCCGAGGCTGACGGAACCTATGAATTGATCGGGCCAAAGGTGCAGGGAAATCCGTACAAGCTAGACGAGCATCGTTTATCACGGCATGGTGGCGTGCACATACCGAGCGCTCCGCGTGGCTTTGCGCAACTTGGGATGTACTTTGTAATCAACGAAATTGAAGGCATTGTTTGGCATCACCCGGATGGGCGAATGGTCAAGATCAAGCGTAAAGATTTTGGGTACGAGTGGCCTGTAAAACAGGAGGCAGAATGAACAAAGACAAGAGGATCACAGTTAGATTGACCGCAGACGACCGCCAGTTCCTGCACCGCGCGGGCGGTGGCGGGGGGCGGGGGGCGATACAGGCTGGTTTCGATCAAGTGGTGAGTTTTGCGCGGGAGAATAAGCAGAGCCTTGATGCGTTTTTGGCTGGTAAAAAGCTGGCTGATACTATCATCAAGGAGGCAGCCCAATGACCCGACAAAAACAACTAACCAACCTGATCACCCTCTCTTCCATCAGCGCCGTCGCCCTCTACGTCGTCCAGGGCGCGCTTGCCACAGGTGCCGATCTGGCCTCGTTCCCGCAATGGTTTTGGATCGTGGACTATGCGCTGTGGGGCGTGCGCGCCTGGATCGAGGCCCGCGTCATCCTCTACTTGTTCAGCACGCACACCACATACAAGCGGGAGGCGCGTGTCTTGGCGCTGTTCGAGGTGGCGCTGATCGGGCTGATCACGTTGACGCTTGGCCCAGCGTTGCGCGCAGTGGGCACAAGGCAGTCAGTGCAAGACAGCATGCAGGCGTGGGCTTATACGTTGTGGTGCTTCGGGATTGCATCATATACCCCGCTGATGCTGGGCGGGACAGGTTACGCCTACCGCGTGCAACCCGCCGACGCAGACGCGGTAGACGTCGAGGCATTGCGCGCAGACATCGCGCAAGGAAAGGCAGAGCTTGAGCAAGCCGGTGAACTGGTGCTTGCCTGGGAAGCGGAAGCCAAGCAAGCCCGCGCGGCGTCGGCGCTTTTGGAGGCATTGCCCCAGCAGACCCGTGCAGAGTTATACACGCTTGCGCAAAAGAGTAACGGGAACGCGCCCAGCGTGCGCGACGTGTCCGAGGCGGTGCGCGTTAGTATGGATGCGGCGCGGCGGGGGCGGGCAATGGTGGAGAGGGGAGGGGCAGAGAATGAGTAATATTACGATAACCGACAAACAGGCGCGGATTATGGGCGAGGCGTTCGCGGAAGCGTTTTGGGAAAACATTCACAAGGCTAATCCGCAACGTGCGTGGGGTAGGCCGGCTGCTTTTCTCATTGATCGCCTGGGCGCGGCGATTGGAAAAGAAATCGGAAAGGCGCACATCGAGCACGAGAAACGTATCCAGCAACACGCGGCGGATATTGGCGCTTTAATTGAGCGGGGGAAGGAATGACCCGCAAGCGCCAACGCCCAATAGATGACGGCATCGAGTTTAGCTCAAAAACGCCGACCGAGACACGCGCCACCAAAGAGATCTCACAGACAACAGAGGTAAAGATACCGCGCTCTCAGGCGTTTTGGGTTGCGCTGCCCGTGGCCGTCGCGTTCATCGTGACTGTTGTTGCCCCCGTGGCGATGGGCGACCGCGTGTTCTATGGTGTGGCAGGTCTGGCGGCCTTGGCGGCGTTCCTGTGGTCGGTTCAATTCGAGGTCAAGTGGCAGGACCGGGTAACGTTGCCTCTCTTGGTTGGGTTTGTCGGCTGGTGTTTCCGGCGCTTTGCTGAGTGGCAGCGCTGGGGCGTTCCTGACGCCTGGCAACCGGCGGCGGCGTTGGTTGCGCTGGGGTCGGTCGTGTTCTGGTGGCTGTTCTCCCTCGCGCTTTGGTTGACGTTCGTGCAGCGTCTTGGGTTGCCGATGTTTCACCAGCAATTCTTTCTATGGAAAGCGGTCAACACGATCTTGGAGGCACGATACAAAGATTCGCCAGAGCCGGACACGGAAGCGCCACCGGCGCGCGATGTGACGTTCACAGTGATCACCAACAACGGTCACGAGCGGCGGCACATCACGCCGCCGGTGAGCGACGAGGTGTTCCAGGCTGTGGCTAACGTTCTCTTGGATGGCAAGAGCTATTGTGAGGAGAACTTGTGCGGGACTGACAAGCCGCTCAATGGGGGGAAGAAGGGGAGGAGGATGCTAGACGAGTTGCGCGACTGGATGATCGAGCAAGGTATTCTGATGTGGAAGAGACGTGACGCGCGGGGAGACCCGGTGCGCAGGCAGGGCGTATCGCTTACGTCTTTGGGCGAACAGTGGCTCGACGAAGCGCTCCCCCACCCCACCGATGAAACGTTCGTAGCGGGCGAAACGGACGACAGGACGGACGAACGGACGAACGAATGATAAAAGGAGGAATAAGTTGATGAAATTTTACACTGTCTTGAAACGTTTGTGGATCATATTGACTCTTTTGGCGATGATTCAATTACGATATGATGCGGCGTGCGCGTTTGCCCTTTTGGCAATTTATAACGCAATAGAGGACTGGCGCGCAAATAGCAAGTAATCTCCAGTCCCCGCCCTGCCGAGGAAGCGTTCGTAGCGGGCGAAACGGACGACAGGACGAACGAATGAGGATAAAAGGAGATCGTATATTTGTAAAAAATGCGGAATTAGGTTGACTCTAAGAAACAATTCTGAATCGCCCACTATGTGCTTCTCTTCTAAATGTGATGGAGCATTCAGACCGGCAAACAATATGATATGGAACAACGTATAGAGGAAATCGAGGGGTTTTTGGTCATATAGAGAAGCCTAAACTTTTGGAGGTGTGAGATGGGTAAAGAAACATTCGCGGATTCATTCAGAAATTTTGTTGCTGGCGTTGGCTGGGCGCTGTTCCTGTGGGGTAGCCGGACAACGGCAGAGGAATACTGGCGTAAGATTGCGGAGCAGGAGAGGGATCACGAATTGCCTGAGTTATTGTAGGGGGATGTGATGAAAGAAATTCACAACGTTGCAAAATACACATTCGCGGTAGTCGGCATTGTCGCGTTCCTATGCGGAGATTTTGACATTGCACAATGGTTCGTACTAATAGCAATATTCATTGCAATTGAGGCTAAAAATGTTTGACAAACACACAGCGAGAATAGTAGAAATCGTGAACGAGCTATGCGATATGGAGTTACCACATCGAGAGGATGGCATTGGCTAATGAACCAAAAACGGAGGGTTATAACGAAATGAAATACAACAAACTAGCAATCATCCCCCTATGCCTCTTAGCAGGCATCGCGGTCGTAGTGTGCGCAGGCGTTGCAATCGCCGCCTATGACCCCGCAACCCTGGCGCTAGAGACGGCGGCAGACCGTGCGCAAGCCGAGGCGGCCCACGCACGCGCTCAAGAGGCGGACGCGCAAGCTGGCCTGGCCCTCGCGCAGGCCCAGGCCGAAGCCGTGCAGAGCACCGTCGAGACTGCCAACGGCACGCTAGCCCTGTGGGCATTCTCGTTTCCGCTTGCGCCCCCGCTGTACATCGGTGTGGGCCTGGTGCTTGGCGGGTGCGGCGCGTTCTTCGCGGGCGCGTGGTGGGGTGCGGAACGTGAGCGCGGGCGCGAGCACGTCATCGTCAACGTGCACGAAGATCGCGCAGGCAGTGCGCAATGATCCGCACCTTGCGCTTTGGTATCCTCGCGTTTCTGGTCTTACTCTTTACATTGTCCATCGTCGCGGCGGTAGCGTGGCACGGCGCGGCATACGTGCGCATTGCGGCGGCGGACGTTGCGCCGCAGGATGCAGCGGTGACGGGTGGGGCGCTCAATTGCTTCGCGGTGCTGGGGCTGGTGGCGGTGGCGGTGTTGTTGGGGGCGGCGGGGGTTGGGAGGTTTGGAAGGTGAGAGTCGAACGCTGGCAACTCTTGCAGCGGCAGAGTCAACCGCTAGAGGCCAAGATAATGATGAGCCTGAACCGAATACGCCAATGGTACGAGCACTGGGACGGCAATGTATACGTCTCGTTTTCTGGCGGGATGGACTCGACGGTGATGCTGCATCTTGTGCGCTCGATTTACAAGCGTGTTCCGGCTGTGTTCGTCAAGTCGCTGCCGTATCCTGAGATATGGCAACACGTCAAAGAGACCGACGGTGTAGCAGTACTGAAACCGGACAAGACGTTTGTTCAGGTTGTGCAAGAGTACGGTTGGCCGGTTGTGTCAAAACGGATGGCGCAATACATCGGAGGGGTGCAACGGGCGAAGGGTGAAACAGCTACAAAGCGACTGCGCCTTACCGGCATAAAGACAAATGGAGAGTATTCACCGATGGGGATGATTAGCAAGAAGTGGCAATTTCTCTGTGATGCTCCTTTCCGCGTTTCTGATCGGTGTTGTTTTTGGATGAAAAAAAGACCAATGCGAGAGGCAGGGAAAAGATTTGGTGTTCCATTTGTCGGTATCCGAGTAGATGAGGGGCAACAGCGAAAGCAAACTTATTACACGAAAGGTTGCAATTCTCTTGACGGCAAGTTTCCGCGCTCCTGGCCCCTCGCGTTCTGGTCAGACGCCGACATTTGGCAATATGTCGCCCGGTTCAATGTGCCGTACTCAAAAATCTATGATATGGGGTACACGCGAACCGGCTGTTTCGCGTGTGCGTTCGGGGCACACCTTGAGCCAGAGCCTAACAGGTTTCAGCGAATCAGGGAGACGCACCCGAAATTGTACAAATGGTGCGGCGACATCGGGCTTTTTGATGTGTTGGACTATGTCGGGGTTGAGTATCGAGAACCATTGCAGATGAAATTGCTATAAAAACCACTTGACAACCGCCCCCCACTTGTAGTATAATTAGCGTACAATGTATACAAACTGTATTTTCGATGTAAGGGGGTAGGCGCGCGCGCCTACCCCCTGTTTTGTTTAGGAGGAATTGAACTATGAAACGCTCTTTCTTGTTGATCGTCGTTGCTGTTTTATCACTGGTCGCCTGCACGACACCCGTCCCCACAGAAACACCCCTGGAGACCCCGGCAGCGCTCGTCATCCCGGACACAACGCCGGGGAGCGCCATTTTACAAACGCTACTCGATTTCTGTATGGACTCGTCAATCTTTCTGATCCTGGGTCTTTGCGCTCTCGACGTGGTCTTTGGCGTTAGTGCATCGCTCAGAAGCGGCGTGTTTGACTGGCGCAAAGTTGGGCAATTCTACAAGACGCAAGTGCTTTCGCTGCTCCTGCCATACGTTGCCGTCCTCGTGGTGTTGGCCGTCGTCCCTGCAGTGGCTGAGTGGTTGCCCGTGGCGATGTTGCCGGGTGCGATGCTGACCGGTATCCTGGGAACCGTTGGGGGGTCGCTTATTGCTAATGCGCAGGCGTTGAGAAAGCCAAGCGGCTAACGGTATGGACATTTGCACAGTGACAAATTGCCCGTGATTGGTGTCTTTTCCGGTCAATTATTAGGTGTATTGGGCAACTATAGCCGAGGTGATCATCTGCACTTTGATATGGCGCTCGACCCGTTCGCGTGGTGGCAGTATAGATCGCCAGACGTGCACTGGATTGATCCGTTGCCAATCCTGCAGGCACATTTGGACGTGGCTTTAGTGCAAGATATGATGGCGCGTAAGGCGGCATAATGTCGCTAACGACCAAGCAAGCATTATTTGTTACAGAATATCTTAAATGCTTTAACGCCACAGAGGCGGCGCGGCGTGCTGGGTACCAAGGCAACGATGCAACGCTTGCAACTGTAGGTTGTGAAAACATTAGAAAACCTAATATAGCAAAGAAGATTCAACAGTATCTACAAGAATCAGCAATGAGCGCTGACGAAGTCCTTAACAGACTTGCAGAACAGGCACGCGGAGATCACTCAACGTACATTGAAGAGAACGGGAGCCTTGATTTAAAAAATATTGTGGGAGATGGGAAAGCCCATCTAATCAAGCGGATCAAAGAGACAAAGTACGGCACAGAGTACGAATTTTATGACGCTCAATCGGCACTCGCTTTAATCGGAAAACATCACGCGCTATTTGTGGAGAGGTCTCAGCAATTACAGATCGATTTGACCAGATTGACAGATGAACAGCTTGATAGGCTTGCAGCCGGTGAGAACATCTATTCCGTCTTGGCAACTCAGGGCGAAAGCGGAGCGCGAGAGGCGGAAACGGAAAGGGAAGAAAAAGCCGAATAAATGGCCGACTGGGTACACAAACAGCGAAACGGGCCGTGTATACACACCGCACCACGAGGCCGAACACGCGGCCCTACACGACGACACTACACGCTACATTCTCGCCATAGGCGGCGAGGGCGGCGGAAAAAGTGTTTTTGGTATCGTCAAAGTTTTGGATCGTTTGCGCCGGGGGATGCCTGGCGTGATGGTGAGTAAAGATTTTGAACATTTCAAAAAAAGCCTTTGGCCTGAGTTTAGGCGCTGGATACCCTGGGAGCACGTAGTTGAGCGGCACAGATACCGCCAGGCAGTGACGTGGGAACCGTCAAAAACGTTCCAACTTGTCTTTAATAACGAGATTGGCGGCACGTCGGTACTGATTTGTGGTGGAATCAATGAGAGTCAGGTGGGAAGCTGGGAAGGCCCAAATGTAAACTTTGCGCACATGGACGAAATGCGCCACCACAAGACGGCATCGGCGCTCAAGACGATGGACGGGCGCGTGAGGATACCAGGCCCAAACGGCGAACCGCCGCAAATGTGGTTGACCACGACGCCGCGCAAGAACTGGCTTTTTGAGTATTTCGGCGGCGCGCGAGGCGACGAGGAAACCGAGGTCGTCAATCACGATTTTGACGACTTCCGCGAAAATGCGCGAGTGATCCGGTTATTGACTGAGGACAACGAAGGGGCGCTTCAGGCTGGATTCGCAGCCAAGCGCGCGCTCACACTGACGAGCGCGGAGGCGCGTGTACTTTTAAAAGCGGCGTGGGAGGACATCGAAAACACGCAGCGATTCTTGCCGCAGATGCTTTGGTGGGATGCGTGCAAGCAAAGGTTACCACCGCTTGGGCCACGTGCCGGGATGGTGCTGGCCCTCGACGCGGCAAGCGGGCGTGAGGACCAGCCGAGCGACTGTTTTGGCATCGTCGGTGTCACAAAGCATCCAAACAAGCGCGGCGTGCTGGCAGTGCGCTTTGTCCAGACGTGGCAGGCAAAGGCTGGCGAGTTTATCGACTTTCAGGGAACGGAGAGCGACCCAGGCCCGGAGCTAGTTGTCAGAGAGCTTTGCAAGCGGTATAATGTCGTTTGCGTTCCTTACGACCGGACTGAGTTGCACGATATGTGCAACCGATTATACAATGATGGCGTTGCCTGGTTTCTTCCGTTCTCGCAGCAGGCTTTGAGATATGAGGCGGACAAACAATTACTCGACAAGATACGAAATCGAGGTCTGGCACACGACGGAAACGAGACCTTGCGCCAGCACATAGACAACGCAAACCGCAAATTGAATGAGGACGGCAAGCGGTTGAGAATCGTTAAGAGGTACGAGCGGTTGAAAGTGGATCTCGCGGTGGCTCTGAGTATGGCGGTGTATCAGGCGTTGAAGTTGAATTTGGATTGAGTCCGCATCGCAAGCGATTGCTACGCTTATGAGGTTGAATACGTGACAGATAAAGGAAAATCGCCAACAGAACAAGCGCTCCAGATATTTTTCGCCTTGCGCGCCATAGAAGAATGGCAACTTGAGGCGCAACGCGCAGAGATTGAGCGGCACAAGGCGCTAATGAAGCGACGGCAAAGCGGATGGGGTGCGTTCGTTTCGCCTTGTGCTATTGATTACACACAAGATTTTGAATTGTGTCAGCTCGAGCCACTTTCGCTCAGTGAGATAGAAGGACAATTGACGAAACAGTACAAACAGTACAGGAACGTTATGGCTCTTGCGTTTGGCATTGACCAGATGTTTTTATGACCGACCGTGATCGTGATTTCTACCTATCCATCCGGCAAGGTCTCTTGATGATCGTTGACGGCCTGGAGAGATTCAAACTAGGAACACCGCTAAAAACGGCGGACCTACGTAAAATGATCGAGAAAGACGACACCGGGCGGTACTATGTGGCCCGGCAGCCCAGGCAGTTGAGAGCATCCCGAAAGGAGCGCGGAGAGTGAGCCTATTAACAATTTGCGACTTGGATTCAAATAATACCGTATGCGCCAAGGCGATTCTGTCCATGATGGATTTTCCGATCGTTATGGACAGCGCGACCTGGTGCAAACTGATTGACGTTTGGGCGCAAGAATATGGGGCGGATAGTTTCACTGTTACGGATGGCGGAAGATTTATTGAGACTGTATCACCTGGTAGGCGTGCACAGTATGCCGCTGAGATGCGAAGGCGGCAAGCATTGCCCTATAACGGACAGTGGTATAAAGTCGAATTGATTTTGAGCAGCACGAGCTAATAATGCCAGAACCAACAACAGACCAAACAGTACAAACCACACCAGACGCCCTAACCGGCGATGCAATCCTGCCCATCGGGGACAGTTCGTCTTTTTTCCTTCGCTTACTATACGAAAAAGACGACGTGCCCCCTTACTGGTCGCGGACGCGTGATGCGTGGTTGCGCTCGTTTGTCCTTCTGCCTGGTAATGATCTCTTGGCCGGGACCGTCTCGACGTTGGTTGCAAAATGTGCGACGACAAACTGGTACCTGGAAGGGCCAGAGCGCACCGCTAACATCTACCGCCAGATACTATTGACCAGGTCGGCCAAGTTCGGCGGGTGGTCACGCTTCATTCAATCCTGGGTGTGGGACTATCTCACACAGGACCAGGGCGGGTGGTCTGAGCGCATCAGGCAGCACAACGGGTACAGGTACGACGATAGCGCCGGGTATGATGTGGCCTCGCGCTTGAACGAGCGTGGCGGCGCTCTCGGTTTCTCGAACCTTGACAACGCTCGAATGATCGCAAGCGGTGACCCGAATTACCCCGGTGTATACACTCCCGTGGAGGGCCACGACGCCTTGTTACATCGTTCGCAGGTGATGCGTATCGTGGACAACCCCAGTCCCACGGAAACATTGTACGGCGTGGGCTACTGTGCCGTTAGCCGCGCCATCACGACGGCAAGAATTTTGATGGACATTGCCCGCTACGAGCGCGAGCGGCTGAGTGATCTTCCCCCCGCCGGCGTCCTCTTGATCAACAATATGAGCAAGACCCAATGGCAGGACGTCGAAAAACAATATAATTTGCGCCAGCGCCAGCAGGGCAACGAGGTCTGGCGCGACATCCTCGTCGCCGTGGGCCTCGATCCCGCGCTACCGTTGAGTGTCGAGTTGGTGTCGTTTAGCCAGTTGCCGGAGCATTTCGACAAGCGCACTACGACAGAGATAAGCGTATACGCCTTTGCACTCGCGTTCCGCATAGACCCGCGTGAGATTTGGCCGGTATCCACTGGCTCAATGGGCACGGCGACCGAGGCAAACATAATGCACGTCAAGGCGCGCGCGAAGGGGGCCGGCCTCATCTTGACCGACATCGAGCGCGCTTTTAACGACGGCTATAGCCTCCCCCCTTCGATCTCGTTCAGGTTTGACTTTCAGGACACGGATGAGGACAAGCAAGCCGCAGAAATCGCCAACCTCAAGGCCGACTTTATCACGAAACTCACAAAGCCGGATCCGTCCACGGGCGTTGGCCTCGTGAGCCAGCAGGAGGGGCGCGAGTGGTTGGTGCGCGAGGGGTTGTTCGATGAGGACCAGTTGGTCACGATGGCCGACGACACGCGCGCCGACGACACGCGCACAGCAAAGCGTGTTGATATGGGGCCACGGGCGCGGGTGTTTCGTGATGGGCGCGTGATGCGGTTGGAGAGGAAAGCGCAAATGTGGCGCGGTCACTCGTTCGGCGGCGTCCTCAAGACCGTGGCAGCGAACTATGCAGCGGGTGCAATTAGTGAGGATCAACTCGTCTACAACGTAATTGCCCAGGCGGCGGAAAATGCCAATTGTCCAGTATAGGCGCGAACTGAGAAGCGCGGTGCGTGGGCTGTGGTCTAGCGCTCTTTCGTTCGACCAGTTTTTTGACTCGTTCGACGCTTCAATCCAGCGCAATTTCCCCAACGCCTGGGACGAAGGAGCGCGGCAGTTTGGACGCCTGCCCGGCGAGCGTAGCGCACAAGAGCGCATCGCGTTGCAGCGGCTGGTCAATCGAGAGATCGGATTTATAACCGGATTTGGCGAGGCAATAGAGCAGGCCGACAAGGCGAGCGGCGGCAAGCTGACACCACTGTACACTAGACTTGAAAAATGGGTTAACCGATGGAACGAACCATATAACGCGGGCAAGTTGGCCGGTGACCAGAACCGGAAAGCGAAATGGATACTGCATGCTGATGAGTCGTGCCGGTCGTGTTTGAAAGTGGCCGGTAAAGTCAAACTTATGTCGGTGTGGAATGCGGCGGGGTATCGTCCGCAGAACCCCGATAATCTGCAATGAATGATCGACGCGGGCGGCGTGACCGTCTGTTTGTGCCAGTTTGAGGAAACCGACGAACCGCTGAGCAGGGGGCCGTTGCCGAGGTTGCCATAATGCCAAAAGTAGCCTACCGCCAGATCCGCACCCGTGGCGTCTATCTCGACCAGCGCGCATTTCGACGCGAGGTCGAGCGCACGATTGACACCAAGAGCAAGCCGGAGTTGATCGCCAAGCACGACGAGGTGGTCGCGGATTGGGCTACAGATATAGAGTTCAAGGCGCGCAAGTTCATTACCAAGAGCGGCATTAGGATAATCGTCTTTGCGGCTGGTGAGAACAAAATGATTTGGGTATACGTCACCCAGGGGACGCGCCCGCACGTGATCAAGCCGAGACGACCGGGTTACCCGTTGCGCTTTCAGTGGGGCGGCCCTGGCAGCTATAAGCCAAAGACGACGACGGCCCCGTCGTTCGGTGGACCAGGCAAGGTGCAGGGGGGCAAAACGGTGAGATTTCCCGCCGTCAATCATCCGGGCAATGATCCGCGACCGTTTCCGGCAGAGATAGCGCGGGATTACAAGCCGACGTACGTACGCGACATGGAAAACGCAATGCGGCGCGGACTAAGACGCGCCAGGGGGAAATGATGGTAGTACTAGACCCTAATTCAGTAGACCCGAGACGTAGCGGTATGCCGCCGTTTTTCTCGTGGCTTCTGGCACAGATTGCCAGCCTGATCCAGGGAAACAGCATCCTGTGCAAATTTGTACCGTCGTTTGTCGGAACCGCTTATTTCGTGAGCGCAGCGGGAAACGATGCAAACGACGGATTGTCGTGGGGAACGGCTTTCCGCACACTCACGCAAGCGTGGGCTTCCGTGTCATCCAGTGACGTGATATTTGCCCGTGGCGGCGACACGTTCGACGAGAACGGAAGCGCCGCCGGTCTCACGGTCGCCGCCAGCAACGTGGGATGCTACTCCATCGGTATCGCCAAGGCGACGATCACGAACACGGACGCCACACCGGGCGGCAGTGCCGTGAAATTCACTGGAACAGCAGCAGATATACGATTCGAGCGCTTTCGCATCCAGAAAGGTAATTCAGTTGCTAACGCCATCTATGTGCTTTTCGATGGTTGCTCTAGTGTGCGTCTATTCGATTGTGGCGTAATACTCGACGGCACAGCGTCGCACACAGGGGCGAAATTCACAGGGGGTGCATCCTCAAGTGGTTTCGTATCTAGCGATGCAACCGAGGCGGTGATATTTGGCAATCCTCTTAGCCCGCTGGGCATCGGCGTCCATTATGATGATTGCGCCTTTTGCTTCGTTGGTGACGAATGCGGTGTCGGCGTCCTCGGTACGGCGGTCTTGTTCGGCTCAAACTCACTCTTGTGCAGCGTCGGGCAAGATTGTGTCATCCAGGATGTCAACATCGCTTATCAGCTAAATAGTGGTGCGAGTAGAAATATCGTGCGAAGTGATCCCCTGCGCGCAAATATCACGGTGCTCGATCTCTCAGGTAATAAGACGAACAGAGTCCCAAGCGACTTTGACAATTATTCGCAGATTTACCCTCGGAGTACCGGAACCGGCGATGCCATTTCTCCGGCTAATATCCCCACGGACGCAGCAGACGAAACAAACGGACCCGCTAACACCCGATGGTATTGGGGTGAGCCTGTCTTATTCGATCCGGGCATTGCATCAGAGTATAATTTGATGGGTATCACGATAGATGCTGTGACGGCCAACGTGCTGTTCAAGTGGCAGTTGTTCACGTGTAACCCGTCGATTAGTTCGGCCAAAAACGGCGGCGCGGCGTGGGACGAGGGAACCACGGCGCTGACCGTTGACGATGGCTCTTTGTTTCTTGCCGGTGACATCGTCGCGGTTGTCTCCGACTACGCGGTTGAGATACAGTTGGTACAAAGCGTTCTCGGCAACGTCGTAACGATTGTACGCGAGGCGTCGCCGTTTGGAGCGCCTAACACGGGGTTGCGATGGGACCACACCATAAACGACCCCGGAACCGAGGTGCTTTATCGTGTGGACCGTGCTACATTGAACAGTAATCGCTACATCGAGGAAATGTATTCGGCGGCGTCGAGTCGGGACTTTTTCCCCTATTGCTGCGGTGAACAGCGCGCCATCGAGGGGAACGGATTTGTGCTTATTCGGACGATGAACGAGACAAACAGCATCAACGGTACGAGTTTTGACGCCGTCATTCGATATAGGTAGAGAGAGGTAGAATATGCCAAACGTTAAGCCAGGCGAAAGCCGCAAGGATTTTGTGGGGCGATGCATCCCGGTTGTGTTGGAGGACGGCACGGCCAAAGACCAGGACCAGGCCGTCGCTATCTGTTCGGAGATGTGGCGCGACCGGGCCAAGATGCTCGCGATGAAGGTCACGAAGGTTCAGCGCCTGGACAACGGGCGCACCAGGTGGCAGGCACGCGCCAATACAGGCGAGTTCGACCTCCTCCAGGAGCGATTCGACCAGGCGTTTTTTGGTGACGTGGTCAAGAACTTTTACCGCGTCAAGGAGGCGCTCTCGCGTGGTGATCCACCACCCGGAGGGATGAGCGAACCAATTCTCGACATATCACATTACAGCATTTACTTGCCCGCCGACAAGCGCAACCTGGCGCGGGCGGGCTGGATTGACAAGATGTGGCGTGACGGTCGCGCCCTGTTCGCGCAGGGTTTTTTCGACGATTCGCGGCTAGGCCACCTGGCAGAAAAGGCAGCACTTGAGCGGAAACCGGAAGAACGCCGCGTGAGCATAGTCGTATACCCTGACTATTCAGCCGTGGACGTTGAAACCGGAGGACGAAAAATATACCGGGGTGGCAGCGGGTTGGCTTATCTGGACTCGCTCGCAATGACGAGCGCGCCCGCAGATCCCGGCGCATTGATGGAGGTAAAAGCAGTGGATATTTCAAAAGATGCTCAAATAGTTTTGGGTAAAGAGGGCGATGAGGTCGTCGCAGAACTGGAAGCGGCACGGACGGCAAAGACCGTGCAAACGGGCGCGGTGATCAAGACAGACGATGAAAATGAAGTCAATACCGACGAGGCGGCACAACCTCTAACGGCTGATGATCTGGCGGCGGCATTGGGTGCGATAATGCCACAGCTTGGCAAGGCAATCGACGCGCGCGTGGCCCCCCTGGCCGATCAGGTCGCCGGGCTGACGTCGCAAAACGAAGAGTTAAAATCACAGGTCAAGGCTCTCGGTGCGACCGAGGCCGAAAAAGTACAAAAGGCCATCAATGACAAGAGTTTCTTCGAGAAAATGTGGCCTGACGAACAGGAACTTTCTGTCCAGCGGAGCGCATCCGGCGTTCCGGCGAAGGGCAAAGTCAAATCACCAGAGGAGACGAAGCCCTACAAGGACGGCGAGGTCGGCAAGGCCTGGGGCGTGACGGGGTAGTTTCCTCCAATACGGAGGTAAAAAGAGATGAACCAGCAACAAGAACTTTTGAGGATGGCGCAACAGCTACTCGCCAGCGCCACAGGCGGACCAGTTGCACGCGCCAGCGGCACGCCATACCCTGGCCCGCACACTTACGAGAGCGGGGGTTTGTTCGGCACGTGTGACGCCGACGACACCCTGATCAACGCGACCGTTAGCCCGTTCGGCTATATGGCACAGTTGCGCTGGGTTGGAACGATCTTGGAAAACGAGATCGTTGACAGCTTGACCGACATTCAGAGCAGCGGCCACGCACAAAGCACCGATTGCGCATCGTGTGGTACGCCAACGTTCAAAAAGTGCGCGCAGGCGACCTGCTTCGGCAGGATTTGCCAGGGAACCGAGGAAATCTCGGTTGACCGAATTGGCCTACACGCCAACGTCAACGTGCCAGAGAAGGCGCTTTACGGGTCGATCCGTGATCCGATGGGCGGTATTGTGGTAGCTCAGGGGCAGCCCATCACCGACTATTTCGCCTTGCAGGCGATTGGCGCGGCGTACAACTTGCGGCGCATCGTCGGAGAACTGATCTGGACAGGCGACCCGGCAAACAACGCGGGGAGTTACGAAGAGTTTAAAGGGTTTGATCTTCTGATCAACACCGGAAAACGCGACGATCGAAGCGGCATCCCGTGCAACGCCCTAGACAGCATCATCGTGAACTACAACTCGAACGTTGTAGGCGCGGCTGGCTCGCCTAACATCGTTAGTGCTGTGTCGTCTGTTGTTCGTAGTGTTCGATACAGGATGGTTACGATGGGACTCGACCCGGACGCTGCAACGATCGACATTGTAATGCACCCCACTCTGTGGGACTGCGTTGCTAGTGCCTGGGCGTGTGATTACGGGTTGCAGTGCAACTCGTTCACCACGAGCACGTCGCACGTGATGAACAACGACGCCATCGTGATGGCCGACAAGCGCGACGAGTTTATCCGCACGCAAATGCTACCAATCGACGGGCGCGACTATCCCGTCTATCTGGACAACAGCATCCCGGTCACAAATCGTCCCGTCGGCAACGAGACGGCGCGGTGTAGCGGGATCCGCGTCATCACCAAGAGCGTTCCTGGCATCCCAGCGGGCAGCGCTTCCCCCGGCGGCGGAATCATCACCTGGGGCGAGTATCAAAATCTCGCTGTGACCACGAGGTCGATCACGCAAATGCTGGGCAGCGTTCCTTTCCGCGTCACCGATGGCGGGCGCTTCCTGGTTTCCTGGGATTTCGAGGGGGGGCAATGCTTTGACGTCAAGACCGTCGTCAAGCCTCGCTTGCGAATGAGTATGCCACAACTCAGCGGACGAGTAACGAACGTGTGCTGCTTGCCGATAGGCACGTACCCGGACGTCACCGGCAGCGGTGGAGTCTATGAGGTAGACGGCGGACCGAGCACCAGCCCGGAGGCGTATCTGTACGGTGATTGCTGGCCGACGCACGTAGGAAGCTAGGTAGCCACAAGGCAGGGCTACAACTCTCCTTGTAGAGGGGTGTGGGCGCGCTTCGGTCGCGCCCACACCC
>Ga0209345_10002518_pt1 | contig 20101 bp, 24 predicted proteins | sample Cruoilmetagenom7_FD_187294 | JGI IMG/M metagenome (GOLD analysis project Ga0209345, IMG submission 187294) | Oil polluted marine microbial communities from Coal Oil Point, Santa Barbara, California, USA - Sample 7 (SPAdes) (version 2) | ecosystem: Environmental > Aquatic > Marine > Oil seeps ... | reverse complement strand
ATATATGATCAACAAAATCAGCCAGCTCATGCCCACCTATTTCTACAGAATTGCTATCACGACCAATCTGGCTATATTTAATTTTTGCGCTTGCTTTCATATAACTCATGATAATTGCTTTCCGTTATTTACCATAAATATCTTTTAGAGACTCATACACAGCCCGACCTATATCATCACTCACAGGCTTACAATTAATTAAAACCTCACCATTGGTATCGATATCACAAGACCACACCGTAATACCCAAATTAATCCGAGGAACACTACAAGCCTTTAAATCCATCGATATATGATCAACAAAATCAGCCAGCTCATGCCCACCTATTTCTACAGAATTGCTATCACGACCAATCTGGCTATATTTAATTTTTGCGCTTGCTTTCATATAACTCATGATAATTGCTTTCCGTTAAAGTTATTGTGTCGTATTACCAAAAATTTCAACAACATTTTGGTTATACCATTCTTGAGCTGATTTCTTATCTTCATTTTCTGGAATATGACCGGGACCAAATAACCCGTTTTCTATCCACTCCATAGCCTTATCAGAATTGCCAGCTACGTGCTCAATGTAAGCTGCCTGATTAGCAACAATCATGTTATGCATGATGCAATTACCAATACTCAGCTGCTCTTTCAGGTTTTTTATTTCTTCATCTTTAGTCACAATCACTTTCCATTATTTAACATTTTTAACAACCTGGACAACCACCTTCACATACTCAACACATTTCAGCGTATCTTGTGGATATATCGGGCAACTCACATTTGCTTTGCTGCAGGTATTACATAAAGTCATTTTCTTGCCGTTAATTAATTTTTTCTGGCAAAATATCATTACCACTAAAAGCAAATTGATATTCAGGCAAAACCAATCCCTCTTCAACCTCTTCAAAATAATCAGATATAGCCGTATATTCAACAACATTAGGACCATAAATAAACTCAGCCCTTACCACGATCATGCGCCCCATTAAACGCATCACATCATCAGGGTTGTTTTCAATTAACGCCCCACTGATAACAAATTTACCCATCTTTTTTGATCGCATAATTTCTTTCCGTTATATTCAGGCCGCAACTGCAACCTGGTTACTTTTCATATTCGCTTCTACAAGCGCCCTAGCAACTGGCGGACATACAGCATTACCACACCGCGCAACCTGACTAGCTTTTGATAATTTTTTACCCTTACTATCATGAGAAATTTTATAATCTGATGGAAACCCCTGCGCAGCAAACAATTCATGAGGCTCAAGCATACGCATACTTATATCCGTAATCGCATAATCCTCACCCTGTATCGTTACCAAACCAAAACGATCTTTAGTTGTAATTGTATGCAATGGCTCATCACAACTTAAGCCAATATTAGGACCGTAATATTTAATAATAAAAGCACGCACCTCGTCCGCAATCATTGGTTTGTCATCAAAATCACACTGGCGACTTAAATGCGGCTTAATTAATAAATGCTCAGCCTTACTTGTCACCGTTGTCAGCGGCCGATCTATACTCCATGACAAGCGATCACCACCAAATCCTGTTTGACCTATTCGCACAATAAAAGGCGAAGCACTACCCATAACAAACTTCTCAACGCCTTTGGCAATTCGACGCATTGTATTTTCAGCTAACGGTTTTTTGCGATTAAATATTGATCTAACCGGTACCGACCAATCAATAATATCCGCCACTGTTCTATATGACTTTAAGCCACTACCTATAGGGCCATGTGTTTTTTCAGGCCAGTGAATTGCAACACCATCATTGCGAGCAATTAAAAAGAATCGTTTGCGTGTGGTTGGCGCACCGAAGTCACATGCCGACAACACCTGGTACTCAACCTGATACCCCAAACCAGTCTTTAATCGATCATAAAAAGGAAAATCATCACCCAATATTTCAACTATCTCCGGCCATGCAGGATGATCACTCGACAGGCCTGTTGTTAAAACTTTAATAAACGCATCAAAAGTTTCACCTTTACTATTTTGACAAGGCCTATACTTACCCGGACCCACCTCAATTACCGGTCCCCAAGACAGAAACTCTTCAACATTCTCAAGATAAAAATTACGCAACGGCACCAACGCAGCCCACCGAACAGCAACCCACGCCAATCCACGAATATTTTTATCTACAGGTGTACTACCTTTAGCTCTTGAAAAATGCTTACAATCGGGAGAAAACCAAGCGACACCAACTGAGCGACCAGCACACGCAGCCACCGGATCAACATCCCATACAGACTCACAAAAATGTTTTGTTTCCGGGTGATTAACCTTATGCATATCTATTGCCGCAGGATCATGATTAATAGCTATATCTACATGACGATCAAGCCCAAGCGACATACCCTCACTGGCACCGCCACCACCTGCAAAGTTATCAACAACAATCTCACCTTCTAGCAACATCCGTTAACCCTTACCGTTTACCGTGTAAACATAATCTATCAAAGTTTGTTTACCGTGTAAACAGATATATGCTATTATTTTGTTTACACGGTAAATAAATGATAGGATTCTGCCTTTGAACAACCCACCAGATATAGAAATGGCTCAGACCAGCAAACAACGAAGAGACTCAATAAAAAAAGCCGTTGCAGCTAAACACGCAGCCGACAAAGCCACTAAAAACCGCTGTGATATATACATTGAAGATAAAACCCACGAAGGCTTAAAACGCATTAAAAATGAATTTGATGAAGTTAAGAACAAGGACCAAGCTGTTGATAAAGCGGTTGAAATAGCCTTAGAAAAAATGGATGAAGATAAATAAAATAATAGTAAATTAGTTGTTGACTACCGCCCCATTGGGGCGTATATTATTAATCAACGGCAAGGCAACCAGCCCAGCCAAAAACAACAGGATCAACACCATGTTTACATTACAAGAAACTCTTATCATCAATCAAGCTAAAGACATTATTGCTAGTCAGCTTGTTACTGGTTCCGCTTTCACATCACCCTCAGCTGTTAAAGATTTTTGCTTATTCGAACTAGGCTTTTTACAGCACGAAGTTTTCGCAGTTTTATTTTTAAACCAACGCCACCAAATGATTGCTTTTGACCAAATGTTTCGCGGCACAATCGATGGCGCTTCTGTTTATCCTCGCGAAGTTGCTAAGGCAGCACTTGCACACAACGCTGCAGCGGTTATTTTTACACACAACCACCCTAGCGGCGCAGCTGAACCATCACAGTCAGACGAACGCATTACAAGCCGCCTAGTTGACGCACTAGGCCTATTTGATATCCGTGTACTTGATCACATAGTTGTCGGCAAAGACACAGCCATATCATTTGCAGATCGCGGGTTGCTTTAGCAGCCCCACCCTAGCAGGTGAGTTTCATTTGAAACTCACCTAATTATTGTTATTTGGAGAGATACCATGTCAGAAGAACACGCAAGCTATAACGCGGCAACACTACCGCAAACGCTCGACGCCTTTAAAAACAGAAATTGCACCAGGCTTTACACTGATGAAAATTACAGCCCGCCTACGCCTGAAGAAGTTAATCAACTAATTATACTTTGCGGGTGGTCTCAAAACGATGCAGCGAAATTGGTGGGCGTTAAATGGGATACAAAACACGGATCATCTACAATACGCAAATGGAAAAGCGACAAAGCAAAAAAAGATCATAGAGAAATTCCATATTCAGCATGGCGTTTACTGTTAATTTATTCAGGTGTAGTTAACACCGATAACCATACAGGAAGCTAAAAAGCTTCAGCAGCAATAGCACCCATATCAATAGGATCTGTTGTTAGTAATTTCGTAGTAGTAGATAAAGATTTATTACCAAGTAAGTGATGTATGTGAGCAACATCAAAACCTTTACGCTTAAGCATCACAGCGAACGTTCGACGACCAGACAGCACACTAGGGCACTCAATGCCTCCTTTGTTCATGAGAGTCTTTAAATGACGATTTAAAGCATCACATGAATATGTTGGAGTGCCTTTACTTGTTTTCTTTGAAACAATACTAAAACCAGAGCCTTTACCAGTAAAAAATAAAGCCTCATCCGGATCTAACCCAAGGTAATGATCTGGATGATTACCGATACCGATATTGTTTTTAACTCTATGCTGAATATAAGATTGCGTGTACTCGATAAGCCTTTTATTTTTTAAATAAATAACTCGATCACCACCGTTATATGATGACGTTCCACGAATAGTAAATTTCTTATTTAACTTGCCAGATTTATTTAAAACATCACGCAATTGAATTCGATTAATCTCAAGCGTAACACATGGGGTTCCTAAAAAATAAGCTAACAAACAAACATCCCGAACAGGATCTAAACTTGTTTCATTTGTTGCTTTAAATAACCACTCTCTTTCACTGGGTTCAATCAAATGCGGTAATGGCATGTCCGTATATTCCTGTATATATTGAACATACAACTATAACATTTTACTCGAGTAAAATTAACAGGACTCAAAACCGCATTTTAACTGACTTCCACGGAAAGCCCGCAAAGCTATTCAGCAAACAGCGGAATCGTCGTTTCTCTTAAATCCGTTCGCGTATAGGTGCGCGTGGTACAACTCACCGGCGAGCTATCCTGATTTAAAATCGCACCGCCATCGCTTATCCGGTACACAAATAAATCAAGCGAATTACAGGTGTATAACAGCGTATCAAAATCCTCTTCAACCGCATCAGGAAACCCAGCGAATACCGTGCTCGGTATTGCATGAAACGTCGTGTCTTGCACATTGGGCGTGATATCCACCGCCCCCTCACACGCACTTAAAATAAACGTTAAAAACGCAACCGATATAATCCACCACAGACAACGACTTCTCATTTCACTTTACCTTTTAACTAGACGAAAAAAAACCCCGTAAGGGGCCATTCTTATTCTACCGATCCTGTACTACCTACCGTTCCATTAATTCAATAACCAGGCACTCGTTTGCTCTTGCCAGGCCAACCTCAATGCTTCAACCAATTCAAAGCGTCTAACTTGTACCTGTGTATTATTTGCAAGTACCCATGTAATTGTTTCAGTATCATCCATTACCACGATTGCTCGTGCCATTCTATTTTGACTAACCTCATCACCATCAAATATGTGACCTGATGCAGCAACAACCGTTATTTTATCCACCGTGATTTTACGATTATGTTTAGCCTCAATTCTAATTAATCTGCTTACTTCAGCTAACTCTTCTGATTGTTTTAATATAACTTTATCATCGCCATCAAAATAGATGGTGCGGGTGCCATCATCATTATACTCAACGATCCTAGCATCTTCTGGGATTTCTTCATTTTGTGGTTGTATTATCATAATTCACTCAATAGTCTAAAATTATTATAAATTAACTCACGAGAAGAACTTGTGCTAGATGGCATATTAACCTGAATTAAATTTTCAATCGTTGCTGCACTGTCGGGTAACCCAGTTGTTACTTGGGTCATACTCGCACCGTTTGCAGTTGCATCAAATGTAGTGTTTGTTTCATCGAATACACATTCAAAATCAATGGTTACACCTGAGTTTACAGATAGGAATACCGCGCTTCGTGTTTGTGCAGAAAAAACATCATAAGCAAGACCTCTTACATCAATTTTTGATGTAGTAGCATTCCACTCTAACGATATGCCGAAACCTCCGTTATTATGCGACCCAACTAACAACCTAACATCACCATAACTTGTAGTATTAATATCCGCAGGGTTAGTCAACTTTACAGATGCTTTAAACCTTGTAAGTGGTGACATAGTTAAACCACTACCAAGTTTTAATACTTCCACCCCACTAGTGTTTACTGAAGATTTGATTCCTTTATCAACAATTGTTGCATTAGATACAGAACTAAATGTAGCCGATGAATCGAATTTTTCTAACCAGTAAAACGTATCGTTATTATAACCATCGGTTGTTAACACTTGTCCGTCATATCCAATTGTAGGGCGTGTTGTATATGTCCAATTTCCAGATAAAACACTTGATCTAACACTTAATGAATTAACTGCATACACTTGAAAATTATATTGCTTTTCAGGTGTCACAGTTAAGTACGCTGTATTTTCATCAGGTTCTAAACGTGTGAGTTTAGTGTATTCAGTATCATCAACGGTTTTAAACCACACTTCGTAACGGTCGATATAAGCATCAACCGCAAAAGTAAATGATACTTTTATTCTATCCAAACTGGTTCCATCAGTTGTAGTAAATTGACTATCAGATAATACTAGTGCGGTAGGTGCTACAACAGTTCGTGGATCAGTCAATACTGTATTAGCAGGTGGATTGAATTCAGCAGGTACGCTCCATTGTAAATTAGTAGGATCATAAAAACCTAATTCAAATTTACAACCACCAGATTTAAGCATGGTCATGTCTGTAATTTGAAATAATTTATTTGTCCATGCCTGTGTGTCACGAGTTACATTAACTATGTTACCTGGCTCATTTCTTATTGAGTCAGCTTTACTTGAAACAATTGAACATGACAATTGATCACGGGATAATTTTAATATGGTATTACTTCTGTTCTGTGCGCGATAACGATTTGTTTCATATTTACTACCCGTATTTTTACGCAATGGCCTACCGTTATCCTCAGCGTCGATAACCGATTGAGCCAACGTAGTAAACACAGTTGATTGAGCATAATCTATAATAGGATCTATGAAACTATAATAAACAGAGTTTGCATATGATCTTATACCAGCTTCTTTTACTTCAAAAGTGTCAGTAATGTTATCAGCATCAAAAGTAAAGCTTGCAGTGCTATCATCCCTTAAAATAACCAGTTTGTATTTACCACTTACCCACGGTAATGATGCCAAACCGGTTGATAATATCTCTTCCGTATTTTTCTTTAATGAATCCGTTGTGTGTAATATTCCATTAAATGCAAAACGTTGAATTGATACAGGTGTACCACCATCCCCACCGTCATGATCAGTAACCGTTGCCGTTGCGTAAGTTGAACCAGCAGCAAAATCGTCTAATTCTGTTACTGCTAAACCTTTACCATAAGTTGTGTTAGTTAAATAATCCTGAAGTATAGCAACAAAATCATCAGTCCATACAGCAGTACCACCCTCTACAGGTATACATTTTTTACCTTTAACTATAAATTGCGGGGTTGGCTCACCACTCCATACAGCTTTATTATATGTGTATTTAACAACAGCATAACAAATCCCACGTAAACGGTGAGCGCTAGTCCATTCAACAGAGTCAGTATCAAGCGTTGTATCAACAGTTTGTATGTCAGTACCACTATGGAATGCAACTGATACGTTACTGCTTATACTTGCGTGCGTATAACTCACACCATCAAATAACACATCAGTTAGCGAATCACACTCACCCTCAGATAGCGCATATACAACAGATAAATATTGAACATTAGCACCTGACAAATCTCTAAATACGGGGACACCTGGTGTAGCGGCTTCACCATAAATAACAGGTAACTTACCCGCACTAACTGCCAACGATTCCCAATCATAAAGGCCTGTTTGATCACGTAGATTTTCTCTAAATATGGTGTAACCAGCAGCAATAGCTGCGAATGTACCCGTGAAATTAACACCGGCTAACTCTTCCTGACCAAACGCATTAGGGTTAATAGTGTTAAGTTTTACTTCCCATTTCTTAATGTTACCCCAGTATTCTAAAATAGGAGCAGTGACACCAGTGAATTGTAAACCTAAATCACCTGGGAATAATTCCTGTTGATTCTCATCAGTTAATAATCGTCCATTGCTTGCTTCCCAATCAGCCCAATGATTTGCAATTTTCCATGTTAGTTTAGATGTGCCTTGTTTTATATTTTCACTTGATTCATATGAATCTATGAAACCTTTAAATACTAAAAATGCTTCACCTGTTGCGGGTAGGTAACGATGTATGAAAACTTCAGTATTTTTATAATTACCAGTTAAAGGTAATGCATGACTGGCTTGGGCAGCACCAGAAAAATCAATTGAAATAGTAGATGGTTTTATTTTTAACGATTCTTTAAAATCTGGAATCTTAGAAATAATTGCATTTGATTCATATACAGCACCAAAAAAATAAGACGTTGAAATATCCCATGCTGTTGATAATGTGTATTGATGAACTTTATCACCACCATTACCAATTATATAAACTTTAGCTCCATGACTACTAATTGCAACACCTAACGGAGTCGAATCTTCAGCTACAACACTAAATGATTTTGAAGCATAGCTTGCTGTTGAAATATCCCATGCAGTTGATAATGTGTATTGAAAAATACTATCATTTGAATTACCCAAAATATATGCATTAGTTCCATCCTGACTAAATGAAATGCCAGTTATGTTTGTATCTTGTGAAGATGCACTAAATGATTTTAAAGCATAGCTTGCTGTTGATATATCCCATGCAGTTGATAATGTGTATTGATAAATACTATTATTATCAGAACCACACATGTACATTCTAGTTCCGGTAGAATCAAATTGTACATCAGCAGGTACTATATCTTCAGCTACAACACTAAATGATTTTGAATCATAACTGGCTGTTGAAATATCCCATGCAGTTGATAATGTGTATTGATAAATACTCCAAGATATTGAACCTAACACATACACTTTAGTTCCATCAGAACTAAAAGCTATACCATCAGCAGAAGATGTAGACGGTACCCCACCAGTGAAAAAGGAATTAGGTGATAAACTTGCTGTGTTTATATCCCATGCGGTTCTTAAATCATATTGATATATGGTATTGTTGGCATAGCCTAATACATATAACTTAGTTCCATCAGAACTAAAAGTTAAACTTGAAGGTACTGTTTCAACAGCACTCACATCAAGATCACCTGACAAATCTAAATCACGAGGTGCCGTGGTGTAATGCAAAGGTGTTGCAAAAGCAAAATGCACCAGGTGGTAAAACTCAACTGACGATGCACCTAATGATGTAATTGATGGTGCGGTTAATCCGCGATCTGTCATAGTGATTCAACTAAATCTAATTCATAACGATACAATTTAGGTACAGAAACTTTAAACTCATGAACCCCTTTGATTGCAACTCGAAATAATACATCAGCCACTGTTAACACCTCGTTGTCAATAAGAGGTTCAATTAATGCAGGACGAAAACTAATAGTTGCTGCACCGGTACCGTCTGCTACAGCATCGGCAATTATTTTATAAACCTTTGTGTGATTCGCAGGGCTGAATATATCACCGGCTTTAACGGTTCCACCAGCACCTATACCATCGATTGCAATACTTGTTAAACCTGCAGCATGCGCCCCTACAACATCAGGTGTAGTAGCAATCCAAGCACCTTGATTAGCTAAAGGGTAAGTTATATCAAAATCACCGTAACTACCATCCTGCCCCATAATAAATGCATCAATAGGCGCAAACTCTTCTTGCGTCATGGGCGGGTATCGCAATCGCATTTTCCACAAATGACCGCCCGTGATACGCGACTGACGCTTACTCGATTCAGACGTATCCGAAAGAACAGGTTGATCGGATTTAAGCTCTAAAGAGGCAAAAATGGGTGAAGCCGGTAATACACCGCTCATGAATTAAATCCTAAATTTAAGTTACTACAGGGAATATAAATAAGAAAATATTTAAGAAAAGTTAACGCCTTCTTCGTTCATTTTTTCCATGAAGCGATTCCAAAGGTGCGTAAAACTATTATCGATTTGACCGTTAAAGCTTTGTGAATCATTAGCATAAATAACGGGAGAAAAACTAATACTATTACCCCCACCAATTTTATCATTGGGGATAATGTTACCCGCTAATGGCGCAGTAAAAATCTCAGGTCCACGCTCACCCACAAGGTAACTTTTACCCCCATCAACCGGCCCACCAAACTCACGCGCACCAGCAATAGCCAAACCATTGGCTTGCGCAACCGATAATGACAATGCAGTGGAACCAACCGCAGCCGCACCACCAAGCGTCGCGACTGACGCTAACGCCGCAGGGGTTGCCCATGACAAACCCAACGCTTTAGCCTCTAATATTGAAGCCGCCGTTGCCTGGGTTGAAAAGAACGCGCGTTTTATTGCCAGCGCTACATAAGAGCCGATGATTTGTTTCACCACCGATTTCAGCACGCCTTTTAGCACTTCACCTAAATTTTTCTGATCAACGATAACATCGGCAACCGCATTCCCCATACCCACCGAAAATTGCGCAGCCAGGTTATCATTAATCGACATTATCTCTTCAGCCGCAACTCTTTCAGCATCTAATCTTGCAGCCAGACCACTGACAAAAATAGCGGTTTTTTCATCTTCTATTGCTTGCGCGATTTCTACTGCGTTTAAGCCATCTTGTGATGCATCCACATCACTAACAACCGCCGCATTGACCTGAATATTTGCAACCTCATCCGCAGCCTGTTTAACCTCCTGTAAAGCACCCGCTACATTTTCAGCCGTTTGACCAACCGTGCTAACTAACTCCAACACTTTGGCTTGACTTTCAATAGATGACTTGGCAAACGCACCCTGAAGGTGAGTTAAAAACTCAAGCGATTCAACCTGATCATTACCCAGCAATTCATTAATTTGCCGAATAGGATTTACGATAGCATTCAGTGAAATTAATGCAGATTCCGCAAAAGCCAAAACAGCTAGCTTTGAAACTTCCCAGCCTATCTGCAAATATTCCACCGCAGTAATCACATAGCCAATTGAGTTGGCTGCAACACTCATCGAGCTTTGCGTCACCTCACCCACACCACCGGCTTTTTTGGTAACTTCCAGCAACCATTTAGCCGTCACCTCAAGATAAGGAACCAACGCGACGACAATCGTGTTGCTCACACCTTTAACCACACCACCCATTCTATCGAGTGCACGATTAGCCATTTCAATTTTTGCAGAATCCACATCACTGAGAGCTGCATTATTCTCAATCGCTTCTTGTCGCAGTTCCCTTAATGCAGCCGCGTCACTTTCCAACAAAGGCAGCAACAGCGCTGCATCAGAGGCAAGCGCCTCCATTATTTGCACTTTTTCAGATTGAGAACCGACCTCACCTAATGCACCCGCTATTTTTAGCAACTGCTTATCCGGTGAAAGATTCACCATTTCAGCCAGGTCAAGATTTAAACTTTCCAAAACCTCCTTAGCTTCACCGCCGCCATTTCTAAATGCATCACCAATTTTCTCAGACACATCTTTAAAAATATCAGCAACCTTATCACCCTGAAGCCCTGCAGACTGAGCGGCGAACTGCCAGGCACCAAGCTCTCTAACTGACACATTAAGTGCACGCGCATAAGATAACGTCTCACGATTCGCATCCGCTGTAGACTTAACAAGCAGACCGATACCACCCACACCAGCCAGACCAACAACAGCATTTTTAACTGAAAACACCGATGATCCCAAACCATCCAATGATGTTTTGGCTGACTTCATCCCGCGTGAAAACTTTCCAGTATCAGCAGTTATCTCAACTTTATAATTCGAACCCGGCATTTATTGAAGTCCCTTGAAGGCATTAATAATGTCATTGCTTAAGCTTTTACTGCGCGTTTCTTTTGTAACATAAGGCATAAAATCAATCGGCCTTTTAGGTAGTGATTCGCCACGATTTAAATTAAACAAAACCGTACAAATCGTCGCCGCATTAAGGTCATATCTTTCATCACCGATAGGTGATATACAATCAAACGCCATCCATTCAGATAACTCTTTACTCGTAATTTTTCTTTGCAACTCATTGACTGTGTATCCCAGCCTAAGCGCCAACTTAAACAAAAACTGACGCTCAGGCCGTTCCCTTAGTTTTTTTCGAGATCCTCAACCGATCCCAATCCATTGAGCTTTTTAGCCGCCTTAAAAACACGATCTAGTGCTATATAGCTTTTCTCACCAAGCTTAATAACATCTTGATTTGTGAACATAAGCGCTCCCGCTTCATCCACAATTGAAAGCGCAGCCATTGACGCTCTAATATTTGAGTCATCAGATGTTGATTGCTGACTTGCAATCGTTTCAAACACTTCGCGCGTTTTACCCGTTAACCCACGAATAATTATTTCTCCACCCCATTCAGGCACATCAACAACTTCTGTTTTCAGATCATCCGCATTTAATATTGCTTCTTTAGATAACATAATTATGCCCAGGTAACCGCACCAGAAATCTCAAGTGTAACGCTTGCAGATACAACTGCGTCAACACCACCATTAATCGCAAACGATAAAACGAAAGCACTAAATGAAAGCACCGTAGTCGCAGTATCATTTAACGCCAATTCAAAATTACGAAGCGTTCGCGCAGTACGATCAGCACGTAAACCTGTCTGTTCCGTATCAGCTGTATCTAAATTCAACTCAAAGGTAAACTGCCCCTCATCCATCAAACCCATACGTTTTTCTTTAGCCGCAGAGCTTAAATTAGTAACGTCGATCACAGAGGCTGAGCCACCAGGCCCCTGAAAACTAATCACCTCCCCTATTGCGCCAAATATTTCTGGTCCACCACCATCACCACGTGAAAGTACGGTACCTTGTGTCTCGATTGAAGCCATGGTTTATTTCCTCATGCCGGTTGTTCCGCGTCTGTTTCCAGTACACGATAGATTATGTTGTAATTCATTACGCCTAACGCCGTGGGTTGCTCCACACCATCATCAAACTGAATATCAATACCCTGGTATTGAATATCTTTAGAAATTCCACCCAATGCAATATCGACAGATACTGCGGCTTCCACCTCTGCACTAATTTGATCAATTTTGTCATCCACATCAGCAGATTGTTTTGCGCGAATTTCAATAGTTAACGATAACTCTCTGCGCGATGAACGCGGCCGACTAACAGAATCATGCTCAGCTGTTTCATCTCTTGTATATATTGATAAACAAGGCAGTTGATCGTGCGGATATACTCGCGACTGATAAACATTTTCACCGGTTGAAACCAGACCCGTAATGACCGTCGCCAGTGACTCTCTAATTTGTTGTCTTACATGTGACATTTAAGAAACTCTTAAACCTAATAAAACCATGCCGGAATTATCGATTTCTTTACTTGTTATTGTGTAATTAACAGTATTAAACACCAACGGATCACCTACACCATCAGAAACAATATCCGCCGGGTTACACTTAAAAGTCGGACTACTTCCAGACATACCCAAACTCTCTTCATAGGGCTCAAAAAATAATCCATGAACATTGTTGCCATTAATAGCGACACTATCCATTTCAGAATCACTCATGATTTCTGCAATATCATCGCTATCTATTATCGGCATTAACTTTTACCCAGTTAAAAAAAACCCGCCAGGCAGCGGGATTTTTTAATTTATTACGTAATTTTAGAAAGCTTATTTATTATCTTTAGCCGCTGCTTTTACAGCTTCTTTAATTTCTTTCGCTTCATCGCTACCAGCAACAACAGCACGTTTTGCACCAACAAGATATGCGCCATCTTCTTTTGAAACATCAACATCGTCACCAATTTTGCAGTTTTCACCTGCGACAACGCACGCAACTGCAATAGTTACTTTTCTGATTTCTTTACTCATGATATTTACCTTAAATTTAATTTAAAAATAATACTGCCCGACCAATTAATTTTTTGAGCGGGCCGGTGCAGTATTAACCAACACTTTAATTAAGCGTTTTTACTGAATGAAAGCGCGTGCTTAACACCCACATCACAGTCACTAAATACGCGTAATACAAGACCACCTGAAGCCACTTTTGTTGCAGTATCCGTAACCACATCAAGTACACCCCAAAATGCCAAAATCACATCATTGAAGTTACCAAACAGAATGGTGTTTGCAGCAAGTTGTGAACTGGTATGAACGTCATAACCGTTAGCCTGACCACCTTCCATTAAGAAACGACCTGAACCAGCATCTTTAGGTGTAGTTTTCAAGCTACCCATAACACCCGCAGTTGTTACGTAAGCCAGTGAACCATTAAGACCATCAGCTGCATTTACATCAGTTTCAAACTCAACCAGTTCCGCCCATGTTGGCGTACCCGGTGCGAGTATGGTTGATGTTGCAATACCCGTGGTATTAATAATACCTGTTGGGTTATTAGCAGCACCTGAACCAGCGAAACCAGCCAGGTCCACACCTAATGCAGCACCCATTGCCAAATCAGCCATAACCATATCTTCAACCGATGGCGCAGACTGCTTTAACAAGCTACGACTCATTGATGTTGCGCCGGCTAAAATTTTAGGTGTTAATGCCAACGTGCCAGTACCAACATCAGATAGCGTTGCTCCCGTATCTTCAGCGACAAATGCAAATGTCGCAGATGATGTTTTACGAGGCAAATCAAGGTTACCAACCAAGCCTGGTAAAACCTGCGCACCTAAGCGACCTAGTAACGCCTGTGCTCGTAAGTTATCAATAAAGTTCGCACCATCGTGATCAGTACCCACTAACTCAGCACCGGTGGCCGCACCTGCCACTGTCATATTACGTTGCTGGTGACGATTTTGAATATCGAAAGGCACAAAGAAACCTTTAGCATCGCGCCCTAATGTTTCAGCAATCGCATCTGAACATTCACGTTCAAAGCCGGCATTTTTCCAATTACCAGATGAATGCGCATTAATAGCCTTGATAAGACTAAAACTTTCTAGCTCGCTTTTAGTCAAATCAAGATGTGTTGCTGGTGTTAAATCCAGCGGATCAGCTGTTGACATTGCATCAAGCACAGTGCGTTGAAAATCTTCAACACTGGACCCGTCCTTAATAGCATCCTTTGCTGATGTTTTCAGTGAAGCCAATGATTCACCATGCTGCTCACCTAGAGCAGAAATTTCGCGCACACGTGCAGTTTCTTTATCCGCCGCCTTTTTGCGTGCATCTTTTTCAAGTGCAGCACGTTCTTCAGGAGTTAAATCCATCTCTTTAACCTCAATATGTTTTGGTTGAATAGTTTTTATTTCTTCTGTTTTCTTTCTTGAAGATAAATCAACGTTGGTTTCAAAATCACCAAAGTCACGTTTCCAGTTCTCTTCCACGTTGCGACCAACACCCACTGAATTATCAGCTGGCACAGTTACCAGGGAAACTTCTAACGGCTCCCAGTCGGTTACGCGGTAAGAAGCCTTATCATCACTTTCTTCTTCCAGCACCATTCGATGAACAATGTACCCGACGCTTACTTTTTGTAAGATACCTGCTTTTACATCTTCAAATTTTTCACTCGCAAACACACCGGTGCCAAAACGAACCACCGCCTGACCTCGTGAACTTTCAAGTGATACTTCATCCGTGACACCGAGATGCGCATCCCGATCGTGGTTAAAGAGCAATGGACCACCGTCCTGCAGCCGACCAAGGCGCACTTCAGCTTTTTCATGCCCTAAAATTTCATCACCAAACCAGCGTTCATATGGCTCTTCACTTGAAAAGCTTAAACACACGGTGCGGTTTTCTTCATCTATCGCTTCACGATTAAAAGACGCCATTCGGCGCTGTACACCTAGCTTTATAGAATCAGTTTTTATCTGTTGTTTGGCTTGTTGATGTTTCATCGTCATCATCGGTTGCCTCATTTTCTGGTTGAATGAAACCATCAGCGCCGGGTGTTATCCCCATTGATTCAAGTGTTTTATTTTCCTGTTGGATTTCACGCCATACTTCCTCCGGGTCATAACCCATATCACGTATAGCCTGTGAACGAGACAAAAGAGCTTCATCAATCTGCCCCTTAACGCCGTTAAATTCTTTTTGCGGATCAGTCCACTTCCATCTGCGCGGCTGCCACTGAACATCCTTAAACTTTTCAATTTGCGAAACTGGCAATGGTGAACCCGCTTGACTTTTAATAGTGCCAACAGTTAACCCCATCAATAACCAGCTGGGATATAATCGATCATGAAATTGACCAATTAACCAATCCTGTAACATCATCCACATATCACGATCACTGAGCTCACCCAGGCGACCACTGGAATAATTAACGCCTTCTAAATCTTTTGAAGCTTTGTGATAACTAATACCCCAGCCAGCTGAAATACCACGCAATATCGTCTTATTAAACGGCTCAAAATCACCGTGCGGATATTGCGGGTCCCAATTTAACAACTCAGTACCTTCAGGTACCTGATCAAAAGACCCGGCCTCAGCATTCATTACTGTATTACCGGAAGCGTCTTGACCGTCACCGACAAACCCATCACCAGTAGGCGAAACGATAAACCCCATTTTTGCAGCACCAACACGCGCAGCAATTAATGCAGCCTCTCTATAACCACCTAAATCACGCAAACCAATCATGCTTGAATGCATCCAGGGAATACCACGCCATTGATCCTGATACATAGGCAAATAAATATGTAATATTTCTTTGGCATCAACACGAATGCGATCATAGGCCGCTGGTGTTGTTAATCGATCACCGGGATGCAGTTTTCTTAAGTGGTAAGCAACCGGCGCACCAAACTTATCTATTTCAACACCCATACGAACACGGTTATGTGTAGGCTTATAATCTTCAGTGCTATAAGTTTCATCCAGGTAATCAGCATCAATTAACTGAACAGCAAAGCGGGATTCATTTTTAAAATTAGGTAATAAACGAACTAACGCCTCACCATCACGTGCCACTGTTTCAACCAACAACCGTTCAAAGGTTGCACGATCAAAACGCTTACTAGCTTCAAACTCACCAACCTTTCCACTTTTTTTCCACGCCATTTCTATGGCGTTATTATCTTGCTGATCTAATGAACCATCATTGTTTTTTGCACGCGCCTGAAGGCGCACGCCTTTAGAGCCAATAACATTACTTTTTACTTCAGTTAAAAACCCTTTAGCGTAATCATTGTTATTACACAGATCGCGTGAACGTGTACGCAACGGACGTAACTCAGTCTTTAATTGCGCGTTCATACTTTTTGAATCACGCACCCAGCTAGCCAGTAAACGAGTCGCCTGCGCAGCGTCAAATCCCTTTTTCTGTGTAGAATTATTTTTCTTACCGTGCATAGCATGCCATGCCGCATCCACAATTGGTTGCAGCGTTCTTTTTAATATACCCATAGTTATAGTCTTACCCGAACGCTACCAGAATGACCCAGACCTTTTGCAAGGCGGGCTGCGCGCACTTCTTGCGCATACCAATTTTCATACTTGGTTTTTGCTGCCACCAACTCATCAAAACTATTACGAGTAATTGAAAACCCATCAATACTATAATCACTACTACCTTTTGTTGCGCGAACTTCAAGCGTCGTATTTATAGCATCAAGTGTTTTCTTAACATGACTTCTACCATCAACCGCACCCGTGGCCGCATTAGGTTTTACAACAACATCACCACAGCCAACATCATATCGCTCAGCCGCTTTTGTAACGTATGCCTGGTATTCATATTCACCAGCTACGTACAAGGCTGAACCAGCTGCTGTTATCGTGGCTAAATGCGTACTATCACCATTATCTGTTGCGGTAATAGTCTCCTGTCGTGCTGCATTAAAAAGTGAATACGATAAGACCCAGCCATCCTCAGGCTTATAATCACTTAGATTTTTAGTCCACATATGGGTGGACCCTGACGTGATTTCAGCCGGTTCTGTAGTTGCTATATCAGGCATTATTATTTAGATCTCATTGCTTGTATCGATTCACAAAGCCACCTCGTGGTTTACGCACGGATGACTGTCTCAATGATGCTTGTTCAGTAACATCTTTAGCTTCAGTTTCACTAAACATATCTTGTTGCATTAACTTGCGCTTTAACACTTCCCAGTGCTTCTCTGTCATTAAATTAATTTTCAACGCTCTCGCTGAATGCAATGCGTACACGGTGCAATCTAATCCCTCATTACGCACACCGCTTTTAACTTGCCAGATTAACTTTCCGCGTATTGATCGATGCGGCGCTTTAACCTCTGATGTAATTTGATCATAGAAATCTGGCCTTACTTCCTCAAACCAGTGCATGTGGCCAGCACCATTACCAACCAGTGATAACCGGCCACGCTCACCAATCAACAAATCTTTTGCTTTATGCGTACCAACCATATAAACACGCAAGCCGTATTTAGCAGCTTTGTTGTGTTGCTTTCCCTTAGTATCAAGCTGCTTTGGTCGACTGAATATTTCCCGATCAATAGTGCGATCCGATGAACCCTTAACCGCTAATACATTACGTTTTTGATATTTTCTAACCCACGTATAAACCTGATCAGACGTTTGCCCATCCGAGCTATCAATGGATACACCCGCAACAACCAGGTTAAAACCTTTCGCATGTGTTATAGGAGTAAATAATAATTTAGCTAACGCATCCCAGACCGGATCGTTAACATCGGTTGTTGATGTTTTCGCCTGAATCTCACCCCAATAAATCAACCAGCTTTCTTCACCAGGACCCCAGCCCCAAATCGTTATCGCTAAGCGATCATGCTGAACGTCAACACCCGCTGTGAGAATATAAGCCCCATCCGGTACCGTTAACTCTTTATAACTTTCCGCACGATCTTGAAGCTCGGTAATATCAGGGGCTTTACTTTCATATTCATACGGCTTGCCAAGACATGAATTAACAAACACGATCATGTCTGTTTCATCACCCTGCTCAAACTTATGCTGGGCTTCCAGATACCGCTCAACTAATCGCGTTAAACGAGATCCGGGGAAAGGGCTGTATAATTCATTAATGTAAAACCCGGCAACCCCACGTGATTCCGCAGTAGCTACCCACTCACCTTTTTTTACATTTCTATTTTTATGATGATCGTTCCACATGGAACCACAATGTGGGCAGGCATACGCGGCTAAATCAGGAACCGCATCACCAAATATTTCATGCTTACAATCTTTGTCCGTGGTCCATGTCACGTTATCCCAGTCAAGCACATGACTTTCGTCACACTCATGGCACGGAATAAAAAATTTACGTTGATCAGAGTTTAAATACGCATCTTCTATGGTCGATAAATTCTTAACCGATGGCGTACCACCAAAAACCACCTTACGACGATGATATGTTTTAGTGCGCTCCTCAAGTAGCTTAATTGCATCACCCTGCTTACCCACATTAATTGCGGCATCATCAGGTTCTTCAACGAACACACGAGGCGCGGGTGTGGATTTAACATTGCTAACACTGTTCGATCCAACTAACTTTAAAAAACCACCCGCAAACTTTTTAAACATTGAGCGATTACCGTCTTTACGACTGGTAGTAACATCCATCTTGTCAGCAAGCCGTGGGGTAACAGTAACCATCGGGCCCAGCTTCTCTTGCGCGTATTCCTTTGCAGCATCCGCTTTTGAAAATAAACCTATAACTGGACTCGGATCAATATCAATTATTCGACCCAACCAGTTATTAATAACACCATCAGTCCACGCAATTTGCGCTGACTTCATGCAAACCACTTTCCAGATTAAATTATTATCAAGCGCCTCATGCATACCAGGTATCCACGGCGTTAACTTGGTACTGTACTTACCAGGTAAAGCAGATGACTCAGGAGCTAAATAGCGATACTTATTTGACCATTCTGTAGTCGTTAATCTAGGCGGTGGTGTCCATGTCTTGCCCACTCGCATCATCATGGCATTTAATGATTCCCGGCACTTCTCCTGCCAGGTGTGCGAGTACGTCATGTATTTTCTCTTCCAAATACGCGGGGTCTACATCCACATCGTATAAAGCCTTTAATTCGTTAGTCAATTTATCGGGTAGTGATAACAATTCAGTGCGCGCAGCTGTAAACATTGCAACCAGTAATGGCTCAACCTCTGCGACCGGTACAAGCTCACCGGACTTTTCTTTAATTTGTAATAGTTTTAAATCAGTCGATGCGATCGCGTCCTGTGTGCGTGCACGTGTTAACGATTTTTGATCATCACCGGCACGACCTGCAGCCTCTTCACGAAGCCTTTCACAATATGCAATTATCCAATCGCGGTAAGTACCGTCTTTAATTAATTTTCCACTATCAACATGCTTTGAAATAGCTTGCTGTGATGTACCAACGAGCTCACCGAACCCAGTTTGCGTTGCTTTTGTATCAAGTTTATCGATCATGCTCATGTGTACCAGTTACTAGCACAACCCCCTATAGCAAGCCAGATCTAGAAAAAAAACGCGACT
>Ga0209345_10002517_pt1 | contig 20105 bp, 24 predicted proteins | sample Cruoilmetagenom7_FD_187294 | JGI IMG/M metagenome (GOLD analysis project Ga0209345, IMG submission 187294) | Oil polluted marine microbial communities from Coal Oil Point, Santa Barbara, California, USA - Sample 7 (SPAdes) (version 2) | ecosystem: Environmental > Aquatic > Marine > Oil seeps ... | reverse complement strand
TAGCATGCCCTTTTGGTTTGCCATTGGAGGCTCAAGTATCAAGGCTGTTAGAAAGTTTATTTCAGCCATATATATGAAACGTAGCAAGCTGTATGAGTTCAAGGTCAAGCTTACGCTCCAAAAGGAGATTAACGATAAAGGCAAATTTTATATTCTCAAGATCAGCGATTACGTCAAGATGGGACCGGACGAATTGAAGCAACACTTGGGCACCATTATTGGTATGAAAGATGAAACTATCAGCCGGACCTATGACGCCGAAGATGCTGGTGTTGACGCCGAAGATGCTGGTGTTGACGCCGAAGGCGCAGGCGCTGGGGTTGCCGGCGATACAGATTCCGTTGGAGATGATGAAGTCCCCTTTGGATAGGTGAAACCATGCTTACATGTGAATGTGGCGACTTTGATTTGGATGATAGTAACTGGGGATATTATATACCAGACGACTTTACCAACCTCGACTACAAGCGTCGCAAGCGGTGCTGCAGTTGCGATCAATTCATATCCATAGGTGCTCAATGCGTAGAATTTGGTAGGGTCAGGGCGGCCAGATCTGATATTGAAGAACGAATCCACGGGGATGAAGTTAAGCTGTCATCATGGTTCATGTGTGAGTCGTGCGGTGAAATATTCCTTAATTTAGAAGCAATAGGTTACTGTATTAACCTTAGCGATGATATGCGTGAAGAGCTTAGGGAATATTGGACCTTAACGGGATTTAAACCCCAGAAGGAGGAGTTGTGAACACACTTAAATTAAAGTTATCACGATATTTAGTAAAGATATATTTGACTATGCGGTACTGGTTGGGTGGTTCCCCATGGTATAAAGCCAGGAAGACCGCCGAGCGTATTGTTAACGGGTGGGATTAAGGGAGGTCCCTATATTATTTTGCTGCGAGAAGCTTAAAGCTGAAACAAAAAAATACAGGCCCCCCGCAGGCGGAGGCTTTCTTTCAAGCAGCCCTAATCCAACAGGACAAATTAAGCAAGAAGAGGATGGTAGTTGGAATGTAAATGGGTGTTGTGGTGACTGTTACGTCCTTACCGATTTGCTTTTCTGCCCATTTTGCGGTGTGAAATTGCCATGAGTCTGAATCTATGCAAAAACAAGGCCACCTGCGGCCTACCATTTGAACCTGCAAACACAAAACAGAAGTACTGTAAGCGGCCCGAGTGCATCGCTGATAGGATTCACCAGTACAGCGTTGTCCATCGGGCCGCAGTAAAGCAGGTCGGTCGAGCCTATATATGCAATGTCGTGGGGTGTGATAAGACGTTTGTTCTCCAGGCGCCCATGCAATCTCAAGTAAGGTGTGGTGATTGCCAGGAACGACATATTGGAGGCTCAATTTCAAAATATAAGCGGCTGGGCAGTACTCAATTATGCCAAACTCCTATGTGTGAAAACACTTACATTCAAGACAGCCGACCGCGACGATACTGCGATGAATGCCAGGCCAGCTCTGAACGTAGATTGTTCTTGAGTTTCAGGGATGCAAAAAACCTAAACCAAGCGACATTCAATGCCCTGACTGCAACAATGTCCGGCCATTGAACAGGTGGGGTACATGCGTTGAATGCTGGGCCAGGCGGGTAGATGAAACTGCCGCCGGGTGTGAGTATGCGTGAGGAACTAATAGAAAAGTACTTAAACGACCCGAAGTACCATAGACTGGTAGACATTATCGAAGGCCTACTGAAAGATAAAACCTTCACCTTGGTTGAATTGCATGAAGCATGTAATTTAGCAAATAACATATACCAGATAAGCAGGCTGGCATGGATACCTCCAAAAAAACAAACTTAGACGAGTTTAACCACTTAAAAGGGGTTGATTTACTTATGGCAGCATTTGAAGCAACCGAGCTTACGGGTGTGATTACCCAAATATCTCAGCCTTACAAGCAAGGCTGGCGGATACTACAGGTTGACGGCGCAGTCAAAGCCACAGGAATCATAGACCCTACTATTGGGGTGGGTGACTCAGTGCTCTTTAAGGGCAAATACTCTACGCACCCTCAGTATGGAGAGCAATTCAAATTCGATTCAGCCGTTACCTTAGAGCCCAAGACACAGCTCGGCATGAAGGCATATTTAGGTAAATTCTCCAACGTCGGCCCGGTAATAGCCGAGGGAATCTTAACCAAGTTTGGTAAAAAAACCTTTGAGGTCATCGAGGCGGAGGCTGCAAAGCTTGAACAAATCCCAGGCATCAGTCCGGCCAGGGCGAAGAGGATTCACGATGAATACATTGAGATCAAAGTGGATCAAGAAATCGACCTGTATTTCACAACCCATGGCCTCACTGCCAATATGGTCGGCAAGTTGGTGGCCCGATATGGTACAAAACAAAAGGCCTTCAAGAAAATAGAAAATGATCCATACCAATTGACGGATGATGTGTGGGGCGTTGGCTTCAAAAAAGCTGATGCCATTGCCACCTCGATAGGCTTGACATTTGATTGTGGCGCAAGGGTAAAGGCGGGCCTTATCTATGTCATGAATGAGCTGTGCAAGGGTGAGGGGCATTGCCTTATAGATAAAGACACCCTGTATCGCAGTGCTCAAAAAATACTTGGTCTGCCAGGCGGATTGAAACTTATCCATGCCCAAGCTTCAGCTCTGTATAAATCAGGTCGGCTGATATGGGATGAAGGCTTTTACTTGCCCGGCTTACACGCCGCCGAGGAAGCCGTTGCTACAAAGCTTAAGTTGATGTTGGCAAGTGGTTCAAGCTCAAATGAGAGTGTGAGCACTGACAGCGACAAATACGATCAAGACCAGGCAGTAGCAATCCAAATGGCCCTGAACCATCCTGTCAGTATCATTACAGGCGGCCCTGGCACAGGCAAAACCTACACCATACTGGGCATATTAGCGCGACTTTTGACTGCCGGTAAAGTAGTTCGTTTGGCGGCCCCCACGGGCAAGGCAGCAAAGCGAATGGAGGCCGCCACGGGAGAGACTGCCCAAACTATACATAGGCTGCTAGGTTTTGATTTTGGAAGCGGGGGCTTCGAGTACAATGAAGCTAATCTGTTACATGTAGATGCCCTTATAATTGACGAAACCAGCATGATTGACATAGAGCTTATGGCAAGCCTGCTGGCAGCATGTAAACCTGAGTGCAAACTTATTTTAGTCGGAGATGTAGATCAGTTGCCAAGTGTTGGCCCAGGGTGTGTTCTTAAGGACGTCATCGATTCAGAGGTGGTCCCAGTGACAAGGCTGATGACCCTTCACCGACAAGCCACCAAGAGTTTGATTGCCAAAAACGCAAAACTGATTAACGCCGGCCAACCTTTATTGCTAGAGCACGAGGGCAACAAAGACCTTTGGTTTTTGCAACAAGAGGACCCGGAAACCTGTGCTAAAACAATTTTAGCCTCATGCCGAAAGCTACACACAGCTAATAAAATTCCTTTGGCAGACATACAGGTGCTTGCGCCCATGAAAAAGGGGCCACTGGGGACAATTGCACTCAATAAAGCTTTGAGACCACTGCTTAATCCCGACTCGAACGCAGCCAGCAAGGTACCGGGAACAAATTTGCAATTGAACGATCGGGTCATTCAGCTTAAAAATAATTATGATTTGCAGATTTTCAACGGTGATATTGGATACATAAAGAATTACGATGACACTGCAAAAGCAATGACGATTGAATTTGAAGGTGAGAATTCAATCTTGTACCCAACCACGGAATGGAAAGAGTTAGCCCTAGCTTACGCTCTCACGATACACAAAAGCCAGGGCTCTGAATTTAAGGTCGTGGTAATGCCGGTTCACACTCAGCATTACATTATGTTAAAGCGCAATTTGCTGTATACCGGCGTCACCCGAGGAAAAGAAAAAGTCATTCTGGCTGGTACAAAGAAAGCTTTGGGCATAGCCTTGCGGACGCAGGATACTCATAAGCGAAATACTCAACTTGAAACGAAATTAAAAGGGAGGCAAGGTGAAAATAATGGAGGATCTTAACATCGAATTCGTAGACAAGGAAACTCAGTTCTTTGCTGAGCAGCCGGGCTACCCGGCTTATCAAATGGGCCTATTGGAAGCGGCCAAGGTCCATAGGAAAAAGAACTTAGATTATGGCGGTGGCGATCCGTTCGGCAACTTCAAAGGTGTCGAAGAATTTGGTATGGAACCATGGCTTGGCGTAATAGTAAGGCTTAGCGATAAGGTGAGTAGGGTTGCCGTTCTAGCAAAATCAAATGAGTTAGGCCATGTCGAAGATGAATCTATTGAAGATACTCTGTTGGATCTAGGCAACTACAGCCTTATCTGCTTGGCTATGGTACATCCCAGCCAAATGCTTAATCCTGAAGGTCTGTTTTGTGATTGGCCCGGAAGCCAGTTTTTCTATCAAGCCATACTTACGCTTTCCGCCAGACATAACTTTCGGGTAATGTCCCTTGAGCCACCAAAAGACGCTCATGCTGCACAAGCTCAGTGGCTGACAGGTATTGATGATATTGATTTGCGATGGCACTCCTTGGTCAAATCAGTCAGCGATATTATCAACGAAGATATCACCAACGCTCAAGACGTATACGATATCCTGCTAACAAAACTCATTACGTTAGCTGAAGCAGGTTTTTTATGTCGGCTGTATCGCCACTGGTGCAGGACCAAAGGCGACGTTTAAATTAAGGGGGAACCAGGTGGATCAACCTAAATTATATACTATGGATGAAATTGAAAGTAACGTTATCTGCCGTGGCTGCGGGTCAAACCTATCAGCCTACTTCACTCAACGCGGGCAGATCGAGGTTGAGCTTTGCGAAACATGTATGGAAACCTATAGCCCAGTTTACGATGCGTGAAATAGGTAGAAAGCATGCTTTAAAATTAGGCATATGCATGACATGTCGCCTCGATCCTATAGATTATCGTGCGAGTGAGCTTAGATGTAGCCGGTGCCTTAAAGTCAGGTCTAAATATGAGGTAGGTGCAAGGCTTAGGCTAAAACAAGCTGGCATATGCGAACGGTGTCGTGATAAACCTATTTACTTCGAGGGTGGCAGGCTATGCCAAGATTGCATCTTGGTTATCAGGGAGTATAGCATTAAAAACAGGCCGGATATATTGGCCAGGGAAAAGGACCGGATAGCAGCCAGGGTTACAAATGGCGAATGCGCCCGATGTAGTGAAAAACTAGAAGCTGGCATAGATACAGGCCAACTGTGTGTCCATTGTAGCACAAAGCAGATAGATCTAAGAGTCCGGTAGTCTGGAGGTAAAAACCATGAAGATATTGACGATAAAAGCCCCTACAAATTTTAATCTTTTCCTGTTTGGAGATGGACATGAAGGTAACATTGCCAAGACTCAAAAAGGATTTAAGCGGTTAGTAGATGCCGTTCTAAGCCCTTACGATGGCATTAAAACTAACTTTGCTGTAGATCATGGTGATATTGCAGATACGATTGAACTCACTGACCCTAGGTATGACCCAGATACTGTGACGAGTCCACTTAGAGCACAAGAAGACGCTTGTGTAGCTGAGCGAATGCCTTTCCGAAAGCAGCTTATTACTGTCCTTGAGGGCAACCATACTTACAAGTCATGGACCATATATGGTGGCCGTGGTGGCTTTACTCGTAAGGTCTGTGAGCGACTGGCCGTATATTATGGCTCATATACTTGCAAGATTCACTTTGTTGACCGGCATGGCAAATTAATGTTTAAATCCTTTCACACTCACGGCAGGAAAGCAATTAGTTCAATAGCCCATGATCCAATTCAAAGGTGGGCAAATATGAAAGCTATTCTCAAGCGACAACTTATGAATCTAGCCGGAGATTGTACTTTGATGTGTAAGGGGCACACTCACAAACTGCTTACATCAAAGCCGCAAAAAAACCTCTACCTGGTTGACGACGGAAATGCGACACGGGCAAAGTACACTCATGCCGTCAATACCCACCCCACCGGATTCATTCACCCTGATTGGCGGTGGTATGTCAACACCGGGTCATTCTTACGTTTATATGTCAAGGATTCTGAGGTTTCGACATATAGCGAGCGGGCTGAATATCCACCTATGGAACTTGGCTTTGCTGTGGCTGTTGTAAGGAATCGTGAGATCGTTCGGGTCGATAGGGTCGTGATAGGGTAGTAGAGCGGAAAGGAGGGGTGGAAGATGAAGCAATCAGAACTTGATGAAATTGAAGTAATAAATAAAATGAGCCAGTTAGAAATGGCAAGGTTGTGGAGGTTTGCTCCATCAGGACATAAGTATTTTGATCTATCAAAATACTTATTTTGAAGTTTTCCGTGAAAGGTTTGATAAACTTGGAGGCTTCACACCAAAGATTTCAAAAACTATTGGCTGGTAGGCCTGGCTAAAAAAGGGGGTAATTAGATGAGCTTAGAAAGAAATAGGGTAGGTTTTGAGAAAGCTTTAGCAGAGATGCAGGATACAATTGCACTGCTAGACTATTGCGTTGATGATGACCTAATATCTACGTTAACAGCCGTCGTTGATGAATATGACCATTATTCTTCCGACATCGATAGCTTAATAGAAGACCGAGACCGGCTACAGGAAGCGGCGGAAGAATAAGATCGATCGAATGGGTAGCGGTAGGAGTAGTGACTTGGAAAAAGACTCAATTGGCAATCGGATGAAGGATAATTACGAGGGTCGATATAAGCTTAAAAGGTGAAAAGGACGGCCCCCGAGAAAGATCCGGGGGGGGCCACCAAAATACATGCCAAAACCAAAACTAACTGGCTAACCACCTAACGCATAATCATCTTATCTTGCAATGCACATAGCCGTTTCTCAGCCGCCTTCCGTTGCTCAACGGCCTGCTTGTACTGGTTTCTCAATATAGCATTGTTTGGATCACTTGTCAGAAAAAGAAAGAACTGGGCCTCACTGCGTTGCCAAAAAAGTACGGCCTCGAAAGCATTCTGTAGCCTGGCTCTCGCCTGCATATTATCTATCGTAGCTTGGACCATCTTAATATCAGCAGCGTGAGCTTGGCTTAAGGCAGTCATGCTGACCTGGTGATACAGCCTCGGTGTGTAATGGCTGTCAATAGCCATTACACCGCCGAGAATACCGGTTATAACTCCAGCCGCCAAAACCATTCGCCATACAAAACTTGGTTTTTGCTTATCCGTCATGGAAAGACACTCCTTTTAATGAGGTATTTAACTACTTTTCTTTCATAGGGTATACTGAAAGCATTGACGCCGTTCCAGTGTGGGAATGGGTTGTAATGATGTCAAGCATCATACGGTGTTCTACCAAAACACGAGCTATCACCTCATTGAGTTCAGTAAGGCAAGCTGCTCGCCGCGACCTCACATCATCCTTAGCAGGTAAAGCCTGCTGTGCATCTTTGGCAGGCTTTACCTTATCCTGATCCTTAACAAAACCACGTTTATTAAAAGCTCTCATTAGCTCATCTAACATAAACTTACCCTCATCAAGTTTTGATCCCTACCACTACTTGGCGAAGGCCATAGCAGTTCGTATATGCTCTATGCTTGCCAATATAAAACCTCTGTCGGTAGCTGTTATTGGTACGAGAACATCTTCAAAGCTGATCATGGCCTGAGAGAGGACCATCAGTTTTGGTGGCACTGTCTTTAATCTAGCCATAACAAATCGAACTATACCACCATAGGTTGTAGCATTCTTAACAAATTGTTCGACATCATTAAGGAATTCCATTACTTCTGCTTTACTGTATGTGCCATTCTCTATTAACTCCAGACTGCCTACCTGCAACAGGATATCGGCTAACTGTGGGTTGGAAATCCTGTCGCAAATCAAGGAGTCAGTGACCCCTTCACAGATACTTGGTTTTTGAGTTAGTGTTGCACAGCCCATGAGCGGCCCGGCGATAAAACACAGGAGCATGACTGTCAGGATTATACTTTTGATCATTGATCGGTGTTTCATACTTACCTCCCTTATTGAGATATAGTGATTGTTACTGGCCCAGGAATGACTATAATAATGGGCGGTAGGTTGTTTTCAGGTGGTGTATATACCTCCCTTGTGTACGTTACTTCATTGCTGGCCCCGCTTTCGCCGGCAACATTATACGCAGTAACGTGAAAAGTTACTTCTACCCCATAAGGTAGGTTAAGCGTATTGTCAATATCAACGCAGGTCACCTGGTTACCATTGTCATAGTGGATATAATCCACGTCATTTGCCGTATAGTAGACATTATACCCTGTGGCATCTGTGCATGGGTCCCATTGCAAAGTGGCTGCAAAACCCAATGCAGGTAAGAGCAACGCCATTAAGCTAATTCCGATTAAAAAACACCATAACTTTTTCATTTTCCTCTCCCTTTAATTGTTTGCATTAACTAGGTTCCACCAATCTGGAAAAGAGATAAATTTATATCGTCGACGACAACGTTAGCTGTGCTGTCAACATTCCAAAGCCATACTTCAACTGTATCGTTAACTGCTAAATCAATAATCCCGGAAAGAGATATTGAACCCTCATCTCCTCCACCACCAGCCAGTTGTCTTTGTCCATGAAGATTTGGGAATTCAATTGCTCCATTGTTTTTATAAACAGAATACCCGATGCCGTCAGCCCCTCCGCCTGCAGTACTTACAAGGTGGACGCTGACATTGCACATATACATACCTGCTTTCGTTATTGTTATGTGATCGTTCGTGTGGTCTGGAGTTGTATTATTTGAAACTCCATTAGCTGCAAAAGAGGTAATTTGAACCTTGTTAGCCTTACCGGATGCTGTTATTGTCAGCTCATCATCAACATCATCAGCATATATCTCCCCGAAACACAGGCCAGCGCCGCCTACAAAAACTACGTCCCCAGCAGTACTGATGTCTACGTAGCTTGTGCTTCCATCTCCGATGAGAACATTACCACCATCAGCGATGGTTATCCCAAGCGTTCCGCTGTCATCTCTTAAAAGTAGCCCACCCGAATCCCTTGCTCGAATTTCATCGGTAGCAATGTAGAGACCGTCATCCTGAGTAAGGTTACCAGCAAGATTTCTTGCTCCACTGACAAGTAGGTATAAAGTATGGTCATCATCGGTTAAGCCACCTATTGAGCCATGATCCACATCAGCATCGTTAATCATAGTGGCATCAATATGCCCTGCCGCATCCAGTTTGACCGGTTTTCCAGCATCAGCAGCTCCGACGGAAACATCAAGGTGCTCAGTTTCTGTAAAATATCGAGTATCTAACAGGCCTGCAACCAGATCTGTCTCAAGCGCATCAACATAAGCCTTCGTCGCTTGCTCGGTCGGCACAGCATCATCGCTATTGCCAGCCATTGTGCCATCAGTCGAGAATTCATTGACCGATGTATTGTACGATTCAGTGGCATCATACGCACTTGTTGGAGGCGTGAAATTAGCAGTCCAAACGGAGTCACCAGTCCTGATTGCTGGTTCATCTGTCCAGCCCTTTAAGTGGCGATCATAAACTGGTCCCACCCCGACCAAAGCTCCCACTATTAACTCATTATTGCCATTATAAAGAGTACTTGACCCAATATTTTCAGTGCTTCCAATTTGTGTGCCATCGATAAAACATCTTAAATTGGCCCCGTCCCTTGTTAAGGCTACGTGATACCAAGTATCTAAGGTAAGGGTAAAAGAAAACGAAAACCCAAGACCAGTAGAGCCGTTAGTAGAGTAATAAAAATCCATATTATTATTATCAGAATCGTATCTGAGTAAATAACTTTTATTACTTGTATCAGAATTCCATTTGCATATAAGCGTAGGCTTTGTGTCGGCAGTATAATCATCAATCCTAAAGCGCAAATCAATACAAAAATCACCACTTCCAAGCTCTAAACTAGGATCATCTGCAATTCTTAACCTATCACCAGTTCCATCAAAATAGATCGAGGAAGCATCAAAGACTTTTTGAGCAGTATCATGCTGGACATCATTGTCAACAGTTATGCTATGGCTTTGGGGTGATGAATCAGCAAAGACCTGTGAGCCGTCAGCATGATCGCTATGGATTAATAAAACAAAACCGAGGTCAGCGCTAGTGCCAGGGAGAGTTAGTTCACTTGTCAACTCTAGCGAACCAGTAGTGATTTTATGCGCCCCAGCATCCCAATCAGCACTTAAGGGGCGGGAACCATCGACAAGTATAACAGTGGCTCCATCAGGCACTTGATTTGCGCTGGTACCTATGTCTCCATTAGTGTCCAGTGTATTGTAAGTGATGTCTGTATGGTAAGCTACTCGTCCCCAAGCACTGGCCCCACCGTCAGGATAAAAGCTATCAGGTACAGCAAAGCCATTAAACATATCCATGTCTGAACCAATAACTACAATTGGTTCATCAATCCAGCCAGGGAAATTCCAATTGGTATTGGGCTGATCACTATTGCCAAACATACCGCCTACCGCGAGTGGAGTTTGGCAATTATAAAGCTCAACACTAGACAGGTCGCGTTCTCCAATTTGAACGGCATCCGCAAATAACCTTACCACACGATTCTTGCAGACAGCAGCTATATGATACCATGTGTCAGTGGTGTGGGTCCAGGTCCAATAGTACCCAGTCATTGACAGATTTGTTGTTCCATTTGAGCTAAAGATCATGTAAAGGGAGGTGCTGTTGGCATGTAAAGCCCAAGATTGACCTGGGTAATAAGCCCCAACATAGTCCGAGTGCTTACTAAGTATCGTAGAGTTTGTATTTGTTCGCTCAAACCTAATAAATGCACCTATGACAAAATCTTGTATTCCGACATGTAGCTCACTGCGATGTGGGACTGATAGCATACCGTCATTATACTGACTGAATTCAAGTGAACTGGCGCCTAACTCTGAAGTGCCAGTGTCATGCCTGACTCCATCCCATATAGTAACCGTTTGCTCGTAAACACTTGAGTCAGTGATATCAGTGCTTTCATCGACATGATTACTGTGTATCAACAACGCTGTATTTGCTGCACCACCTTCAGTCCGGCAAATATATGGGCTGGTGTTATCTTTCTGGAAAACGATCCCTCCCTCAACAGTCCCGGTTAAAGCATTTCTAGCTGCTGCAGTGGCAACATTATGTATAGTTAGGTTTTCAAGCTCGTAGTGATTAATATCCCAAACGCCACCCAGCGGGCGGGCGCCATTTACAAGTAAGTAATGTTCGTGGTCATCGCTATCAAGCTCAAGCGTTGCGCCATGAACGTGTGTGTGCGGTGCGGCAGTACCAGGTGGGGCTGGTGGTGCTGGAGCAGGGCTGTAGCTTACCAACATCTCACGAACAACGGCGGCGATATCCTCAGTCGTGATGCTTTGATCAACTTTTTGGTTCCCGAGTGTACCTTGGATGATCTCAATGTTTTTTTTCATGGCATTGAGAATTTGCCTATAGGGTTCCTCGACTCCCTTGATTGCAGGGATTGCAGGCCGCTTGGCATTCGTCGATACGGTTTGGGCTATATTTCTGTTCCGTGGCATCTATTACCTATTTAATTCGAACACTGTTTGATTTGAATTCAGACACGAGGCCATCCCAGGCACGCACAAGACTGGCTTTAATAACATCCTTAGAATGTTTGCGCTTTGTGCTTTCAGCATCAATGAGGTTTTCAATTATGCGTGACACCAACCTGGACTTGATTTGGTCAGCGTCGTATTCCAACACCACTGCCTCATCAGTAGCATTGACTGTCTTTAATATAGCAAACCTCAACATAGTTAATTACCCCCTTATTCAATTTAAGTTCAACCTGCTTTTCTTAAATGCCTGGTTGGCTTTGATGGCAGACTAAGGCCTCCCCATCACCATTGACTCTATCACTACACACTCAACAATCAAACCTTCCAGGTAATCAAGTCTATTTCGGGCCTCAATTAACTGGACCTTTAAACGCTGTTTATCAGAAATTGCCTGATGGGATTGGTCGGCAGCCGCTTGTTCGTCAGCCTCTAAACCAGCTACCGTTAACATCAAGTCATCGCGCTTTGCCTCAAGGACTATCTTGTCTATGCCTTCCATCACAATAGCTCCCTTGCATCTTGTCGTGCATTAGCAACATCAACTGGAATTGCTACACCAGTATCTGCCAGTCTACAAGCATACCAATCTGTGTCGGCCAAGAACAGCCTAGCAGCTGCTTGCTGCTCCTCAATTGTAGGTGGGTGTGCCAAGTCATAAGCATCTTTTTCAGCTTGAGTTTTTTCTACCACTTGCCCATTAACAATTTTCAGGTAATACCAAGGAATGGCAACGACCTCATCCCAATTGGGCACTGGCTCAATTGCACCTACTGGCAATGGCGACAATCCAGTCAATAAATCAACTCCATCTACTACTTCCAATGCATATCTCATGCCACACGCCTTTCAAGTAATTGCTCAGTTATTGGTTCTGGTGGAGGCGTAGGAGTTACTTTGTTCCTACCACTTATAATGTTTCGCTGCATACCAACGGTGCGAACACTTCGATCATAAAACTCTACGTCAGTATTAGTCCCATATTCGTCAGAGTTGTAAGTTTCAATGTCCTGCCCGTGAGAAGCGTCAATATCCATTAAGCGGCAATTAAAAACATCATGCTCATAGTCAACATCCAAACCAAAGGGAACAATAGTAAGAGCTAACAAAGAACGTATCTGAGGACCTGCTCCACGATAGTCCCCTATAACTTTAAACTTATCAAACTCATATAATTCAACAGGCACCGATGTTTGTTTTCTGAATTGCCATGTACTTGTGTGCCCTTCAGCAATAAATTCATTGGCTCCAAATCCCTCAGTAAACTTTGCGTTGCCTTGGTCACCATAAGCACTAAATAGAATTACTTTGTTATATCTCTGATAATCATCTCCAGCAGAGTGCACTCTGCTTAAGCGATAGTTTGTACTTAAGAGAGGTAATGGTATTCCGTTTGCCATCCTTTGTTACTCCCCAACAATGTTCAAGTTTGCATATTCTCCAAAAAATCTAACCGCTGCTTCATTGTAAGCAAGTGCCGCATCAATTTCAACCCTAAAACGACCAAGGTGTTTCCTTTTAATACGTGCGACCCATTGTTTTCTACTCTTGTCCCAACAAACTCCTTTATATTGACTTGAGCAGTTATTGCGAGGTGTTGAGTTCATCATATTTTGACTTTGCACAGCTGGTCTTAAATTATCAATCTGATTCTCTAGTTTTCGATTTCTATGATCAATTTGCTTGGGTAAATAACCGTGGTGATATAAAAATACAAGTCGATGTTCCAAGTACAGTTTATTCGCAATTTGTATACGCCAGTAGCCATCGACACCTCTATACCCTGCCCGATTACCTGGTTTCATTTGGCTGGCTTGTACTTTCCAATACAACTTACCATCTCGATAATCAAATAATTCTTGAATTTTTTCTTGTGTCAACATTCAGTATTTTCCTATAACGGTATTAATGTTCTACCTCTTGGATATAAAATAATAGTCCCTTCTCCTGGATCAACGACCAATTGAGTTGCGGACCCAGATGCATATGAGAAGTAGAAATCCACTGAACCACGAAAAACGTGAGTACCATTGCCAAATTTAATTGTGAACACTGCACTGGGGAAAGCATCTTTGTAAATATCAAAAGTACTGTGAACCCACATCTGGGCTGTATAATAGTCGCAATCAAATAGTGCCTCGTCTACACCAGCTTCATCACAAAGAATTGTCAACTGATTTCCAAAGTAATGTTGGTTGCCGCCTTCAAACCTAAAGGTCTGCTTGTCGTCAGTGTATTCAATCTCAACTTCACATGGAGTGTCCCACACCCGAGGAGCTACCTCGAATACAGGGTCCCAGTATCCTGTGCCAACAACCTCAATATATGCTTGAGTTATCGCAATAGAGCCTTTATCGGCTCCGCCACCAGCAACCGTATCAACCTCTAATTTCAACTTCATGCCGTCAAGTTTTGCTAGGGTATCAATTGATGCATGGAGGCTTGTGGTACATGCTCTGTCAGCGTAAGTAGTTCCTATGATAAAAGCAGTTCCTCCATCTTGCCAGGCTGCCCCATCCCACAAGTAGGCTTTTACGGTAACAAATGTCGCCGTGCCTCCAGTGCCAGCAACAAGCTTTGAAATCAAGTGTACTTTAACCGTAGTTGTGGCAACCGAATCGTAGGGTGGGTCATGTACGGGCATATTAGCTACAGTATATTCTTCGTCATATAAACCCTGGCTAGAGGTTTCAGCAGGTAGGGTTATCCGGCTTGTGTCTCCATCGTCTGTCTCAATCCAAGGGCTTGCTCCTTCATGGGTCCAATCCTCGTTAACAGAGTTCCATCCGTCAACGTCAAGGTCTTGATCGATAGCTCCACTTACCTGACCAGGATAGCCACGAATCCTGAAATATCTTATTTCTATTATTCCGGTTGTCGGTATCTCATACCCCTCTCTAAATCTCCACCAGAGCCTACCTGTTCCCTCTAACTTTCCAGTAAAAGTACCAAACCCTGCATTTACACCATCAAGGTCGACGTCACAAGTTGTCAAGCCATTTGCATTAACTGTCATGACACCTGTAATGCTTAGGTCTTGAGATATGTTCATGACCCCAAGCCTGGTACCACTGAAAATAACTTCCCCTGAAACTAAAACATGTTGAAAAGATGCAGCGCCTGTTTGGTTTAGGTTGTAAGTTTTACTTTGCCCCGAGAAGATACACTCGGGGTCTTTGCCCGTTCCCGTTCCAACGGAAAAGCTACCTCCGGTATTCAGCCAATTACCCTTAAACTCAATGGTGTGATCTGGTCCACCAGTTGGACCAAAGTAACCATCTTCAATTAGGAAATCGCCATTAATAACTGCTGAAGCATCAATCAAGAGTGATTCAGTCATGCCAGACAATAAAGATAAGTCATTGCATTCTATATCTTCTGTAGGGTAACATAAGGTGTACCCGTTGCCGTCAATAAAGACATCATCAACATCCGTGGGGACACCAGCGCCACCAGCGCCACCACTTGTAGTAGCCCAGTTATCATCGTCATGCCAGTTGCCATCTACACCGACCCAATAACGATCTGCCATTTACTTATTCTCTTCCAGGATAAGTTCAAATTTTGTTGAAACCGTTTGGGCTGCTGCAAATTCAAGTTTCACGTAGACATTATTGTTGCCTTCATTGTTCCAAAGCTCAACGCCATGTAATTCAAATACTTTTGATAGTCCCACATCAATAGCGTGAGCGCCTACATTGTCCATTGCCACCATTGTGTTAGCTACAGTGGCAAGCCTGCTTTCTTCAATGGCTGTGTCGAGGATGAAAATCAGATCATTTGGTGATATGTCAGTCTGGTCATCCGGCGTGATGTTAGCATCTGATCCAGTTGTCGCAACCTCAAGTTCGGTGTATACAAGCTTGCAGTCAGACATGAAGAATATATCTGAACCATGTTTTGCGCTTTTATTGAAAATAGTTAGCGTTGCCCATGCGGCAAAGCCTGCACCAGGATCAACATCAATATAAAGCCTGCCTCGCAATAACCATTGCGCTACATTATCCAAGCTGATTGTAGCACTGGCTGTTGTTGCGCTGCTGAAGTCAAGGTCATATGTTGCAGCTGCCTTAACAGCATTCTTCACGTAGTAATCAAATTTATTTGTAAATGGATTTAGCTTATAAGGCATTAAATATTCCACCCCAATGCATTAACGACTACCTCTGTGTTAATAGCACCGGTCCTCGGCCCCTCAATCTGTGGGATATCGGCATCGGTGTATTTCCAAATTCTCCAATCAGTGTCAGTCAGGTTAGCGTCAATATCTGTGTTTTTACAGATATATTTTGGCCTGTCGCTCGCGTATAGATAGGGATACATCCGCTGCCAGTAAGAGTCGGCCAGCAACTTTTCAACATCATCCATTGAAACAGTCAGGTCTCCGGTGGTCAAGGATGAACCTGTGTAACGAACCCATTCGAGGGTTCCGGTATCCCATGAGAACAGGGCCACTCTCAATAACTGCCCACCTAACTCAACCCCAACAGGGACAGCAGCAAGGTTATCTGGATCTCGACCTTTAACGATTCCCCTTGCTCCATCAATAAACTCACCAGGCATACGATGCTCTCCTAGACTTGCGGCGCTGGCCGCATTGCTTTATCTAACACACCTTCAAATAGAATTCTCCAATGTTTCCACCGGTGCCATTCATCGGCTAGGGTGTCGGGTGTAGTGCCGGTATACCATTTATGCCTGGGCCAGCAGTAGCCACCCGAGTCCTTGAAGCCATTTATTTGATATGCCAGCCATGAAAGCTTAGCTGTCAGTTCTGAGCAGACCAAGAACTTGCCGCCAAAGCTCATGTACTTCGCAATCGCCGGTATGAATTGCATAGGTAGGCGATGGAAGGGGTAGACCTTACCCTCATGTTTGTCCATTAATTGGACAATAGCAACTCGCCATATACTTGTAGGCATTGCCGTGAACCTTGCGATACATACTTGTTCACCGTGGTAGGCCTCGAATAGGTCCTGTTGCTTATTACTCCACAGCGCTTCAAAGGTCGTACCTTTATTGTCTATGATAATGCCAGCGTGAGAGTAATCGCTCCGCCCATCCCTTGATATAATGGTCTGGCTGGCATTAATAGCACGGCCTAACGCCATCGGGTTTTTTGATACAAATTGGTCACCGGGTAATAATCTAAGTGGTTTCATGGTCACCGCCTTATCGTCTTATTCGATATTTCACTTCCAGGCCAAATGTCCGGCCATCTGTATTCGGGAATGCAAAGATCAATTCATCATCAGCATTAAAGTAACGCGGCTCATTTATGCCCCATACGTCATCTACGTTTGCGACACCGGTCATTGCATGCGTAGCTAAAACTACATCAAAATCAGCTCCTAGCGCGGAATCTAAGGTAATAGTGTAGTTTTCCTGCGTAGCTGCTGCACTCAAATGAAGCCTGCTCTCAAGCATTTGAAATGAATCCTCGGGACTTATGATAAACTTGGCTGTCTCAGTCCCAGCAGGCGTGGCAATAACGGCAGCCCCACGGTCAATATCAAATGTATTGGCAGCTACAGCAACTATGGTCTGCAGCCCATTGAAATCAACTAGGGTGTCAGTAAATCCGGAAAAGAACAATTGGCTATCAGCCTTTATTCCGTGTGCAGCCGAGGTAAATCTTGTGATGGTCCCACTGGGATTACTTGTGATTGTATTTCCAACCGTGAAGCCTATCACGGACGCGCCACTACAGTATTGAGTCCTTACTGCAGTATACCGTTCATTCCAAATATCAACGCTCATCGTTTACTCCTCCGCTATTTATAGTTTTTGATCCATGCTTCGTAATGCGCCGACACTTTGGCATTACGTTCAGCCAATATTTTATTGACGGCTATCTTCTTGTCCTTCGGACTCATGCTCATACTATAGTGAATTTTTCGCATTCGTTGATTGGTACCCCTCAGGTATTTACGTAAGTTATTGATATGAGCCTTGTTCCGTATCAACCAGCGATCATCTGGGTTCAGGTCTTTAGCTGCCTCGATGTCACCAGTTTTCTTGTAGAAATTAACACTCCTTACGACCTGATCGAGATCCTTGGCCATGTCATAAAATTTGCCCGTGAACTTAGTCGATCGCTGGGGACTTTCCCTTATGAACCGACCCAAGAAGAAATCGTCATCAATCCTTTTGGCGGGCGGGGCCGGTCCATCGGTCATAGCCCCGTATGCTACATCTGCCCCAGCCAACATAAATTCACCTATAAAAGCCAAGTAGCCTTTAATCAAATGTTCTAGTTTGACTGGCGGAATACCTGTCTTTTTGCCAAGGGCAGTTAAACTTTTAGCTGTCCATGGATTCGCCTGGAGGCCGGGCTTAAGTCCCTTTAGGCCTTCAGAAACAATAGGCCGATTAGTATAAGTATTTCGATTATTGATAACTTCCACCGCTGGCTTGACCAACTGTGGTACTATATCAAAGCTCATTGCATTTGCCACAGTGTCTACAATATAGTTCCATATGTGCTCAGTCTTCTCATTGCCGCTCATGACATCGCACATAACTTCGGGTGCTGTACAGAAAAACGCACCTACTTCAAATGGCTTAGGTAACCTGAAGTGGGTGTCACCAATCCACCAGTGAAAGTACATAAATTTTTCATGATCTGGCAAAGCCTTGTATCTGTCGTCATCCTTATTCGTATACCATAAAGCCATTGCTGCCATGGCTAAGGTCGTCCCTTTAAGTAAAAATGCAGCCTTGTTTTCCTGGTAACCACGACCCAGCCGATACATTCCTTGGACCCTGGCCCCGAGGAATGGAGTTACTCTAATCAAATATTGAACAATTCCTGATTGGCCCGACAGACTAAAATCCATGAGATCACGAGCTTTGTATCCGGCAAGTAAGTTGCTCTGACCCTCCTTACGGGCTTTAGAGTATACCTGGACTCTGGCTGCATTTTCTGCAGCGAATCCCACCTCTTCCCAGAACTGATATAAACTCTTCAGTGTACTAAGGGTCCTTGTTGTTGGTTTACGGGAAGTCTTAGCTACCCGATCAACAAACTTCCTTACGGCTTCTGGGTCATCCGCCCGGACATAGCCCTGATTAAAACCACCACCGACTGCAAGTAGCTTGATAGCATCTTCATGATGCATCACTATCTTGGCAAAGCCTCTCAATGAATCTATCACTGGTATAAAGTCGTCAGTAACGACATATGTGTGCAATGTATCTCGCAAGAAGTTTGCAATTCTGAATGTTGGGCTTAAGGTAACACCATGAGTAAGCAATCTTTTTGCCTTACCCATGGCTCTGATTAAAAAATTATTAAGACCTGCTGAACTAGTACCATAGAGGCTATTGTACAGCTCAACGTCTTTAACCCTAACATAACGTTTCTTGCCTTTTGACATAAAGTTGACAATACCTTCTTTGTCATACCATCCAACGACCCTGCGTTTCTGGTCCTCATCACTCATTGTCTCCCATGCTATATGTCGCAAACCCTTCTTACCTACAGGCTTGATGACATTAGCTTGTTTATTCTGAATCATGTAGCTTAGGGCTTTTTGCCTGGTGATATTCCGCATTGATTCCCTGACTAAATGAGTCCAATTTGTCATTATGTTTGTAATTGGATCGCCTAATTTATTTTCAGAGCCAACAAGTTCCTTGATCTGAGCATCAACAAATCTGCGCCCCCGGCTGGGGCCTTCAAGAAACTCTTCAATGCCTTCTCGTGACCCTTCAGCATCCTTTTCAGTTAACCTATAAAATGGGATGTAGTTGTCCCTGGCCCACACAGCTCTGCCAGCCGGATCTATAATGCCGGCCTTCTCTGCGAAATCAAGGATCTCATCATTAAGTACCTGGTAAGCTCTGTCTACTTCTCTGAAGAGGTTGACCTTATTGCCTACCCGAGTTTCAATCCTGGCTATATCGTCAAGTGTAAATAAATGCTCGCGTCGCTCAGCCAATAGACCCTTAGCTCTTTGGGCTACCTTCCACTGGAAGAACAGCTCGGTATCCTTACCAAGTTGCTTGACCAGACTGAAAAACCCAGCTTTTCGCCTGACAACGGTAGGTGCAAAGCCATCCCATGCAAGACCACCATGTTTCAGCCAGCTCAGCATAACGTCCGGTAGGGAGTTTTCCATTCTGGCTTGGATATATGAACTGGCATCGCCTACTTTACCAAGGGTCGCATCAAGGACCTTTAATGGATGCAGGCTATCAGCAAGTCGAGTTTTCCAGCCTTTAACGTAGTCGTCATAAAACTTGGCAAGCTTACCTCCAATGGTAGCCTCAGATTTACCCATCTTGCTTTTTATAAAATCAGCATAATCGGGGTCAACTACAGCACTTGTGGACTGAGGTTCCTTTAAGGCCGCAGCCTCAGCATCGCTTGGTTTTGCAGCGGGATTAATGGGTATTGATGCCATACTTGGCGCTTTGACTAGACCCTTGGCTGCTTGTTGTTGTTTGAAGTTAAGCAATGCATCCGCGAGGATCTGCCGGCTCTGCTCAAGGTTATCAAAGTACCGGCTATCAGAATCGGGATGCCTACTGCCAATATACCTAAACATCTTTTTTATCGCATCCATTATGCGTTCTATCAGATCTATGGTAATAGTAGGTTCCTTTGAGT
>Ga0209345_10002516_pt1 | contig 20116 bp, 9 predicted proteins | sample Cruoilmetagenom7_FD_187294 | JGI IMG/M metagenome (GOLD analysis project Ga0209345, IMG submission 187294) | Oil polluted marine microbial communities from Coal Oil Point, Santa Barbara, California, USA - Sample 7 (SPAdes) (version 2) | ecosystem: Environmental > Aquatic > Marine > Oil seeps ... | reverse complement strand
CGAGGTGTATTTTGCCAAACCATATTGTTCTTGGGAAAGAGGAACAAACGAAAACACCAATGGCTTAATACGACAATTCTTTCCTAAATCAATGAGATTAGATCAACTAACTGATGATGAAGTTCAAGTGGTTGAAGACAACTTAAATAATCGCCCTAGAAAAAAGTTGGGATTTTTAACTCCGCTTGAAGTAAAATCTAGAGACTGGAGTGTTGCACTTCAATATTGAATCCAAGTAACTAAATATCTAATAATATTGAAAAACCAATTATCATCTTATATTATTACAAAATACAATTTATCCAAATTAATAAAATGGAGTATTTAATTTAATGTCCTCAATATTTATCAGCTATAGTCGTGAAGATAGTGATCAATTACAAACTATTTCTGAAGATTGTGAAGCAATGGGTCATACTGTATGGATTGATAAAGAATTAAAAGGTGGGCAAAATTGGTGGGACCAAATTTTATCTCGCATACGTGAATCGGATATAATATTATTTATACTCAGTGATGCCTCAGTAAATTCAGAAGCATGTAAGCGTGAGTTTTCATACGCTGGTGCGTTAGGTAAAGCCATTATCCCCATTCAAGTGAGTGCAAAAATTTCCATTAATTTACTACCTGAAGAAATTGCAGGGCTACAAATTTTAGATTATAGAACCAATGATAAAGCATCTGCTTTTGAGCTAGTTAAAGCACTTAATAATGTGGAAATAAAACCTTTGCCAGACTCCCTACCCAAAGCTCCTGCTTTACCTATTTCCTATATGGGACAAATAGCAAAACAACTTGGTGCAGAAACTCTTACCATTCAACAACAAAGCCATATATTTCTTGAAATCAAACAGTTTACACGAAAATCAAATACTACTAATGATGTTGAAGCATTAATAGAAAAACTATCTAATAGATTTGATTTATTCGCAAGTATTGCAATTGAAATAAATGATTTAAAATTGAAACTTGAAGCCAATAAAGAAGTTGATTCCAAGAAAGAAATTAATTTATACGAAAATAATCAACAAACTGATTCTGAAAGTAATAATATACCGCCATATAGTTCAGAAGATTCATTTGATAAAAATTATAACAAAGGATTGGAGTTAGTAAAACAAAAAGACTACACAGAAGCAGTAAAGTATTTCAGAAAAGGGGCTGATAATAATCATTCAGGTTGTCAATATGAATTGGCATATATGTATGAATTTGGATATGGAGTTAGAAAAGATTCAATGGTATCTATGAGTTTGTATAATATTTCTGCTAAGCAAAATTTCCCCCTTGCACAACTTGAACTTGGGTTAATATATTCTTATAGTAGGAATAATGTTCAATCTAGCTCCAAAAAAGCGTATTATTGGCTAAAAAAAGCTGCTGATAGTGGATTCCCTGATGCATGTTACCGGTTTTGGCAGATGGGGCTACGAGGAATTTTTCCTTCTGATAGACAAAACCATTTATTGGAGTTATCATATTTAAAAAAAGCAGCAGAATTAAAGCACAAAAAAGCATTAGTAGAAGAAGCAAAATTTATGTTGGGTGAAGAGGGAAGTGAATACTATGGTGTTCCCTTTAATATTGAAAAAGGGTTGAAAATAATAAATACATTAGCAAATAACAATGACTCTTATGCTCAGCAATGTTTGGCAGAAATATATGAATTTGGTGATGTTGTTACAAAAGATATAAAATTAGCAACCTATTGGTATAAAAAAGCTGCTGAACAAGGAGAAGTTTATTCTCAAGGATGGCTTGAAAACAAAGATTTTGAAATTTCAGATAAAATAGATGAGACCAATACCCATTCTATTGGTAGCCTGAAAATGGTCGAGATTCCTTCGGGTACCTTCCAAATGGGTAGTCACGAATGTGATACGGAAAAACCCATCCATTTAGTTAATATAAAAAAATTTGCAATGGGACAAACTGCAGTGACATTTTCTCAATGGGATGTTTGTTATAGTGAAGGCGGCACAAATCATTGGCCTGATGACTATGGGAATGGCAGAGGTAACAGACCTGTGATAGATGTTAACTGGGATGATGTGAAAGAATATATTAAATGGCTTAATGAAAAGACTGGAAAACATTACAGGCTCCCAAGTGAAGCTGAATGGGAGTATGCAGCTAGAGCAGGCAGTAGTACAAAATACTCATGGGGAAATAGTGTAGGAAAAAACAAAGCTAACTGTGATGGTTGTGGAAGTCAATGGGATAACATGAAAACAGCTCCTGTCAAAAGCTTTCCCAAGAACAATTTTGGTTTGTACGAAATGCATGGTAATGTAGCAGAATGGGTTGAAGATTATTGGCATGATGATTATTCAGGAGCTCCGTCAGATGGGAGAGCTTGGACAAGTGGTGGAGATGAATTTGATACTCGTGTAAGGCGTGGTGGAGATTTTGACGTTGAAGCACCATACCTTTGTTCTAATTTTCGTGATGGGGATTCGTCAATTGTTAGAGATGGTTGTACTGGGTTTCGTTTGGCTCATGATATATAACATTTCGATACTATTATTCTAAATTAAATTTGATAATACTAACATACAACATCCTTAACCCATGTCATGCTATTAAACATCAAGCTGTCCAAGGTATTCACAAAGATGCAACAGGAAAAATGGTTTCTAATTGGGATTTAAGAAAAAACAAGTTAGTTAAAAATATCTCAGCATCAAATTGCGATGTAGCTTGTTTACAAGAAGTATCCCCAACCACCTTAAAACCTTTTCAAGAGCAATTTAAATTATCTTCTTATTTTGAACATAGTAATAATAATGCATCAAGCGCTTATGGAAATTGCATTCTGACCTGTAGTAATTTAAAAATATTAGAATCAGGTACTTTTAAAACGAGTGAAACACAATTTAGAACAGCAGCTTATACAAAGATAAAAGAAATATCATCGGGCTTGGTTTATATGATAATCTCGGTACATTTACGAGGTTATGATAGACATGAGACAGATCCGGAAATCAAGCTGAGAATAAAAGAAGACGGTTATAAAGAGCTTAAAAACTATCTCAGCCAGATTGAAACAAAACAAGCAGATGTGTATGTCATTGCTGGTGATTTCAATGAGCATACGTCAGAATTTGACCTCCCAAAATCTAGACATCAGTTATTATTGGATGCAGGCTATTTTTTTGATAAAGACATATCACCAACAGAACATGGGACGAATCGAGTAATTGACTGGATTTTTGTAAAAACAAAAGAAACTGTAAAAATTAAAAGAATAAAATGTACTTATCCTCATATTGAAGCCTCAGATCATTTTCCGTATGTAATAGAAATAAAAGCACCTTGAATAGCTTCAAACAAATTGATAAACTCTAACTATGACAATAGACTATAAGTATGACATTTTTTTAAGCTTTTCAAGCAAGGATATTAATATTGCACGGAAAATATTTGAAGATTTGACAAGCAATGGATTAAAGGTATTTTTTTCAGATGAAGCCATGCGTACTAAAATTGGTTCTCAGTGGAAGGATGAGTTGCAAGTTGCATTGACACATAGCAAACATTTTATTTTGTTGTGTTCACATGTTTCAATGAAAGCTAAATGGGTAAAGCGTGAAGGAGACACTTTTTATAATAATTTCTACTCTCCTGGAGTGCGAGAATTTGTTCCTGTTCTAATCAAAGGATATCACGAGAAAGATTTACCCTTGTTTTATCAATCGATTCAAACTGTTCAACAAAGTGATATTCATATTTTAATAGAAATTTTTAAATTATCCGATATAAAACAAGAAAGAAAGGTTGAACAGCCAAAAGATATTCATATAGATATGAAATTAACTAACCAAGAGGCAGAAAAAGGTTGTAAGAAAAAAATTAATGTAAGAAATAAAGAATACATGGTTTCAATTCCTATCAATACACGTAATGGACAAAAAATTAGATTAAAAGGCAAGGGTGTTAATGGAGGAGATTTATTAGTTGACACCATAATAAAAAAAGATATTAATTATTTCATGTTAATATCATTGATTATATATTTTGGTGTTTTTATAACCCCAGTTTTTTATATATCAACCAATACTTATAGGCTTTATCAATTAAGTGTAAGTGGTACTATTAATAAAGCAATAGTTGTTGATAGAAATTTTAACGGAATAACAGCTAGATTATTAGATTCAGCGGATAAAAAACAAGCAAACAAGTATTTTAGTTTGGGTAATCGTTTTATTGATAAAGGATCGTTAAAAAAGGATGAATATGTATATGTACTTACAAGTAGCAAAGTTCCTTATACTTACTTTTTGACTAAAAATAAATTCATTCTATCAACAGATTTTTATGATATTCTTAAATACAGTTCTGGTATAGGATACATATTGCTTGCTATCATTTTATTTTTAATTTCATCCTTTATTGGAATTAAAATTATCAAATTAATTAAAAATCATTAAATTAATTTATAGTTGTTCATGTTATATAATTTAAAACAAACCCCTCCAAAAACTCACTATCGTCAATAGAATCTTCAGCAAGGTGTTGTTTTAATTGTTTTGCTGGAATTTCATGGGGTTTATTTTTGAAAACTTCATCAGTAAATAAAATACTGTAATGCTTTTCAGCTGCTTCAGTATCACCTGTTAATAAATGAGCTTCGGCTAAGGTAGCGTAGTCCCAAAAATCAGATTTTTTTCTTGATAATGATGTAGTGATGTTAAGCTTTTCTTTTAGGGTATTTTCTCTTCTCTTAAATTGGCTAATTATCTTCTTGGCTATTAGTTGACTTTGCTGTGGATTATTGGACCATAGATAATAGGTTGCAACATTGATGCCCAAATAGAGGTTTTGTTTAGATGACTTCCATCCTTTGGTGTAGAGCTTTCCCCATTCATGTAACAATTTCTTAGTTGGACTTTGTTGCCATAGTTTTTTTAAGGCTCCTGCTAAAATTCCAATGGTTTCATCATCATTAGGCGCTTGTACTAATAATGTTTTCAAGTGATCTTGAGCTTGTAAGTATTGTCCTTTACGACTAAGCAATAACCCCCATAATTGATTCAATCTTAAATCACTTGGATGAAAGGTAAGAGCATTTGATAAATGGTTTTTAGCTTTTGAATAATTTTTTGAATTGATTAATTCTTCACATATTACTGCTGCAAAAACAGGCTCTTTTAGTAGAATAGAATTTGCGTCTATTTCAATTTTATGAATAGATTCATTTCGATTTTTATTAAATAGATGATCAAATATTGTGAACTGATTTAATATTTCTTCCTGTGTGTTTTCTAGCAGTGATAAATATTGATTGTCTTCGTTAAATAGATTTGAATGATTTAACAACCAATCCAGCCATTTGTCTAATAAAACAATGGCTATGTGCCCATCATGTGGTTCTGTTGGTTTAAGTATGTGCCTGTATTGATTTGATAATCGTCTAAGTGCATGGGCCCAATGCAATGTCAGATTATCAATCAATTGATAATCTTGTATAAAACTAATGTTTGTATAAGTGTTATAGGTTGCTCGTGATCCTAATTGAATTGCACAATACTTAGATGTGGCTTCTAAAATTCTTCCTGCATAAAAAACGGTGGCTTCTATTGCAGGTAAGCCACTAACTATTTTTAGCTGTTTTAAATCACTATTAAGATTAAAATTTTCGGTGTTTATTTGATCAAGCATAATGTTTTATCTTATCAAGTATACGTGTAAGTATTTGGCTTTTATTGTTTATATGACAATGATAGGCAATATGACCTAATGCGCGACTAGAAATAATATTATCTGTAGGCAGGTCTTCTTGCCCAAATAAATCACAATCAAAGTCAATTGTCTTATTCAAAAGTACAGAATCTGATTCTATGAAATTAATTAAATCAGTCAGTGATTTGACTCTAACTTTAGAATCATTTTTGTTATCGTAAATTACAATTGATAATGGCTGTACAAAGTCAAAGCCTACTGGTTCAAAATGTTTAAATTTAACAACATCTTCTGGATTATTTGAATTAATATACCTTGATTTAATTTTTAATTGTTGCCAACGTAACATATCAATATAGGTTCCAGCGATGGCTTGTGTTTTTTGTTTATCCCAAATACACAATTGTTTTGGCCTTCTTTTTTTGTTTGATGAATGATAACTTTCCAAAAGACATAATCCTATGGCGACTTCTGTACATAAAGAAAAACTAACTTCATCATAAGGTTTGTTGAAAAAAATCTGAGTAACATTTTGTGCATTATTCAATAAATTGTGAAACCTTTTTACCCATTTTTTACCAGAATAAGCAACTGACATATCTATAAATTTATTTTGGTCAAAAGGTAAAACAGCATGTAAACTAGCACCTTTATTTACCATGGCTTCAGCTAATAATATGTCAGCTCCTGAGGCAAGAGAGCCATAACAGCTATTGACTTGAATATTTGTTAGGAATCTTTCAATTTTATTTTGCACTTTATTTTCATAAGACTTCGGAAATCTTCCTGATTCATCATTAGAGATAATGTGACCGCAAAAATGAAAGATGCTACTCATCTTTAATTTTTTTTCTTATCCTTAGGAGGCATGTTCATAATAACAACCAAAATCCCTAATACAATCAATACACTAAGAAATATTTTCAACGAGAGTTGATTGATTGGTACTGTTCCAAAAAAAACTTTATGTAAATTTAGTCCCCATAAATCAATCCAACCAATTATAACGGCAAACAATGATGCCATAATACCAAATTTTCTAAAACGAGAGGCTTGTTTTTGGCTGACATAATCTGAGATATACTGTTCTATTTCCTGTGTATCACACGATAATTTATTAAGTAGTTTGTCAACTTCTAATGATTTTTTATTGGCTTTGTAAAAAAGGTTATGATTGGTGTTTCCACTTATTTGAACAAACTCAAAATTCATACGAAATCCATAAAGTTTGGCTTTGAATTTTCGTAATTTTGATAAATTGTTATTGGTAGGATTAAGCATGTCCACTTTATCGCTGTCAGATGAGTTCGCCGACATTTCTCTTAGAAATATGTATTCAGCATAAGTTAATAATACCATCGGAGCGTAGGCTTTGGGAATGGTGTCGTTAGTAAAGTTACTTATAGTTTGAGGGACATTGTCATCATAAGAAGTATAGTCAATAAAACTAGCAGCCCCTTCTAAACAAAACGCATGGGTTATTGGTTTAAATGGCTCAAAATACTCAATATGTTCATCAATATTTTCGGGCAAATACATATCAGTGTATTTTCTAGTTATTCTGAATAAATAAGTTTTTCTATCTGTATAAGATAGTTTTTGATCGGTGGCAATAGATGTATAAGTATAAGCATTACCATGATCCTTTGTTGGTTGAAGATTAATTGATTGGCCTTTGGAAAGTGGCAATAAGGCACTGACCAACTCTACAATTCCTTTAGAGTTTTCATTTTCTCCCCAAATAGATTCTGCCGATTTTCTTTTGATTACGCTTCTAGCTATCATATAGTTTAGCTCTTGGAGTTCTTCCAAGCTAGTTAGTGCAATCCCATTCTTTTTAGGTTGTTTATAGGAAATATCAATCACCATCATTCCAACACCTGTATTAAACCCATAAAACCAGACATTATTGAACATCAATGGCCAACGGTTATTCTCAATAGGAGCATTAATTCCTTTTTCAGATAACCTTTTTAAAGATGTTGCTTTTAGTGGAACTGAAACACCTTGCCCAATATCTTGTTTACTGCCTTGGTTTAATATTCTAATAGCATCAGAAGACAATTTATAAGGGTGCAACCCAAAAAAACCATCACAGTTTGAAGCATCATGAATACCATTAATTAATTTATCGGCAACATCATGAATTCTATTTTCAAGTTTGTAATTTGTTTTTTCCCAAAGTTTTGACTTTAAAAATAACCCGTGTGATTTATCATCCAAATATGCTGCATTTAAAAAAAGAGAAGATACAGTTAAACTAGATAAGTGCCTTGAAAAATTAACAAAATCTGAAATTTTTGCACCAGAGTCAAATGTATAAGGAAAATATAAACGTGTTGAATGATTGATTTCAGCTGACATTACAATGTGATTTTATTAACTGGTAATAGTATAGGTTATTACAATTATAAAATCATCTAAATTCTTTTATGATACTTCCATTATTCCAATATAGGAAAAAGTTTAAAGTTTAAGGAGTTATGCTGATATTTTGTGTTCTTCTTGAATAGAAAATATTTACAATACATAATAACAACAAGCAATTTTGTAATATAAATTCGATAATGAAGTAAACAAAATTATTAAATTATATCACTTACAATTAATTAATGATAATGGCATAATGGTATACAAAAGGACAAGGGAAAAATCATTGAAATTATTGAAGATTCCTGAATTAAATTATTCACTAAAAGATTGAGACATTGAAAATGGCAAAGCATATTAATAAAACAACACTGTTACTCATGTTTTTGGTAGTCACTACATTTGGCTTTGGCTTGTGGGGATGGATGATGGACATGAGTTTAGGTTTCAGTGAGGCACTATACCGAACAGTTTCTATATTTTTCATGTCTGACACTTATCACAATCTGGACAAAAGACACATCACAACTAGCCTAGATATTGCTCGCTGGTGTGGATTTTTGTCTATTCTATTAGGCGCATCAAAAGCAGTAATGCTTATACTTTCTGAACAAATACTTTTGAAAAAAACACGTAAGTGTAAAAATCACTTAATTATTATAGGGAGTGATGAATTTGCAAATGTTTTGGCATTGGAGGCAATAAGAAACAATAAAAAAGTGACTTGGTTAGCCGCATCAGCTGCTCAAAAGAAACAACATTTAAAAAATCTATTTATAGATGATGCAAAATGGAATCTAAAAGAAACTGAATTATTTGGTTTAGAATTTGCACATTCTGTTACTATTGCTACGGGTGATGATGCAACTGATATAGCAATTGCCAGAGAAATAAGATCAGCATATCCAGATGAAAACAAATTGGTTATACATGTTAATATAGTGACTCCTTGGCTTGCAATGAGGTTTGACCAGATTCAAGGAGTTGAAGGATTGCACCTGATCTCAAATGCACAATCAGCAATTCGATTGGTACATAGAAAATATCCACCTTTTCTCATAGCTAAAAATCTAAATCACAAGCGCATTCATACAGTTATTGTTGGTTTTGGATTATATGGTGAAGCAGTGATGGTTGACACCATCCTTTCATGCCTGACAAGCTATTTAGAAGCACCTTGTTTTACTATTATAGATCCAAATGCAGCTTCTATAGAAAATAGTTTAAAAATAAAATATCCCGACTTACAACTAACAGCAAAGTTAAATTTTATTACAAAAAGTGTAGAGGGTTCAAATCATTCAATAAATGAGGAAGAATGGCTAGCCATAGGAAAAGACAATCCAGTTACAAATACTTATATATGTTTACCAGAAGAAACAACATCATTATCCGCTGGTCTAGCACTTCAAACTCTAGCAATCAGAAATAGCTGGGTAACAGGACCTATATTTATCAAGTTATCCACAAATCAAGCCCTTCCTGCCTGTGCTATAGACGTTAAACATCTAACTACAGCACAAATGATTAGTTGGGGAGACTTAAACTCATTAATAAAAGAAACTGGTATCCTGAATGATGACAGAGATGGAATGGCAAAAACCATGCATCAAGCTTACTGTGATATTGCGGGTAGTTACAAAGAAGCCAATGTACCTTGGGAGCAATTAAACGAAGACGCCAGAGAATCCAATCGCAGAGTGGTAGTCCATATCGCAGCAAAGCTGTCAAGCGCAGGAATGGATATAGAACCATGGTTGAAAAAATGGGACAGAAATCCTCAAGTCACCCAATTGCCAAAAATTGATAATATTTTAGATAATAAAAAACTACATCTCAAACTCGCCATTTTAGAGCATGATCGATGGATGGCTGATAGAAGACTCAGTGGCTGGCAATATGGAAAAACCAAAGACATAACAAAGCGATTGCACCCTGATTTAGTTCCATTTGATCAATTAAGTCAAGAGTCTCAAAGTTATGATATGCAAATTACAAATACATTAATTAAAATTTTATCAAGAAGCTAATACTTAACAAGAAAGATAAACTAAAAGAAGTAAACAACCCTCGAAGATAAGATTATTAAGGAAAAAAGAAAATTATAGGAATTTCAAAATGACTAACATCACTCCAAAATACCATGCTTTCATCTCATACCGACACGCTGACAACAAAGAGCAAGGCAGGCAATGGGCAACCTGGTTGCATCAAGCCATAGAAACCTATGAGATTCCTGCAGATTTAGTTGGTAAGGAAAATGGTTTGGGAGAAACAATCCCATCACGAATTTACCCAATATTTAGAGATGAAGAAGAACTCCCTGCCGATGCCGATTTAGGCAAAGCCATCTACAGTGCTTTAGATTCAACAAGGTTATTAATAGTAATTTGTTCTCCGAGAGCAGTAGCTTCAACCTATGTAGCTGATGAAATAGATTATTTTAAAAAATGCGGAAACTCCGATAGAATAATTGCTGCAATGATAGATGGCGAACCCAATGCCAGTTGGGATAAAGGCAAACTCAAAGCAGGTTTTAAATCTGAAGATGAATGTTTCCCAGAACCACTACAATTTGAATACGATCAACAAGGCAACAAAACCACAAAATACGCAGAACCCATAGCCGCTGATTTCCGAATAAACAACAATGGCGTGCCAGAACAAGGCTGGACCTCAATAGAAGCCTATTGCCAACACCTGAAATCTACCACAAAGCTAGATAACAAACAAACTCAAGAAAAGCTAGATAGCTATCAAAAACAACAAAACCTCATGCTATTAAAAATCATAGCAGGTATCTTAGGTGTCCCATTAAGCGAACTCACTCAAAGAGACAAAGCCTATCAATTAGAATTAGCCAATAAAAAAGCTAAAAGATTAAGAAGGTGGTTAACAGGAGTTTTTTTATTAGCTGTTATTGCCATAGGTGCAGGTGTTTTTGCTTATTTTAAACAGCAAGAGGCGGTTGAGCAAAGATCTATAGCTGAAGAAAATGAAATACTGGCTAATCAACAAAAGTCTATAGCTCAAGATAATGAGCTATTAGCAATCAAATCAAAAAAGGAAACTGAAGATCAGTTGATTGAAGCCAATCACAATTATGGTTTGGCACTTGTTGAGAGAGGAAAAAAATTAATTGATTCATTGAACTTTAATCAAGCGTATTACTATTTTGCAGCCGCTTATCCAATACTAAAAAAAGGGAGAGTTTTTGATAAAAACATGGTCAAAATAAAAACCCATGTAATTAAAAACGGATTGATTTGGCAGTCTGGAAACCCAAGCTCGTTATATGATTTAAAAAATGAAGATGGTGTCGTACTCTCCCCAAACGGAAAAACTCTAGCTACATTTTCTGATGACGCTACTATTAAATTGTGGGATATAAAAACAGGAAATATGTTAAAAATATTATCTGGACACCTTGGTAAAATAGATTATGCATCTTTTTCTCCTGATAGCCAAACCTTGGTTACTAGTGCTGAAGATAATACTCTTCGTTTGTGGGATGTAAAAACAAGCAATGAACTAAAAGTGCTTTCAAATGATTATAGTAGTTATATTGTTGCCTACTCCTCTGATAGTCAGACTTTAGCATTATCATACAATAAGAATATTCAATTAAGGAGTTTTGATACAGGCAAAGAGCTAAAAGTTCTTTCTGGGCATCTTTCTGGTGTATCAAGTGCTACTTTTTCTCCTGATGGCCAAACTCTAGCATCGGGTTCATTGGATAAAACCATTCGTATATGGGATATTCAGACAGGTAATGTATTGAAGGTTCTTTCGGGGCATTCAGATTATGTATCCAGTATAGCCTTTTCCCCCGATGGTCAAACATTAGCATCGGGCTCAATGGATAAAACCATTCGTTTATGGGATATTCAAACAGGCAATGAATTAAAAGTCCTTTCTGGTTATTTATATACAGTAATGAGTGTCGCTTTTTCTTCTGATGGTCAAACACTGCTATTAGTTTCAGGGGATAACACCATCCGTTTGTGGGATATTAAAACAGGTAATGAGCTAACATCCCTTTCTGGACATTCTGACAGTATATCGAGTGTAGCCTTTTCCCCTGATGGTCAAACCTTGGCATCAGGATCATGGGACAGCACCATACGTTTGTGGGATGCACAAACAGGTGATGAGTTAAAAGTCCTTTCTAGCCATTCTGGCAGTGTACGGAGTGTAGCCTTTTCCCCTGATAGCCAAACATTGGTTTCAGGTTCAAATGATGATACCATTCGTCTATGGGATGTGCAAACAGGTAATGAACTAAAAATCCTTTCTGGACACCATTCTGGCAGTGTACGGAGTGTAGCCTTTTCTCCTGATGGCCAAACTTTAGCGTCAGGTTCATCGGATAAAACCATTCATTTGTGGGATATTCAAACTGGCAAAGGGCTAAAGGTCCTTTCTAGTCATACCCATATAGTAAGTAGTGTAGCCTTTTCTCCCGATGGGAAAACTCTAGCATCGGGTTCATTTGATGAGACAATTAGTTTGTGGAATGTAAAGGCGGGAAGTGAGTTAAAAGTTCTTTCTGGCCATTCTGACGGTGTAAATAGTATTGCTTTTTCTCCTGATGGCCAAACTCTAGCATCGGGTTCATTGGATAAAACCATTCGTTTGTGGGATATCCAAACAGGTAATGAGAAAAAAATTCTTTCTGGACATTCTAGTGGTGTAACGAGTATCTCTTTTTCCCCGGATGGTCAAGTCTTATCATCAGCCTCCGATGATAACTCCATTCGTTTGTGGAATGCTCTAACAGGCCGTAAACTAAGAGTGTGTTCTGATCACACTGGTAGTGTAATAAGTAATGTTACCTTTTCTCCTGATGGCCAAACTCTAGCGTCGGGCTCATGGGATAACACAATTCGTTTATGGGATTCACAAACAAACAATGAACCCAAGACACTTTCATACCATTCCGCTAATTTAGAAAGTAGCGCAATTTCACCCAATGGTCAGATTATAGCATTAGGCTTTGATGACAAGACTATTCGTTTGTGGGATATTCAAACAGGCAAAGAGTTAAAAGCCTTTTCTGGTCATTCTGATGGTGTATCCACTTTAGCTTATTCACCAGATGGCAGAATTTTGGTTTCGGGTTCTCGGGATAATACCATTCGTTTGTGGGATATTCAGACAGGCAATGTTTTAAAGGTTCTTTCGGGGCATTCTGGAAGTGTAATGAGTTTGGCCTTATCACCCGATGGGAAAACTCTGACATCGGGTTCATGGGATGACACAATTCGCTTGTGGGATGTTAAAACTGGAGATGAGTTAAAAGTTCTTTCTGGGAATTTTTCTGGTGTATCAAGTTTGGCCTATTCTCCGGATGGGAAAACTCTGGCATCGGGCTCAATAGATAACACCATAAGTTTGTGGGATATTAAAACAGGCAATGAGTTACTAGTTCTTACTGGCCATATTGATAGTGTAAGAAGTGTTGTTTTTTCTTATGATGGACAGATCTTGATTTCAGGATCTGATGATAAGACCATTCGTTTGTGGGATATTAAAACAGGGGGTGAGCTAAAAGTCTTTTCTGGTCATTTGTCGGGTGTAAATAGTGTTGCATTTTCTCAAGATGGAAATATTTTGGTTTCAGGTTCTGAAGACAATACTATTCGTTTGTGGGATATTAAAACAGGTAATGAGATAACAGCCTTTACTGATCATACTGATACAATTTTAAGTGTTGATTTTACCCTTGATGGTCAAACTCTGATTTCCGTTTCAAACGACAAAAGCATTAAGTTAAGAGTTTTTAATAACATTTCAAAAGAAAGTTTAGTAAATTGGTTATTCACTCAAGATAAACTTTACAGATATAAATTAAATGGTATGGAACTTCAGAATCAAAATTATTTAAAACATAATCTATATGGCAATGATAGTGTTGGCCCATTCTGGCCAAAAACCCACCCATTCCACTGGCTAACAAAAGCCGAAAATGGAGACCTCGAAGCGATGCTCCAACTCGGCATAATCTATCACCGAGATTCTGATAATGAAAAAGCCAAGCAATGGTACACTAAAGCACTTGATGCCGGTCATCCAAAAGCTCAAGAACGACTTGATGTTTTGGAGTTAACCATGAAATATGAGCTAGAAAACAAAGATCAAGAAAACAAGGAAAACTAAAATGTCTTACCTATTCATAAGCCACTCTAGCAAAAACAACTTTCATGCCATAGCCATCCAAGATTGGTTGGTTGCTCAAGGTTGGGATGAGTTGTTTCTTGATTTAGACCCTGAACGTGGGATTGTTGCCGGACAGCGTTGGGAGAAAGCTTTGCACGATGCAGCCAGTCGTTGTGATGCGGTTTTGTTTTTGGTTAGCCAAGACTGGCTTGATTCTGAATGGTGCCGTAAAGAATTTAGATTGGCTCATCGACTCAATAAACGTATTATTGGTCTTTTGATTGAAGACATTGATATAGACACACTTCCTGATGAAGTGACATCTACATGGCAATTAATTAATCTATCCACAGGTAATGATCACCAATTAATCCCAGCTATTCATCCAGATACTGGTGAAGAACAACATGTCCATTTTTCTAGAACTGGATTAACTCGATTAAAAACTGGTCTCATTAAAGCTGGGTTAGATCCCATGTTTTATCAATGGCCACCAGAACATGATCCCGATCGTTCTCCCTATCGAGGCATGTTGCCTCTTGAGGCTGAAGATGCAGGCATATTCTTTGGGCGTGAAGCTCCTACTAATGAACTACTAGCAAAACTACGAGGACTACGTGCCGATCCACCACCACGTTTTATGGTGGTGCTTGGTGCATCAGGCTCAGGTAAATCATCATTTCTTAGAGCAGGGGTATTACCTAGACTGAGCCGTGATGAACGTAACTTTCTAACACTACCCATTATTCGTCCAGAACAGGCAGTACTGTGGGGAGATAATGGTTTATTATCCAGCCTAAGCCAAATATGTGAAAACCAAAAGCTTAGGGTAAATAGAGGAACAATCCGTAAAAGTATTGAAAATAATTCATCAGAACTTATAGAACTATTACAAAAGATATCAGAAACAGCCAAACTACCCGCACTAGCTGGAGAAACCAGTAGTCATCCACCCACACTGATACTCACCATAGATCAAGGTGAGGAACTATTTCACAGTGAAGGCAGTGAACAATCAAAACAATTCTTAAAACTACTTAAGCAATTAGCAAGTCATCAAAAGCTTCCATTAATCCTATTATTCACCATTAGATCGGATAGTTACGAAAGATTACAAACTCATCAATCACTAGAAGGCATCAGTCAACAAACCTTCAGTCTAGCTCCCATGCCAAAAGGGGCCTATCAAGCCATTATCGAAGGACCTGCTAATAGATTAAAAGATACAGACAGACCATTAGAAATAGAACCAGCACTGACACAGGTACTATTAGAAGACATAGAAAAAGGTGGAAACAAAGACGCACTACCCATTCTGGCTTTTACTTTAGAACGGCTCTATATTGATTATGGCAGTGATGGTGATTTACGTCTAGATGAATACGAAGACATGGGTGGTTTGCAAGGTGCCATTAATGCAGCAGTAGAAATAGCACTAGCCAATGCCAAACTAGATCCAGCATTACCCAATGATGAACAACAAATCAAAAACCTACTACGAAGAGGATTAATCCCATGGTTAGCTGGTATTGATCCAGATACCCAATCGCCAAGACGCAGAGTTGCCAAGCTCAGTGAAATTCCATCCGAAGCCAGGCCAATTATCAACCACCTGATAGAACAACGCCTATTATCAACAGATACAGAAACCATCACCAAAAATGGCAAAACAACAGTTGGTGAAACTACTATAGAACCAGCACACGAAACCCTACTAAGACAATGGGGTTTACTCAAAGACTGGTTAGAAGAAGATTTATCAACCCTCACAACCCTAGAAAACGTACAAAGAGCCAGCCGAGACTGGGCAGCCAATAATCAACACCAAGATTACCTCGCTCACAACGCAGGAAGACTACAAGATGCAGAAAGTCTAAAACAACGCGATGACATCTCCAGGTTCTTAACCAATAATGATTGGGACTACCTCAAAGCCTGTAGAGCGTTAGAAGACCAACAAAGAGATAAAGAACTGGCTGAGGCTAAGAAACTAGCACAAGCCCAAAAACAAGAAGTTATAGCACAAAAGAAAGTAGCCAGAAGAACAACTATGGGTATGATTACAGCATTTTTATTGACGCTTATTGCTGGGTTTTTGGGGTGGCAATCTTATAAGGCTGAAAATCAGGTAAATCTTCAGCTTATTGAATCTAATCATAATTTAGGATTATCTCTTTTTGAAAGTGCTAAGTTATTGAAAACCAAGTTAAATTATAAAAAATCTTCAGAATTATTGCAAGAATCATTGAAATATTTAAAAAAGGGAGAAAATAAAGCATTGGTTATAGGTTCATTATTACAGGATTATAATAAAAACAAAACATTTGGAACTGTTGATAATGGTATATTTATTTCTGATATATTCACAATTTCTGCAAATGAAAGGTATTTGGTATTCCTAGATGATGAAAAAAATGTAATTATATTAGATCTAGTAAAAGGAGATAATAGAATAATTAAAGAGTTTGATATAGATGTTAGTTATATTGAATTCTCACCATTTGATAAGCGTATAGCTATTGGACTAATCAATGGAGTATTACAAACATGGGATATTGAACAAGAAATTTTTATAACTTTTTCGGGGCATACCAAAAGAATAAATCAAATCAAATTCTCTTCTAATGGAAAAAAATTATTATCTTGTTCTAATGATGGCACTATAAAGCTATGGGATATTGTTACAGGAAACATTTTAGAGGAATATGAAGGTGATTCATCTGTATATAAATCTTGTGATTTAAATTATAAAAATAATAAAATTGTAGCGTCATCTGAAAATTTAATTGAAATATGGAATGTAAATTATTTTCTCCCATTTCATAAGATTCATATAAATAAATTCAGAATATATGAAGTTAATAAAGTAGCATTTTTACCAAAAAAAAATAAATTTGTTTCGGTAGGTTCAGGTTACAAAAGTATTCATGTTTGGAATATTCAACAATCAGGTGCATTCACCACTATTAATGATAATGCTTTTAAAAAACATGAAATATCGGTAAATGATATTTCTTTTTCAAAAGATGTCAGCAAGTTTACTAGTTGTTCATATGATGAAATTGTGCTTTGGGAAAAGGGAAATTCTAACTTAGCTGCTAAGATCATCAATACTGATTCACTGTGGGGAAAAGATAATTATGATGTATTTACTTTCATTAGTGGTGATTTCATGTGTGAGAAAGTTATAGTATCAGATTCAAGCTCATTTCTTGTTTTCGGAGGAATACATGGAATACAATTTATAGAATTGGGCAATTCTACGTATAAAAATATTTTAGATGAAAATATTGAAGATTTTTCTTATTCTCTAAGTGGTGATTCTATTATTTATTCTACAATTGAAAAAAAAGATTATTCAATTATTGATTTACTTACAAACAAATTGGTTATGTATAATAGTATTGATATAGAAAATGTTTCTCAATCATACGTTTCTTCGAATTTAAGATATATTGCAATAATTTCAAATAAAGAATCTTTATTAATCCACGATACTAGTTTAAAAAAAAATATTGTTCTTGTTAAAAATAATAAAAAAGAAATGCTGTATTCTTTTTTTTCTTCAACAGGTACTTTCCTAACAACAGTATCAAAAGATGAGGTGGATGTTTGGAATTTAGATGACTTTACTAATTTTAGAATAATACAAGAACAAAAAACAACTTCAGTTACTTTTTCTAATGATGAAAAATATTTAGCAATTAGTTCTAATGATAAAAACATAAATATATGGAATGTTGAAAATAAAAATAAGGAAATAGCGCTTATTTCCCAAATAAACATTGATAATATGTTGTTTTCAAAAGATAACAAAATTCTTATTTGTACTAGTTATGATGGGATAGTTGAGATATGGGATATAAAATCAAAGAAAATCATAAATACTATTAATACAAGATATAAAATTTCTTCAATTGCATCGTCCCCTCTTTACGATAATCTCTTAGTAATAGGAAGTCATGATGGAAAGATAATTTTATTGGATATTGTTATAAATGACATTAAAACAATATTGACTATTCAAGGTGAAGAGACTATTTTTAAAATTTTGTTTTCGCCAAATGGAAATATAATTTCTGCTCTAAATGTAAACGGAAATTTATTTTTAGAAGACATAAGTGAGTTTAATAAATTTTACAAAGATAATAATTATATTATTAAACTAAGTGACAAAATTAATAATCCTATTATTGAAAATCAATATTTAATGATTAGCTGGCCAAAAAATCACCCTTTCCACTGGTTAGATAAAGCCGAAAATGGTGATGTTGAATCAATGTTACAACTTGGTATAATTTACCATCGTAATTCCGAAAAAGAAAAGGCAAAATATTGGTATTCCAAAGCTCATGAATTTGGGAATACAAGTGCTGAACACAGATTGAAAATTCTTAAGTATACATCTTCAATTCAAGAAGAGAAAAATCATCTCCTTGTTAAGCGTGCAGAAACTTTAGTAGGGTTAAAAAATGAATATAATATTGCTTTAAGTTATATTCTAGAATATTTGAATTTAGAAAAAATTGAAATTTCTTCATCGAAAGGAATCAACCATATTTTGTCATATGAGAGATATGACTTATATATACTATGGTCATGGTGTATGATTTTTACTGGCAACCATGCTGAAATCATATTAACTTTAAATAAATTATTTGAGTTTTTAGAAAATAAGAATGGAGCAATAATATATTTAAAGAAAAACCTCGCCCACGCCTATATTTTATCTGGTGATTACGATTCTGCTAAAGCAATATACATTCAATTCAAAGATCAAAAATTTCCTGATGGAAGAAGTTGGGATACTGTGGTTATTGAAGACTTCAAAGCATTAAAAGACGAAGGCATAGAACATCCAGATTTCACAAAAATAGCAAAAGAAGTTTTCGGGGTTGATGGATTTTGATACTAGAAATGATTAATGCTGAAATAAACAAGGAAAACTAAAATGTCATATCTATTCATAAGCCACTCAAGTAAAAACAATTTTCATGCGATAGCAATCCAAGATTGGCTGGTTGCTCAAGGGTGGGATGAGTTGTTTCTTGATTTAGATCCAAAACGTGGCATTGTGGCAGGACAACGGTGGCAAAAAGCATTACATGATGCGGCCAGTCGTTGTGATGCTGTTTTGTTTTTGGTCAGTCAAGCATGGCTTGACTCAGAATGGTGTCGCAAAGAGTTTAGATTAGCTCATCGACTTAACAAACGCATTATTGGCCTTTTGATTGAAGACATTGATATTGACACTCTTCCCGATGAACTCACATCCACTTGGCAACTAATTAACCTTGCCACAGGCAATGATCACCAACTCATTGCAGCAGTTCATCCAGATACTGGAGAAGAACAACACGTACATTATTCAAAAACTGGATTAACCCGATTAAAAACAGGTCTTGTTAAAGCTGGACTTGATCCGATGTTTTATCAATGGCCACCAGAGCACGATTCAAAACGCTCTCCTTATCGAGGGATGTTGCCATTAGAAGCTGAAGATGCGGGTATATTTTTTGGCCGAGAAGCACCAACCAATGAACTACTTGCCAAACTACGAGGTCTACGAGCCGATCCACCACCACGTTTTATGGTGGTACTCGGTGCATCAGGTTCAGGTAAATCATCATTTCTAAGGGCAGGGGTATTACCACGCCTGAACCGTGATGAACGTAACTTTCTAACACTGCCCATCATTAGACCCGAACAATCCGTGCTATGGGGAGATAATGGTTTATTATCCAGCCTAAGCCAAATGTGTGAAAGCCTTAAACTTAAGGTAAATAGAGGAACAATCCGTAAAAGTATTGAAAATAATTCATCAGAACTTATAGAACTATTACAAAAGATATCAGAAACAGCCAAACTACCCGCACTAGCTGGAGAAACCAGTAGTCATCCACCC
>Ga0209345_10002515_pt1 | contig 20118 bp, 21 predicted proteins | sample Cruoilmetagenom7_FD_187294 | JGI IMG/M metagenome (GOLD analysis project Ga0209345, IMG submission 187294) | Oil polluted marine microbial communities from Coal Oil Point, Santa Barbara, California, USA - Sample 7 (SPAdes) (version 2) | ecosystem: Environmental > Aquatic > Marine > Oil seeps ... | reverse complement strand
CTGTAATTCCAGGAAATAGCTTCAAAACAGCAATATTATTGTCAAATTTCTTCCTAACTACTAATGCTTCGTTCTTTGAGTTTTTTAACAATAACCTTTTATGAAATTTTAAATGCACACCACTTTGAGCCAATTGTGGAAAATTTGGCGAAGAAAAAGCCTCAAAATGTTCAGCATTAATTTTAGTGGTTCTATTTGCGCGGTATAACTTGTATTCAAAATATAAACAGACTTCTTTTATTACAGGCTCTTCATTTTCATAAGTAGATGCAATTTCTATAGAAGTAATTAAGTTCTCTTTCGCATCCGTTCGTAAATCTCCAATTGGCAATTGCGAGCCTGTAAAAATGATTGGTTTACTCAAATTTTCGAACATAAAACTCATTGCTGAAGCCGTAAATGACATAGTATCTGAACCATGTAATACAACAAAACCATCAAAATTATTATAATTACTCTCAATAATATCTGACAAAATATAATACTGCTCTAAGTTCATATTTGAAGAATCTATTGGCTCTACAAACGAAATACTGTCAATAGTACAATTCAAATGATTAATTTCAGGAATATGTTTTAACAGTTTATCGAAATTAAATGTTTTAAGGGCGCCTGTTTTAAAATCTTTTACCATACCAATAGTTCCACCGGTATAAATTAAAAGTATATGAGGAATTTTTGCCATTTTGTCTGATTACAATATTTTGGAATAATTTATGTTCTTATCTTAGCTGTAAAAATAATAAACTAAAAAACATTATGACAGGATTTTACATTCTTATTGGTTTAATATCATTAGTGAGCTGGTTAATCAGTCGAAAACTAAAAAATAAATTTGAATTCTATTCAAAAGTACAATTACAAAACGGATTAAATGGTAAAGAAATTGCTGAAAAAATGCTAAATGACCACGGAATTCATGATGTAAAAATAATTTCAACTCCAGGTAGATTAACCGATCATTACAACCCTGTAAATAAAACCGTGAATTTAAGTGAAGCTGTTTATAACCAACGAAATGCAGCTTCGGCCGCAGTTGCAGCACATGAAGTTGGCCATGCTGTGCAACATGCAAATGCGTACCAATGGTTAACCTTGCGTTCTAAACTAGTTCCAGCCGTAAATATTTCTTCTAAATTTTCGCAATGGCTAGTTATTGGAGGGCTTATTTTAGGAGCTGCTTCGGGAAGTGCAGGAATTGGATTTATAATTGCAGTTATTGGCTTAGGTATGATGGCAGTGGCAACACTCTTTAGTTTTATTACTTTACCCGTTGAATATGACGCTAGCAATAGAGCATTGGGATGGTTAAAATCGAATAATATGCTCACAAATAATGAGCAAGATGGAGCGAAAGACTCCCTAAAATGGGCTGCACGAACTTATTTAGTTGCGGCATTGGGTTCTTTAGCAATGTTATTGTATTGGGGCTTACAAATTCTTGGAGGAAGAGATTAGGTGTAATTTTAGAGTTCTATTTGCCTTTCAATTTGTTGATCTAAAGAAATAAATGTTTCGGTTCTGGCAACACCTTTAATAGATTGAATTTCTTGATTTAGTAAATTCATTAAATGCTCGTTGTCTTTACATAAGATTTTAATGAAAATAGCATAATTTCCAGTGGTATAATGACTTTCTATTACTTCTGGAATTTCCTTTAAACGTCTTATAGCCGCTGAATATTTACTTGCTGCATCAAGAAAAATTCCGACAAAGGCCAATGTTTTATATCCTAAAACTTTTGGATTGATCACGAATTTTGAACCAGTGATTAAACCTCCAGCCTCTAACTTTCTCAATCGTTGATGAATAGCAGCACCTGAAATTCCAATTTCACGAGCAATTCCTAAAATTGGGGTTCGAGCATTACTCATTAAATGCTTAAGAATAATTTTATCTATTCCATCAATATGTAAGGGTTTTTCTTTCATTTTTATAAAATATGAAAGTAAATGTAAAAAAATAAAGGATATGAAAACTCATATCCTTTATTTTTTATTATAATTTTTAAAATTACTCTGTTTCAGGTAACAGTACAAAATCCTCCATAAATTTTGTTGTGTAATTACCTGCTAAATAATTTTTATCGGTCATTAATTGTCTGTGAAATGGAATGGTGGTTTTCACACCTTCAATAACAAACTCTTCTAAAGCTCTACTCATTTTCTTAATTGCCTCTTCTCTTGTTTGAGCAGTAGTAATTAATTTAGCTATCATTGAATCATAATTAGGCGGTATTGTATAACCTGCATATACATGCGTGTCAATTCGAACACCATGACCACCTGGTATATGTAAAGTTTCTATTTTCCCTGGAGAAGGCCTAAAATCATTGTAAGGATCTTCTGCATTTATTCTACATTCAATAGAGTGTAATTTAGGCACATAATTTTTACCTGAAATTGGAATACCCGCTGCAACTTTTATTTGCTCAAAAATAAGGTCGTGATCAATAACTTGTTCTGTAATTGGATGTTCCACTTGAATTCTAGTATTCATTTCCATGAAATAAAAATTCTTGTTCTTATCTACTAAGAATTCAACAGTTCCTGCTCCTTCATATTTAATAAATTCAGCAGCTTTAATTGCTGCTTCTCCCATTTTGTTTCTTAACTGTGAAGTCATAAATGGCGATGGTGCTTCTTCAGTTAACTTTTGATGACGACGTTGAATAGAACAATCACGTTCAGATAAATGACAAGCCTTACCAAACGAATCTCCAATAATCTGAATTTCAATATGACGTGGCTCCTCAATTAATTTTTCTAAATACATCCCGTCATTCCCAAAAGCAGCTAATGATTCTTGTCTTGCAGAATCCCAAGCTTCTTTTAAATTTTCTTTTTTCCAAACAGCACGCATTCCTTTTCCACCACCTCCTGCAGTTGCTTTTAACATTACAGGATATCCCATTTCATCGGCTAAATTCTCTGCGTCTTCGTAGGTGTCTAGAAGCCCTTCAGAACCAGGAATTGTTGGAACTCCAGCTGCTTTCATCGTTGCTCTTGCTGATGCTTTATCCCCCATTTGAGAAATCATTTGAGCTGTTGCTCCAATAAATTTAATACCGTGCTCTTCACATAATTTTGAAAATTTTGCGTTTTCAGCTAAAAATCCATATCCTGGGTGAATTGCATCTGCATTTGTTATTTCTGCTGCTGCTAAAATAGCAGGCATTTTTAAGTAAGATTCACTACTCAGAGGCGGTCCTATACAAACTGCTTCATCTGCAAACCTGACATGTAAACTTTCAGCATCAGCGGTAGAATAAACTGCAACTGTTTTTATTCCAATCTCCTTACAAGTTCTAATAATTCGTAAAGCTATTTCGCCTCTATTTGCTATTAATATTTTTTTAAACATAACACTCTCGTTATTAAAAATTTCAAATTCCAAGCATCAAACTCCAACTATTGGATTTTGAGATTTATTTCTATTGGAATTTTTAAATGGTTATGATGGATCTACTAAAAATAATGGCTGTCCAAACTCAATAGGCGTTCCGTCTTCAACTAGTATTTTAACAATTTTACCTGAAACTTCAGATTCAATTTCATTAAAAAGTTTCATTGCTTCTACAATACAAACTACAGATTCGGGAGTAACTACATCTCCAACTTCACAAAATACTGGTTTATCTGGTGAAGGTTTTCTATAAAAAGTACCTATAATTGGCGATGTTATTTCAATAAACTTAGATTCCGCTTCAGCAACATCGCTTGTTGGTGCTGCATTTTCGGTTTGTGGAGCTGCAACTGGAACAACTGGCATTTGTTGCATTCCCACCGGAGCTTGTTGAAGAATTGTAGTTTCTGTTTTACCAGCTCCTGTTTTAATGGTGATTTTTATATCTTCCATTTCTAATTTCACTTCATTTGCACCAGACTTTGCTACAAATCTTATTAAATTTTGAATATCTTTTAATTCCATATTCATTTGGGTTTTAGTTGTTAAAATTATGAATTATATGCCCATTTAAAATAGATAGATCCCCAAGTGAACCCACCACCAAATGCTGCAAAAATAATTGTATCTCCTTTTTTTAATTGTTTCTCATAGTCGGCTAATAGTAATGGCAAAGTTGCGGAAGTAGTGTTTCCGTAATTTTGAATGTTCATCATTACTTTATCGCTGTCTATTTTAATTCTATTTGCCGTTGCTTCAATAATTCTTTTATTTGCTTGATGTGCGGCAAGCCAAGTTACATCTTCTTTTGTTAAATTATTTCTTTCTAACATTCTTTCAGCAACATCAGCCATATTGAAAACTGCATTTTTAAAAACGGTTTTCCCATCTTGAAAAACAAAATTTTCTCTATTATCAATAGCTTCTTTGGTAACTGGATACATAGATCCACTTGCCTTCACTCGTAAAAATTCTCTTCCTGAACCATCACTTCGCAAATATTCATCTTGAAGCCCTAAACCTTCTTCATTTGGCTCAAACAGAACTGCTCCTGCGCCATCTCCAAAAATAATACAAGTTGCTCTATCGGTATAATCAATCATTGAAGAACACTTGTCTGCACCAATTAACAATACTTTTTTATATTTTCCAGACTCAATATAGCGAGCAGCAACAGACATTCCGTATAAAAAACTTGAACAAGCAGCTTCTAAATCGAATCCAAAAGCGTTTACAGCACCTATTTCAGTTGCAACAAAAGCTGCGGTTGCGGCGGCTTGCATATCTGGTGTAGCTGTAGCTACTAATACCAATTCTATTTCTTTAGGATCTAAATTTTTATTTTCAATTAATTCTTGAGCGGCTTTTATAGCCATAAAAGAAGTTCCTTTGCCTTCTCCTTTTAAAATTCGCCTTTCTTTTATGCCTGTTCTTGAAGTAATCCATTCATCATTCGTATCTACCATTTTTTCTAACATTTTATTTGTTAAAACGTCTTCAGGTAAATATTTTCCAACGGCTGTTATTGCAGCAGTAATTTTTGTCATAATAAGTAATCTTTTTATTCAAAAAAGAATTTCAAAGTAATGAAAATTATTTCTAATTATTTATTAAAAATATCATTTTTTGGCTGAAACTAAGTTAAAAAACCAAAAAAACTCTCAAATTGAGAGTTTTTTAGTGTATAATATATGTAATAATTATGCTTGACTTTCAACTGAATCAATCACAATTTGACCTCTGTAATATAATTTTCCTTCGTGCCAGTGAGCTCTATGGTATAAATGTGCCTCTCCAGTTGTTGGATCTACCGCTACTTGAGGAGCTACCGCTTTATAATGAGTTCTTCTTTTGTCTCTTCTAGTTTTAGAAATTTTTCTTTTAGGATGTGCCATTACTCTTATTTTTTTCTATTAGTATATTCTTTAATTTATTCCATCTTGGATCAATTTCTTCATTTGAGTCTTCTTGATCCTTTATTTCAAACTCTTTTAATTTATTTAATACTTCTGAATTTAATGACCCGTCATTAACTCCTGGATGAATTCTTTTAATTGGAACCGCTAAAATTATTGCTTCATATATATATTGTGAAACATTTAATTTATAATCGGAATGAGGAAGAATTACTAATTCTTCATTTTCATCGTTAAATTCATCTCCAAATTTTACAATTAAATTCATAGTTGAACTTATAGGTTGCTGAAACATTTCCCCTGAAACATCGCATAAAACTTCTACCCAACCATGAAAATTAAAACACAATTCAAACATTGTTGCCTTTTTTAAAAAGGACAATTCAACGTTTACTTTTGAATTGGAAAATTCGTCATAATTAAAAAAATCAAAGAACTCTTTCTTTATAATATATTCAAATTGGTGTAATCCTTCTTTTAAACCAACAAAAGAAATATCAAAATCTTTTAAATCTTTCATTATTGAACTTCAATTTGAGCGTGCAAATATATAAAAATATAAATATATAATACACCTAATTTTTGTAAAAATTATAGATTTTAAAACCTAACACCCTTTTTTAAAGTGTTTTCAGTCAAACTATTATACTCTTTTCTTGTTTTATAAATTTTTATAGCACTAAAAACCGCTTCTTTAAATGAGTTAATATTTGCTTTATCCTTACCAGCTATTTCATAAGCGGTACCATGGTCTGGCGATGTTCTTACTTTATTTAAGCCCGCAGTAAAATTAACACCTTCACCAAAAGATAATGTTTTAAAAGGCGCTAAACCTTGATCGTGATACATGGCCAAAATGGCATCGAATTGCTTGTAACTATCTGAACCAAAAAAACTATCCGCAGCATAAGGTCCATAAACTAATTTTCCCTTTTCTTGAATATCATTTATTGTTGGTACAATAACATCTTTATCTTCATTACCAATTACTCCATTATCTCCACAATGTGGATTCAATCCTAAAATTGCAATTTTAGGTTTGGTTATGGCAAAATCTTCTACTAATGTTTTATGAATAATTCCTACCTTTTTATTTATGAGTTCAGGTGTAATTTCTTCAGAAACTTTAGATACTGGAATATGACCTGTAATTAAGCCAATTCTTAAATTTTCTGTCATTAAAATCATCAGACTTTCACCTTCCATTTTAGATTCTAGGTACTCGGTATGCCCAGGAAATTTAAATATTTCGGACTGAATATTATCTTTATTAATTGGCGCAGTAACTAATACATCAATTTCATTTTTAACCAACGCATTAGTAGCAGCTTCTAAGGATTTAAAAGCGTATTTACCTGAATCTTCTGATGGATTTCCTAAATCTAATTCAACATCTTCATTCCAAACATTTAATATATTTATTTTTCCACTTAAAGCTTTATCTGCATACTTAATACCATTAAAAGGAGCGTTAATATTTATAGATTTTTTATATGCCGATATAAGTTTCGTTGAACCAAAAATAATTGGTGTACAAAAATCTAACATTCGTTTATCGAAAAATGTTTTTAAAATAACTTCTATTCCAATTCCATTAAAATCGCCAATAGAAATTCCTAACTTAATTTTCTCAGATTTGTTCATAAATAAGGTAATAATGCTTAATTTTGAGACCTCAAAAGTAATCAATTAAATTAACAAAATTATGTTTACGGGTATTATTGAAAGTTTAGGAGTGGTTAAAAATATTATAAAGGAAGGTGAAAATTTTCACATCTCAATTGAATGTGATTTTGCCAATGAATTAAAAGTGGACCAGAGTGTTGCTCATGATGGTGTTTGCCTAACCATTGTTAAAATTGAAGGTGCAGTTTATACTGTTACAGCTATTAAGGAAACATTAGATAAATCTAACCTTAAACATCTTAAAATTGGTGGCTTAGTTAATTTAGAAAGAGCAATGATTTTAGGAGCAAGATTAGACGGACATATCGTTCAAGGTCATGTAGATCAAACTGCAACTTGTAATGGTGTATCTGAATACGATGGCAGCTGGGTTTTTGACTTCGAATACGACCCTGAATTAAATAATGTAACTATTGAAAAAGGATCGGTTACTGTAAACGGTACTAGTTTAACGGTTGTAAACTCTAAAAAGAACAATTTTTCAGTAGCTATTATTCCTTATACATATGAGAATACAAATTTTCATACATTTAAAAATGGTACGCTAGTAAATTTAGAATTTGATGTAATTGGGAAATATGTTGCTCGATTATTGGGTAATTGATTTTTTTCTTTTCAAGAAATAAATCCCTAAAATAATACCTATTACTAATACTTGAATAATATAGTCATCTATAGGAAGTACGAGACCAGGCTGTCCATCGTTCTGCTTAGGTTGGGGCGGTATTTTATTTGCAAATACTTCTAGTGTTGAAAATAAAAAAACACAACACAAAAAGCACCTAATAATCTCCGTTTTCATTTATGGGGTTTTAATGAAATTGAATTTTTATCAAATTTTGATAATTACAAATATAAAAACATTTTTTAAACGTTAGTGTTTAAATTAACAAATTGCTTAATTTTGAATGTAAATTACTATCTATTTATTGTAAAATACATTGCTAAAACAAAAAAAGACCTAACAAATTGTTAAATCTTCTAAAAAGTGGTCCCACAAGGGCTCGAACCTTGGACCCCCTGATTATGAGTCAGGTGCTCTAACCAACTGAGCTATGGGACCTAAAAAACTGGGTGCAAAAATAATACTTATTTACGTTCTGCACAATATTTATTGAATAAATAATTCATTTTGAATATCTTTTCTTTAACCAAACTTTTTGGAATTCTCTTTTTAAAATTAAAAACGAAATTTCTTCTATTATTTCAGAAAGTATTTTATTCGATACCTTTCTTAGCTCTTTTTCTGAAACATCAACTCTATACAAAAGATTTAAATAGCTATCGTAATGGTTTGTAAACAGATTTAAAAGGAGTTCATTAAGTACTTCTTTAAGCTCATTTGGCTTGAGTGAAACCTCAATGGTTTTGTCAATATTTGCTAATTGAAAATCTTTATTTAATTGTTGTACTGTTTGGGCATACAAATTCTCTTTTTGAATATTCTGAATTAATTCTATAGAGTTTTTCAATTCCAAATTAGATAGTTCTTTTCATTAAGTTTAACCCAAACTCTTTTAAAATTTGATTTTTCTCTTCTGAAACAGATAACTCGCTCAAACATTCAAAAGCTTTATCGGTATAAACTTGAATTTGCTCTTTTACAATTTCTGGAATTAAATTTTTAGTGAATACGCTCTTTACTTCTCTAATTTTATCTTCCGAATTTATGTTAGAATTAAATAATTCAAAAAGTCGTAGTTTTTCCTCACTATTTGATTTTTCGAGTGCTTTTAAATACAAAAATGTCTTTTTATTTTCAATAATATCGCCTCCTATTTGCTTCCCAAACGTTTCTGAATCTCCATAAGTATCTAAATAATCGTCTTGTAATTGAAATGCAATTCCTAAATTTAATCCGTAATTATAAATGGCAACTGATTCTTTTTCATCAGCTTCAGCAATTAAAGCTCCCATTTTCATTGCAGCTGCTACTAAAACCGAAGTTTTAAAGGTTATCATTTTTAAATATTCAGGTATGGTAACATCGTTTCTAGTTTCAAAATCAACATCATATTGTTGACCTTCACAAACTTCTAAGGCTGTTTTATTAAATAATTGGACCAGTGGTTTAAATAGGCTTGACTCGTAAGTTTCTAATAATTGACTTGCCATAATCATCATAGCATCTCCCGATAAAATGGCTGTATTACTGTCCCATTTTTCGTGAACGGTGATTTTACCTCTCCTAATTGGAGCATTGTCCATAATATCATCATGTATTAATGTAAAATTATGAAATACCTCTATTGCTAAAGCAGCATCCAAAGCTTTTTTTGAATCTCCACCAAACAAATCGCAAGTCATTAAAGTTAAAATTGGACGCAATCTTTTTCCTCCTAAATCAAGAATATATTTTATAGGAACATACAAGTTTTCTGGTTCTTTTAACTGAACTTTCTCATTTAGGTGATTTAAAAATTTCTCTTTGTAAACGTCTAAATTCATTCTTTCAAATTTTAGCGTAAAAATACATGATTAAAAACAACTTTTAATATTGATATTTTAATTGTTATTAAATTGTTAAAACTTTGGAAACTTTTTTTGTTTCTAAAGTTTCCTTTGTTATATTTGCACCCGATTTCAAAGGAAATTAAACAAATGAAAGAAACTATTTTAAAAAAAACTGGGGAAATATTTTTAAAGTTTGGCTTTAAAAGTGTCACAATGGACGATATTGCCCACGATTTAGGTATTTCAAAAAAAACCATTTATAAATATTTTAAGAATAAAGAGGAACTTGTAGATAATGCGGTTACTCATTTTCATCAATGCGTTTTACAATCTATAAACAATGTTTGTAATATGAGTCATAACGCAATTCAAGAAAATTTTGAAGTGAAAAAAGTTTTTAAAGATTTTTTTAAAAATACCGATGATTCACCAACCTATCAATTACAAAAATACTACCCAAAGACTTTTGAAAAAATAATGTCTCAAGAGTTTACGATGTTTCAAGATTGTATTTCAACCAACATTGAAAGAGGTATTGAACAAGGATTGTATCGAAGTAACATTAATTTAAGTGTTGTTACTCGGTTTTACTTTTCTTTAGTTATGGGAGTTCATGATGCAAACTTATTTACATACAATAAAAACACCATAAATAAATTAGAAATTGATGCTTTAGAATATCATACAAGAGCAATTGCAACAAAAAAAGGAATTTTAGAATTAGAAAAACAATTAGCAAAATTAAATACTATTTAAGAATGAAAAAAACATTAATAATAGCTATAAGTTTATTGTTAAATTTAACTGTAAATGCACAAGAAGTCATTTCGTTATCACTTAATGAAGCCATTGATTATGGTCTTAAAAACAGCTATGCCTCTATTAATGCCAGCAGGGATATTGATGCTGCAAAATTAAAGAAATGGGAAACTACTACTATTGGATTGCCGCAAATTAGTGCGAAAATCAATTATCAAAATTGGATTAAACAACAAGTGTCTTTATTACCTGCTGAAATTTTTGGTGGTGTTGCTGGTGAATTCACCGAAGTTGCCTTTGGTACTAAACACAATATGAATGCAACGGCAACTTTAAATCAGTTAATTTTTGACGGTTCTTACTTGGTAGGACTTCAATCTGCTAAAACGTATTTAAAAATTTCAGAAAATGCCAAAGAAAAAACAGATTTAGGAGTTCGTGAAGCCGTCATAAATGCCTACGGAAATGTTCTTCTTAGCCAAGAAAGTATACTAATTTTAGAAAAAAATAGTGCTTCACTGGAGAAAAGCTTGAACGAAACGATTCAAATTTTTGACAACGGACTAACCGAAGAGGAAAATGTAGAGCAACTTAAAATTACTTTAGCATCGGTTAAAAGTCAGCTTTCTAAAAGTAAAAAAATAAATGATATTGCATATAAAATGCTGAATATTACCTTAGGAATTAATATTAACACAAAGGTTTCTTTAACCGATAATTTAAATAAATTGGCTAAAGATACTATTGATATGTCTTTGTTAAGTTCTGATTTTTCTGTTGAAAATCATATAGATTTTAAAATTGCGAAAAACACTGAAAAATCGAATGAATTGTTAGTGAAGCTTGAACAAAGTAAAGCTTTACCAAGTTTAAGTAGTTTTATCAATTTTGGATATGCTGGATTTGGTCAAGAATTTAAATTCTTAAAAAAAGAACAACAATGGTTCGATTCATCTTTGTTAGGAATAGCGCTAGACATTCCTATTTTTAGCAGTTTTGCAAGAAGTTCAAGAACACAACAGGCAAAAATTGAATTAGATAAGGCAACTACACAGCTAAACGAACTTGAACAACAATTAATACTTCAACTAGAATCCGCTAAAAGCGATTATAATTTCAATATAGAAGAATTAGAAACTTCGAAACAAAATTTAAATTTAGCTGAGCGAATTGAGAAAAAACAACAAATCAAATTTTTTGAAGGTATTTCTACAAGCTTTGAATTAACCGAAGCTCAAAGACAACTTTACACCATGCAACAAAACTATTTACAAGCTATGTTAAATGTAATTTCGAGTAAAGCAACTTTAGACAATGCCTTAAATATTCCTATTAACAACAACTAGAAAAATTACAACAATGAAAAAAATATTTATATTAATAGCCATAATTACAGTATCCATTTCTTGTGGAGAAGAACCTCAACAAAATAGCTCTTTACAAGAATTGAACAATCAAAAAATTAATTTGGTAAATCAAATTGACAGTCTAAGTAAAGAACTTAAAACTGTTGAAGGACAATTAACTTTATTAGATCCAACAAAACGCTTACCTGTTGTAACAACTTTACCTGTAAAAAATGATATTTTTAAACATTATATCGAAATTCAAGGAGTTGTACAAGCCGATAAAAACATTGGAATCATTCCAGAAATGGGAGGAACCGTTACCCGTATTTTGGTTAAAGAAGGGCAAAGAGTTTCAGCTGGACAAACTTTAATTCAATTAGACGATGTTGTTATTAAAAATAGTATTGCTGAATTAAATACTCAACTTTCATTAGCGAAAACCACTTTTGATCGTCAAGAGCGTTTATGGGAACAAAAAATTGGTTCGGAAATGCAGTATTTGCAAGCCAAAGCACAATTAGAAAGTTTACAAAACAATTTAGCATCGTTAAATACACAAGCTAATAAAATGCGAGTTACTGCTCCTTTTAAAGGTATTGTAGATGAAATTTTTCCTAAAAAGGGTGAATTAGTTGGTCCACAAATGCCGGTTGTTCGTTTAATGAATTTAGACAATGTTTATGTTGAAGCTGATGTTACAGAATCTTACTTACCAGTTGTTAAAATTGGAACAGAAGCTGTTTTAAACTTTTCTTCAATAAACAAAGAAGTTGTTTCTACAATTTCTCAAATAGGGAATTTTATAAATCCTGATAATAGAAGTTTTAAAACACGTATCAATATTAAAAATAGCGATCATACTATAAAACCAAATCTATTAGCCGATTTAAAAATTCTTGACTACAAAAAAGAAGGATTAATTATACCTTCTAATCTTGTACAGCAAGATCAAAATGGCAATGACTATGTTTTTACGCTTCAATCAGAAGACAATGAAAAATCAGTAGTTAAAAAATTAATTACCATTGAAAAATCATACAATCAAGAAGTATTTGTTTCCGAAGGATTAGCCGAAACAGACGAGCTAATAAACGAAGGTGCAAGATTGGTAAAAGCTGGAGATATTGTTAAAATAAACAATAAATAAGCCTACAAATTTAGAAACATTATACAATGAATAAAGTATTAAAAGAATTTAAATTATCCTCTTGGTCCATTAATAATAAAATGACGGTTTTTGTAATCATCGTCATGATATTTTTAGCTGGTATCTTTTCTTATAAAAGTATGCCAAGAGAAGCATTTCCAGAAATAGTTGTTCCTGAAATTTTCGTTTCAACTCCATATCCTGGAAATTCAGCATTAGATATTGAAAAGCTAATTACCAGACCTTTAGAAAAAGAAATTAACGGTATTTCGGGTGTGGACGAACTTGTTTCTACATCAATGGAAGGTTTTTCTACCATACAAGTTACATTCGATTTTAGTGTTACGCCAACCGAAGCTTTAAGAAAAGTTAAAGATAAAGTTGATGCCGCAAAGTCTGGAAAAGATTTCCCTACTGATTTACCGGCCGATCCTACAGTTCAGGAAATGAATTTTGCCGAGTTAATGCCTATAATGAACATTAATTTATCGGGTGATTTTTCGTTAGATCAGCTTAAAAAATATGGTGAATACCTCCAAGATGAAATTGAGAAAGTTCCAGAAATTTCTAAAGTTGAGATTCGCGGAATGCAGGATAAAGAAATAGAAATTAGTGTTGATTTACACAAAATGGAAACTTCTCAAATCAGTTTCAATGACATTGCAATGGCCATTCAAAATGAAAATATGACCGTTTCAGGTGGTGGTTTATTAGAAAACGGAATTCGCAGAAGTGTTCGTGTTATTGGTGAATTTAGAACAGCTAAAGAAATTGAAGATATTATTATTAAACAAGAAAATTACAACATTGTTTATTTAAGAGATATTGCCGATGTGAGTTTTAAAGAACAAGAAAAGGAAAGTTTTGCTCGTGAGTTTTTACACACCGTTGTAATGCTCGATGTTAAAAAAAGAGGTGGAGAAAACTTAATTAATGCTTCGGAACAAATTGATGTTATTTTAGAAAAAGCAAAAGCAAACTATTTGCCTTCTAATTTAAATTTATCAAAAACCAATGACATGACCAACGATACAAAATCAATGGTTTCCGATTTGGAAAATAGTATTATTCTAGGTGTAATTCTAGTAGTAGTTGTGCTACTTTTCTTTTTAGGAATTAGAAACGCATTATTTGTTGGTATTGCAATTCCTTTATCTATGTTTATCTCCTTTATTATTTTAAGTGCACTTGGTGTTACTTTAAATATGATGGTACTATTCTCCTTAGTAATTGCGCTGGGAATGTTAGTTGATAATGGAATTGTGGTTGTTGAAAATATTTATCGACTTCTCGATGAAGGCTTTTCAAAAATTGAAGCTGCAAAATATGGTGTTGGTGAAGTAGCAATGCCTATTATTGCTTCTACTGCAACCACACTGGCAGCCTTTTTACCAATTGCATTTTGGCCAGGAATAATGGGTGAATTTATGCGCTTTTTACCTATTACATTAATTATTGTTTTAAGTTCTTCCCTTTTTGTGGCTTTGGTTATTAACCCAATGTTAACTTCAGTTTATATGAAAATAAAAGAGGATGAGGTTAATTTCAAAAAATTGTTTATTTTTAGTTCCATTCTATTTGGAATAGGAGTTCTTTTTATCATTGGAGGCTTATCTACAGGGGCTAAGGTATTAAACGCTATTGGGCTATTTTTAGTTTTAGCAGGTTTATTACGTGTTGTAAATACCAAATTTTTAACCCCAGCAACTACTTGGTTTCAAGGTGTATTTTTACCAAGGTTAGAAAGTATTTATGAAAGAACACTAAAGTTTGCTTTGGCAGGGAAACGACCAAAAAGGTTCTTTTTAGGAACATTTGGTTTGTTAATTTTCTCTTTCATATTGTTTGGAATGTTTCCACCAAAAGTATTATTCTTTCCTGAAACACCACCAAAACAGGTGTATGTTTATTTAGAATATCCTATTGGAACCGACATTATAAAAACCAATGAACTTTCTAAAAAAGTAGAAAGCTCAATTCAAGAATATGTGAAAAAATATGAGGTAAATGGTGAAAATCAGCTAATAACTTCAATTATTGGTCAAGTTGGTGAAGGAACAAGTGATCCTAACCGAGGTCAACAAGGAGGAACAACACCAAACAAAGCTAGAATTACAGTCGATTTTGTAAAGTTTAATGAACGAAATGGCATCCATACAGATGATGTATTAATGGATATTCGAAACTTGTTAAAAGATTTTCCGGGTGTAAATATTACAGTTGATCGACCAGCTGACGGTCCACCAACAGGTGCGCCAATTAATATTGAGGTAACTGGTGAAGATTATGATTTACTTATTGAAACTTCAAACAAATTGCGAAAACACATTGTTAATGCAAACATCTTAGGTATTGAAGATTTAAAATTAGATATTGAACAAGGAAAACCTGAATTACCAATTATCATTGACCGCCAAAAAGCAAGAAGATTAAAGATTTCAACGGGTCAAATTGGAGATGCTTTAAGAACCTCTCTTTTTGGAAAAGAAGTGTCTACTTTTAAAGATGGCGAAGATGATTATCCTATTAACATTCGTTTAATGGATAAATATCGTTACAGTAAAGATCATTTGATTAATCAAAAAATTACGTTTAGAAATGTAAGTAGTGGTAAAATTGTACAAGTGCCAATTTCAGCTGTTGCAACAACCAAAAATTCATCAACTTTTAGTGCAGTAAAACGTAAAGATTTGAATAGAGTTATTACAATATTCTCTAATGTTTTAGAAAATTACAACCCAACAGAAGTAAATAATCAGATAAAACAATTATTAGAAGGATATTCACTTCCAACAGGTATTTCATTATCATTTACTGGAGAGCAAGAATCACAAGCAGAAGAAATGGCATTTTTGAGCAAGGCACTATTAATTGCTGTATTCTTAATCTTCTTAATTATGGTTGGACAATTTAATTCGACATCAACACCAGTAATAATTTCATTATCGGTATTGCTAAGTTTAATTGGTGTTTTATTAGGCTTAATTATTTTTAGAATGGAGTTTATTATTATGATGACTATGATTGGTATTATTTCTTTGGCAGGAATTGTTGTAAACAATGCCATTGTACTTATCGATTATACCAATTTAATTATGATAAGAAAAAGAGCTGAGCAAGGTTTAGAACCTGGAGCTTTAACAAAAGAATTAATTTATGAAAGTATTGTTGAAGGTGGAAAAACGCGTTTAAGACCCGTTTTATTAACTGCAATTACAACCATTCTAGGATTGTTACCATTAGCCATTGGAATTAACATAAACTTTATGACGCTGTTTACTGAGTTTGATGCAAATTTCTATTTAGGAGGTGAAAACGTAGCGTTTTGGGGGCCAATGTCTTGGACTATTATTTTTGGATTAACTTTTGCAACATTCTTAACACTTATTATTGTTCCGGTAATGTATTCATTACTTAACAATTTAAAGATTCTTTTAAAAAGAAAACAATAAAAACAGTATATTTTATACAAAAAAAGCGGTCAGTTGACCGCTTTTTTTTATTTTAGTTTTAATGAATTTATCAAAATCATATACTGTTCAAGAAGCTACTAAGTTGTTAGAGCATTTTTGTGCTTATCAAGAACGTTGTCATAAAGAGGTTGAAAATAAATTACGAGAAATGAATATGATTTCTGAAGCTCAGAATCATATTTTATTACATTTAATGGACAATAATTTCTTAAATGAAGAACGGTTTTCCAAAGCATTTGTAAGAGGGAAATTTAAAATAAATAAATGGGGAAAGATAAAAATAACTAATGAACTAAAATTTAAAAATATTTCAACCTATAATATTAAATCTGCATTAAAAGAAATTAATCCTGAAGATTATTATCAAACGCTTTTAAATTTAGCTAAAAAGAAACTTCCACTTATAAAAGAAAAAAACACATTTAAAAAACAATCTAAATTAACTAATTACTTAGCCTCTAAAGGTTTTGAATTTGAGCTTATCTTTAAGGTTATTAATGAAATTAAAACACAATAAACATTGATTTATATCATTAATAATCAATTACTTTAATCGTAATTTTACATCATTAATAAACATCATTAAATTAAATAGGTATGCGAAAATTTACAATTACAATTTGCCTTATTATGTTTGGCTTATATTCAAACGCACAAAATGAAATTATTGAAAAAGTTAAAGTAACAAATGAATTAACTGAAGTAAATATTTATTATGAAAACGGAGCTCTAATGCAGCATGGTTTTTACACAAAAAAAGGGGAATTACACAACTCTTGGGAAAGCTATTATAGTAATGGCTCTAAAAAATGTTTAGCCTTTTATAAAGAAGGGATGAAAGTTGGTATTTGGACTTACTGGAATGAAGGAATAATTTCAAAAGTAGAATACAAAAACAATAAAATCGTAAGCATTAAAGAATTTAAAGAAAGTGAAATTTTAAAAACTGAAATTTAATTCATTTTTCTTAATTTATTCAATAGCAAAGAGTCCTTAACCATATTTAATTTAACCACATCCTCAATATTGTCATTAGGTATGGTTAGGGACAAAACATAGTGCTCAATTTTCCAAGAATTTTCAACTTTCTTTAAAATCCCAGAACCACGACAAACACCCATCCAGGTATCTAATAATTCGTCAAACCAAGCGATTTCGCCTTTTTCATCGATATAAATATTTCTCTCAACAGCTGTAAAATCCCAAGCTTTTCCTTTGTCAAAATGCGGTTTACAAAATTCTTTAAATTCAGCGATAGACCAATTTTCTTCAGCATCAGTTCCAATAAAAACTCCCGTTGATGTCATTTTATCAAAATAAGGTTCAAAATTTGCTTCAGCGGCATCTAAATGCCAACCATTTATAACCTTACTTATTTTGGTTTTTTCAAGTTCAACTTCAATTTTAACTTCTTTAATTTTTTCAGTACAACTAAACTGCATTATAGCTATTAGTAAAATTACTATTTTTTTCATTCTTGTCTATTTAATCTGGATTTTCTAATAGGTCGTTGTCTTATTGGTAATTCTTTTTTTACGATTGAATCTTTCAATAAATCTGGGTCAATATCTAGAGACTCTTTTAAATCGTCAGCACCGTAAATGGTATTTATTTTTGAATTTACAGCCGAATAAACTTCCAATATTTTTTTTACCTCTTCTTTAACTTCTTCGTCGGTAATTGATGGAATATCTACCATATCATTTAATCTCAAAGCCTCGTTGTTCAATACGTTAAGTCTAGCTATAACGTTATTTACTTCTAATTTTTCAATTCTAATAGAGTCTTTTAATTCTTGAGTTAAAATAGCTAACTCATTCGCATTGTTTAGCGCTTCGAGCATTGAGACATTGTAATACTTTATAATAAAGTTATCGAGATTTTGGTATTCTTTCCAGCTTTCTAATGACTTTTTTGCTTTTGGAATTAAAGTTTCTCCAATATTACTCACAAATCTATCAGGATCAACGATTACTGAATCTATAATCTCCTCATTCTTGTCAACTTTTTTATTATTTGAACAAGAAATGTTAAACAATAATATAATTATAAAAAATCTAAATAAATACTTCATTCTAAAAGGTAATGTGTTCAAAAATACTAATAAAATAACTGTTTTGGATAAAAAATATTAAATTGATAAAAAAAAGAAACATAATTTTTTAAAATTTAATTTTCAGTATATTTGAAACGAACTAAACACGTTTTTATTTAATGAAAAAATGCATTTTAATTATTGGTGCTTGTGGCCAAATTGGAACTGAGCTTACGCTAAAATTACGTGAAATTAATGGCGATAATGCTGTAATTGCATCTGACATTAGAGAAGGCAGTAAAGAACTTATGAAATCTGGCCCTTTCGAACTCGTAAACGCCATGGATTATGAGAGTATATTAAACGTTATTGAAAAGTACGGTGTTACCGACCTTTATTTAATGGCCGCTATGCTTTCAGCAACTGGCGAAAAATTCCCTGCAAAAGCTTGGGAGCTAAATATGAATTCGTTGTTTAATGTATTAAATTTAGCCAAAGAGGGAAAAATTAAAAAACTATTTTGGCCAAGTTCAATCGCCGTTTTTGGGCCAACTACGCCAAAAGAAAATACACCACAAGAAACTGTAATGGAACCAACTACTGTGTACGGAATTAGCAAACAGGCTGGTGAACGTTGGTGCGAATATTATTTTAATAAATACGGAGTCGATGTAAGAAGTATTCGATATCCTGGAATTATAAGTTGGAAAGCCGATCCAGGAGGAGGAACAACTGATTATGCTGTTGAAATTTATCATAATGCTTTGTTAGTTGGGAAGTATGACTCCTTTTTAAATAAGGATACCAAGCTTCCAATGATGTATATGGACGATGCCATTGAAGCTACAATTAAAATTATGGATGCTAAACCAGAAGACATAAAAATAAGGTCTTCTTATAATTTGGCAGCAATGAGTTTTACTCCTGAAGAAATTGCTGAAGAAATTAAAAAAATTGTTCCAGAGTTTAAAATTAAGTATCATTCAGATTTTAGACAATCAATTGCCGATAGTTGGCCTAGAAGTATTGATGACAGCAAAGCCAGAGAAGATTGGGGTTGGAAACACAATTTCAATATTTCAAAAATGAGTGAAAGCATGCTCAATAGTCTTCAAACAAAATATGATGTTCTATAAAAACAGTAAAAAAGCCTCTAAACATTTAGAGGCTTTTTTATTTAAAAATCTTTCTTCTTTAATTTTTGATTAATTCTAAATACCGGAATTATTACCCAAAACACTAGAATTGACATCGAAATAAGCATTCCTAAGCCAGTTCCAAAGAATTTTCTAAATACTGCACCTGTATAACCTAATAAGGCAGAAATATCTAATTTTAATAGAATTAATATCCGTGATAAATCTATAGGATTGAACATGGTGGCAATTAGCGAGAATTTATCTAAAGGATAATCATTAAATATAACTAACGATATTAGAAATATTCCATCATAAATTACTGCTAAAAACAGCCACATTAAAATAGCGTATCCAAATCCTTTAATTTTATTTTCTGTTGAAAGAGCAATGTTGTAGGATAGGGCAACAAAAATAAAATTCAAGAACGAACCAACTACTAGTAGTAAACTAAAATTAAAAATTGCAGCTGATTTTAACAAGCCGTATAATAAAAAAGGAATTCCTAAACCAAGTACCAAACTTAACGTTAGAGATAGTGAAATACCTAGGTATTGACCCATAAATATTTTGCTCCTCTTTATTGGTTGAGCAAGCAATAATTCTGTAAATTCTTTCGAATTATAGTAATACATCACGCCAAAAATAGTTCCAATTAACGGAGTTAAAACGATAATAATATTCATTAGTGTAATCACGGCTTTGTTTACATCATTATTCAAAAACAACAATACAAAACCCAATAATAAGTAAAATAT
>Ga0209345_10002513_pt1 | contig 20119 bp, 16 predicted proteins | sample Cruoilmetagenom7_FD_187294 | JGI IMG/M metagenome (GOLD analysis project Ga0209345, IMG submission 187294) | Oil polluted marine microbial communities from Coal Oil Point, Santa Barbara, California, USA - Sample 7 (SPAdes) (version 2) | ecosystem: Environmental > Aquatic > Marine > Oil seeps ... | reverse complement strand
TTCCGATCTGTTGGGCGTATCGGTACAGAAAGAGTTGCCAACCGATCTGGTGGACAAGGCGCGGCTGGAGCTGGACACCGGCAGCTGATAGCCCAAATGTTTGCCTGTCCCCATTTTTGGGTGACAGGCTCGCAGCGCCAATCCTCTAGTCTTCATGCAACCAACAAACGCAAAGACAGGCTAAAGTCATACTAGCCCTGCGAATAAGCATAAGAGGATTGTGTGATGCAATATCATCTCAACGGTTTCAAGCCCGGCAACTACCAGATTCCGGACGCAGCACGTGAGCCGGTTGCCCCGCCGCCCATTGTGGATCTGCCAAAGAAAGTGGATGTCCTGATTGTTGGCTGTGGCCCCGCAGGGCTGGCACTGGCGCGCCAACTGTCCGAATTTGCCGATATCAAGACCTGCATCGTTGAGCAGAAATCCGGCCCCATGCTGTTTGGCCAGGCCGATGGCATTTCCTGCCGCACCATGGAAATCATGGAAGCCTTCAACAGCAGTGAAATGCTGGTCAAGGAGTGCTATCAGCTGCGCCAGAACGCGTTTTGGGAGCCAGACACCGATCATCCTGAAAACATCAAGCGCACCCACAAGGTACCGGATGCGCGCCTCGGCCTGTCTGAATTCGTTCACGGCGTTGTGAACCAGGCACGGTTGCATGAACTCCTGCTTGAGGGAATGCAGCAGTCGGTTACACATCTGGTGCCGCATTACAGTCGTCGATTGCTTGAGCTGGAAGTGGATGAAAGTCTTACCCAGGACCTGAATGCACACCCCATCACGGCGACCTTTGAGCGTGTTGATGCCGAGCAGTCGGCCAAAGTGGAAACTGTCCAGGCGCGTTATGTGGTCGGCACTGACGGTGCACGCAGTGCGGTGCGCAAGAATCTGGGCATTGAGCTGCAGGGCGACTCTGCCAACAAGGCCTGGGGCGTGATGGACGTTCTGCCGATCACTGACTTCCCGGATATCCGCGTTAAAACCTTTATCCAGTCCAAGGAAAACGGGGCCGTGATGATCGTTCCCCGTGAGGGCGGCTATCTGGTCCGACTGTATGTGGAGCTGGGGCTGCTGGAGAATAATCAAAGGGCATCACAGCTTGAGTTGACGGCTGATGATCTCATCGCCAAGGCGCAGTTGATCCTGCAGCCGTATTCGTTTGATGTGAAGGAAGTGGGCTGGTGGTCAATCTACGAAGTGGGGCAGCGTGTTGCCGAGCGATTCGATAACACCCCGGTGGGCAACCCGGACGGCCTCATCCCGCGTGCCTTTGTGGCCGGTGATGCCTGTCATACGCACAGCCCCAAGGGTGGCTGGGGGTTGAACACCTCGCTGCCGGACACCTTTAACCTGGGCTGGAAACTGGCCGCGGTGCTGCAGGGCAAGTCTGATCCCAAGCTGTTGCAGACCTATGTTACGGAGCGCCGCAAGGTAGCGCAGATGCTGATCAATGCCGATCGTGAAATGTCCGCCCTGGTGGCCACGCGCCCAAGTGCAGATAAGGCAGATGGACAGGCCAGGAAGACCAGCACGGCGGATATCGAGAAGTTCATCGCCAGACAGAACGGCTTTATCGCAGGGACATCCATTGGTTACGACGAATCCTATCTGTGTACCGGTCATGAGCATCAGAGGTTGGCAACGGGCTTCCCGATTGGTCAGCGTTTCCATTCAGCCGAAGCGGTTCGTGTCGCCGATGGCTGTCCAGTCCACCTTGGCCATCTGAACAAGGCGGATGGTCGTTGGCGCGTATTCGTGTTCGGCAACAGGCAGGATCCGCGAGATACCGCTTCTGAGACTGGCAAGCTGGTACAGTTTCTCGAAAACGCGGAATCATCACCGGTAAAAAAATATACGCCTGCCGATGCGGATATAGACTCGGTGATCGATGTTTACGCCGTGTTCCAGCAGCAGGATCTCGCCATAGAAACGCTGCCGAACTATCTTTGGCCTGCCAAGGGCAAATATGGGTTGAGGGACTATGAGAAGGTGTTTCAGACCGATGCCAGCCATGATGTTTTCGAGCAGCGTGGTATCGATCGCGACAGCGGCTGCATGGTTGTGGTTCGGCCGGACCAGCATATTGCCACTATCCTGCCGCTTGATGCGCATGCAGAGCTGAGTGCATTCTTTGATGAGTTCATGATTGCATAAGGCAAAATCGGCAGACCTGAGCGCCTTCCTGAATGGCTGTTTCGGAAGGCGCCCACTCGCAGAGGCGAGTGTTAGCCTGATTGACTTTTACTTGAGACGTATCGCTAAAAGAGTTAGTTTAAAAAAGCTTTCGTTAATACTGCATATTGGGTGAAAGACACAGTGCGTACCCGTTCCTGCACAGTTCTTATTTTGTTCCTGTCGGCATTTATACTGTCGGCGGTAGCGCGTGCAGATATGGCAGTGGTAATGGCTTACCCAACCGGTGATACTCCCGGCATCAGCAGCCACCACCAAATGATGGCAGAATTTACCGGGAAGCTGATGTCCGCGAGCATGCAGAACTGTGATGATCATGCTCCTTCAGCTGATAACAAGCTGCCGGGTGCCGGTGTTTGCCAAACAGCACTCGACTGTACTCCTGATCATTGCTCTTCATCCCACGGCCTGATTGGTCAACCCCTTGCCGTTGTACCCTGCGCTGCTCAGGAGTACTTCAGTCACGGGGGCTATAATCTCCTTTCCATCATACTGGCACCGCCCGGCCGCCCTCCGCGTCACGTCTGAACCTTCGTAAAATCGCGGCCTTTTCAGGCCGATTCTAACGATTTTCAATGGCTTGCCCCATGAGGGCAATGACCATGACTGTGTTCACACGGGGATGATATGAACTCCTATCGAAAAGGCCACCGGGTGGCCTCTGGGCTTGTCGCCTGCCTGTTGCTGAGTCTTCCTGTCTCAGCGGCAGAACTTACCCTGGAGCAAGCGGTGGATCAGGCGCTTGCCGGGGATATCTGGCTGGACTCCAGCCGCCATAACGAAGTGGCCAAGCAGGCGATGGCGGAAGCGGCCGGTGCGTTGCCCGATCCGAAAATCAGCCTTGCTCTGGCCAATATGCCAACTGACAGTTTTGATTTCGGGCAGGAGGGAATGACTCAGTTTTCGCTGGGCATTTCCCAGATGTTGCCCCGAGGCGCGACGCTGGAACTCAAGGAGCGGCGCTTCAGTCAGGAAGCCGAGCTGCAGCCGCTGATGCGTCAGGAGCGCCGTGCACAGGTACGTTTGCAGGTCAGTCAGCTGTGGATCGAGGCCTGGCGTGCTCGGGAGAGCCTGCAGTTGATTCATGGTAACCGACAGCTGTTCGAGCAGCTGCAGGATGTGGCGACGTCCAGCTATGTCTCCGCACTGGGTGGTACCCGGCAGCAGGATGTAGTTCGCGCCCAGCTGGAGCTCACGCAACTGGATGACAAGATTCATCGACTGGAGCAGCAACACGATACCTTGAGAGGCCGTCTCTCTGAATGGCTGGCGGCAGTCAGTGACCAGAATCCGGGGCTGGTTGACGTGCGCATTGCCGATGTTGATCCAGCGCTGGATCTGGAAGGTCGATTGCCGGTTGCCAATGCAGAGGACAGTCGTGCCCGTTTTTTTATCCAGCACCCTTCAGTGGTGCTGTTCGACCAGCAGATCAACCTGGCACAAACCGATATCAGCCTGGCTGAGCAGAGCTACAAGCCAGCCTGGGGTGTGAGTGCCAGCTATGGCTATCGTGGTGATGATCCCATGGGTCAGAATCGATCTGATCTGTTCACCTTGGGCGTGAGTATGGAGGTACCGTTATTCTCCACCCGCCGACCCGATGCAGATGTCATGTCGGCAACCTCTCGGGCGGAAGCAGTGCGTACTGATCGACTGCTCAAGCTGCGCCAGATGCTGGCCTCTTATGACACCTCGACAGCGGCTCTGCAGCGTCTCAATGAGCGGTTGTCGCTCTATCGCAAGCAACTGTTACCCCAGACAGCTCAGGCCGCCGAGGCTGCACTGAATGCCTATACCCAGGATGCTGGTGACTTTGCCGAGGTGGTGCGTGCCCGGATCGCTGAGCTGAATGCGCGTCTGGCGGAAATCGAAATACTGGCCGAGCAACAGAAACAGATTGCGCAGCTTAACTATCTGATGACCCGTGTACGCCAGGAGGCGATGTAACATGAGTGGAGTGGTCAAATATTTTGGTGTCCTGGCATTGGGTGTTCTGGCAGGTGGTGGCGCCATATACGCATTGAACCCCGGCATCGACGCTGGCAGTGGCACTGTAGCGTCCGGTGAACCTGAGCCTCTGTACTGGGTGGCGCCGATGGATCCCAATTACCGGCGTGACAAACCCGGCAAGTCGCCCATGGGAATGGACTTGATTCCGGTTTATGAGGAGGATGCGGCGTCCGGCCCCGACGCAGGCCAAGGCACCATCCGAGTATCACCTGAAGTGGTCAACAATCTTGGTGTCAGGACGGCCAGGGCCGAACAGGCAGTTTTGAATTTTGAGGTCAGCACGGTTGGCTATGTACAGTACAATCAGGATCAAATCGTTCATATTCACCCCCGCGTAGAAGGTTGGATCGAGCGGATTCATGTCCAGGCAGCTGGCGAGCCGGTTGAGCAGGGACAGCCACTGTATGAGCTCTATTCACCGGCACTGGTGAATGCTCAGGAGGAGCTGCTGTTCGCCCTGAACCGAGGAGATGACAGGCTGGGAAGGGCAGCAGAGTCTCGACTGCGTTCGCTGAATGTGTCCGATACGGCGATCCAGAAGCTGCGCCGTGAGCGCAAAGTGTCACAAACCGTCACGTTCCATGCACCGGCCAGTGGGGTCGTAGATGATTTCATTTTGCGTGAAGGGTTGTTTGTGAAGCCTGGCATGACGCTGATGTCTATCGGCAGTCTGGATAAGGTTTGGGTCGAGGCCGAGGTATTCGAGCGTCAGGCCAGTCTGATCCAGCCGGGGTTGCCTGTCACCATGGAGCTGGACTATCTGCCGGGGCGCGAATGGCAGGGCAGTGTGGACTACATCTACCCGACTCTTGACCCGAAGACCCGTACCCTGCGGGTGCGCATGCGTTTTGATAACAGCGACCATCTGCTCAAGCCGAACATGTTTGCGCAGGTAAAAATCCATAACGATACCAATACCGACCTCCTCAGTGTGCCTCGTGAGGCCGTGATTCGTGGCGGAGGAAGCAGTCGTGTGGTCTTGGCGTTGGGCGAAGGCCGCTTCAAGTCGGTGCATGTCAGGACCGGACGCAGTGACGGCGAAAGGGTTGAAGTGCTGGAAGGGGTTCGCGAGGGTGAGCAGGTAGTCACATCCGCCCAGTTCCTGCTGGACTCCGAGTCCAGCAAGACGTCTGATTTCAAGCGCATGCACTACGGGGATGCAGAGTCCGGCAGTGATGTTGATCAGGCTGAAGACAGCACACCCTATGTAAGACCGGCCCGTGTCTGGGTCGATGCCAGCGTCAATGCAGTGATGCCCGAGCAGGGCAAGATCAACGTCAATCATGCCGCCATTCCCGACTGGGGCTGGCCCGAGATGCGTATGGACTTCACTGTCTCCGAGTTTGTCGATATGACGGAGCTGACCCCCGGGGCCAAGGGGCAGATAGAGGTGCGCAAGCTGGATGCCGGCGGCTATGAGATCAGTGATGTGTTCATCACCGAGCCAGGTGAGGAGGCGCAATGATCGAATCTGTCATCCGCTGGTCCATCGGCAACCGTTTCTTTGTGCTGCTGGCCACTTTGCTGCTGGTGGGTTGGGGGGCATGGTCGCTGAAGAACACCCCGGTCGATGCGATACCGGATCTGTCCGATGTTCAGGTGATCGTCAAGACCAGCTACCCCGGCCAGGCGCCGCAGGTGGTTGAGGATCAGGTCACCTACCCCCTCACGACCGCCATGATGTCGGTACCCGGTGCCGAAACTGTCCGTGGATTCTCGTTTTTTGGTGACTCCTACGTCTATGTGATCTTCGATGAAGATACGGATATCTACTGGGCCCGCAGTCGGGTGCTGGAGTATTTGTCTCAGGTTGCTCCTTCGCTGCCTGCCAATGCCCGTCCTCAGCTGGGTCCGGATGCGACGGGTGTAGGCTGGGTGTATCTCTATGCACTGCAGGACACCTCTGGCCAGCATGACCTCAGCGATCTGCGTTCATTGCAGGACTGGTTTCTCAAGTATGAACTACAGACCGTGCCCGGTGTTTCAGAAGTTGCAGCGATTGGCGGTATGGTCAAGCAGTACCAGGTGCAGGTCAATCCAGAGAAACTCCGCGCACTGAATATCCCCTTGGCGCAAGTCCAAACGGCGATCCAGCGTGGTAACCAGGAGGTAGGCGCTTCCGTGGTTGAGCTGGCCGAGGCAGAGTATATGGTGCGTGCCAGTGGATACATTCAGGGTGTAGAAGATCTTGAAAATATCCCGCTCGGTGTCAACGTCAAGGGTACTCCGCTGCTGCTGAAGGATGTGGCTGAAATCGGCGTGGGGCCACAGATGCGCCGTGGCATCGCCGAACTGAATGGTGACGGTGAGGTGGTCGGCGGTGTGGTGGTTATGCGCTTTGGCGAGAACGCCCAGCAAACCATCGAAGGGGTGAAGGAAAAGCTTGAAACCCTGAAAGCAGGCCTGCCCGACGGGGTCGAAATCGTCACCGTGTATGACCGCTCCGGCCTGATTGATCGTGCTGTCGAAAACCTCTGGCAAAAACTGCTGGAAGAGTTCGTGGTGGTAGCGCTGGTTTGTATGCTGTTTCTGTTCCATATCCGCTCATCACTGGTGGTCATTTTCAGCCTGCCGGTCGGCATCCTGGCTGCCTTCGGTATCATGCATATGCAAGGCATCAACGCCAATATCATGTCTTTGGGGGGCATCGCCATTGCGATTGGTACGATGGTTGATGGTGCCATCGTAATGATCGAGAACATGCACAAACACATGGAGCGGACACCGCTGACTGATGAAAATCGCTGGAAGGTAGTGGTAGAGTCGGCCAGTGAGGTTGGGCCGGCGCTATTCTTCAGTCTGTTGATTATCACGGTCAGCTTTGTGCCGGTGTTTACACTGGAGGCTCAGGAAGGACGGATGTTCTCGCCACTGGCCTTCACCAAGACCTATGCCATGGCGGCGGCTGCCGCGCTGGCGATTACGCTGGTGCCGGTGTTGATGGGGTACTTTATTCGAGGCAAGGTCCTGCCTGAGCATAAAAACCCGATCAACCGCCTGTTGACTGCTGGATACATGCCGGTGCTCAAGGGTCTTTTGAAGTTTCCGAAATCTACCCTCTTAGGGGCTTTGCTGATATTGGCGCTGGGCTTTTGGCCAGTGGATAAAATTGGCAGCGAGTTCATTCCAAATCTGGATGAAGGCGATCTGATGTACATGCCCACGACCTACCCCGGCATCTCCATCGGACAGGCGCGACAGTTGCTGCAACAGACTGACAAGCTAATTGCGACGCTGCCCGAGGTAGAAAGCGTGTTCGGCAAGGTGGGGCGAGCTGAAACAGCCACAGATCCTGCGCCGCTGACCATGATCGAAACCTTTATCCAGCTCAAGCCGCGTGATCAGTGGCGGGAAGGGGTGACCACCGAAAGCCTGAAGCAAGAGCTGGATGCGCTGGTCAAGCTGCCTGGGGTGACCAACGCCTGGGTGATGCCGATCAAGACCCGTATAGATATGCTGGCCACCGGTATCAAGACGCCGGTGGGCATCAAGATTGCCGGGCCAGAGCTGTCGCAGATTCAGGCGATTGGTCAACAGCTGGAGACCATCCTCAAGGAGGTACCAGGCACCGCTTCGGTCTATTCTGAACGCGTGGCTGGCGGACGTTACATCAAGGTGGATATTCAGCGGGGTGATGCCGCGCGTTACGGGCTCAATATTGCGGATGTCCAGCAAGTTGTCGCCAGTGCTGTAGGCGGCATGAATGTTTCCCAGACCATCGAAGGGCTGGAGCGTTACCCAATCAATCTGCGCTATCCGCAGGCGTACCGCAATTCGCCGGAGCAGTTGGCGCTGTTGCCGATTGTGACACCGGCAGGACAGCGTATCGCATTGGGTGATGTGGCCCACGTCTACATCGAGGATGGTCCGCCGGGTATCAAAAGCGAAAATGCCCGTCTGAACGGCTGGACCTTCATCGATATTGACGGCGTTGACCTGGGTAGCTACGTGAATCGGGCACAGGCCGTGGTGGCCGACAAGCTGGACCTGCCAGCGGGCTACTCGATCAACTGGTCCGGGCAGTACGAGTATGTTCTGAGGGCCAAGGAGAAACTGACCTATGTGATTCCGCTAACGCTGGCGATCATCCTGGTGCTGCTCTATCTCAATTTCCGCAACCTGACCGAAGTGGCCATTATTATGGGCACGCTGCCGCTGGCGATGGTGGGCAGTGTCTGGCTGATGTACTGGCAGGGATTTAATTTCTCGATTGCGGTGGGTGTGGGCTTTATCGCGCTGGCTGGCGTTGCGGTTGAAATCGGCGTGATCATGCTGGTCTATCTGAACCAGGCCTGGCGAGAGATGTTGCAGCGCTGTGCGGCACATCAAGTGGTACCGCGTGAGGAAACGCTCCGTCATGCTGTGCTGCATGGTGCAGGTCTGAGGGTCCGCCCGGTAATTATGACAGCCGCATCCATCATCGTTGGTCTGCTGCCAATTCTTTATGGCAGCGGGGCGGGCTCTGAAGTGATGAGCCGAATCGCCGCCCCGATGGTTGGTGGCATGTTCAGCGCTGTGGTATTGACCCTGCTGGTGCTGCCGGTTGTCTACTACTTGTGGCGCTTGCGTTCAATAAAAAAACTGACCCCAGAGCTACTGGCGGCCGAGTTCCCGGTGACTCATCCCGAAACTACTTCTACCGATACAACCACCTGATAAAGGAGATACACATGAAAATGTTCAAAACCCTGCTGGCCGCTGGCCTGATTGCACTCTCTGCACCCACCATGGCGCATACCGACATGGTGGACAGCCACCCGATGGACGGAGCCATGGTGATGGAGCAGGTGGGTGAGCTGAAAATGAATTTCGGCATGCCGGTTCGTCTGGTCAACGTGAAACTGATCAGCTCCGAAAATCGTCCGGTCTCCATCGACTTCAGCCCAATGATGGAGCCAGGCACGGAGTTCAGTGTGCCCGTGCCCATGCTCAAACCGGACAACTACACTGTTCACTGGACCACTATGGGTGAAGACGGCCACAAAATGAAAGGCTCCTTCGGTTTCATGCAACACTAACTCAAATGGGGGCCTGCGGTGCTGAAAACAGGGCTGCAGGCGATGCCCGATGATATGGATGAGGATTGAAAATGATGTGGGGTGACTATCAGGCTCATGGCTGGGGCTGGATGCTGTTTGGAGGCATTCACATGCTGTTGTTCTGGCTGCTGCTGGGGCTGCTGATCATGGCACTGGTCAAATGGTTAAAAGGGCCGAGCAACACCGACAAGCAAGCTTCGAAGGATGCGCTCGATATTCTTGACCAGCGGTTGGCCAGCGGTGAGATCGATACGGAGACCTATCGCAAGCTGAAGCAGGAACTGCTTGATCGCTAGTGTCCGGTTCATTTTGCGTTGAAGATACAGACCTGACAGCTTAATGAGCCGGATTAACTGAACGAACTGGAGAATCGACTGTGGCTGATTGGGAATGGCTGACACTGGTATCTCGCTGGGCGCTTTATCTTGGTATGGCGGTTGCGCTGGGCGGTATTGCCAGTGAGTGGCTAATGCACTCTTACCGACAGTTAATGCCGGCGCTGAAGCGCTATACCTTGGCAGGTATCCTGTTCGCCTCTCTGACCTTGCTGCTGCACTTTATGATTCGTGTCGGGGGACTGGCGGAAACCGGTCTCAGCGGCATGGTGGATCCGTTCATGTTGCAGGTGATGTGGCAGTCGACGGTGGGGAATGCACTGGCTTGGGCTGTTACAGGCTTGCTGCTGCTGACTGTTTCTCATGCGATAAGCTTCCGAACGGGTGATGGCAGGATCATATATTGGCTGCAACGAACCGCTGCGGTCGCGGGCATGGTGATTCTCGCCTATTCCTTCAGCTTGAGCGGTCATGTGCAAAGCGGGGGAGTGCTGACGGCGGCAGCTCTGACGGTCCACATTCTGATTATCTTCTGCTGGCTGGGTTTGCTGTTTCCGCTGTGGCTGGCTACGCACCGGCTTGGCTCGGATCAGAGTCACAGGTTGCTGGATCTGTTTGGCAGGCTGGCATTGCCGGCCGTAGTGTTGCTGCTGGGAGCCGGCATGTTGTTGAGCTATCAACTGGCGGGCTGGGATGAGGAGCTGCTGGACAGTCGTTACGGTTTTTGGCTGTTGCTTAAGCTGGCACTGGTAGGGGTGATACTGACCCTGGCCGTCGTGCACAAATTTTATCTGGTTCCAGCCCTGAAACGGGGCGGCAGCGCTCGGGCGATGAAAAGGTCACTGCTGCTTGAAAAAATCGTCGGCATGGCGATTCTGGCCGTTACCACCGTATTGGCGGTGCTGGTGGGTCCGGAGCACTGAGCTTCAGGCAGCTACTGTGCCGGTCCTTCCTGTTTTTGCAGGACTACAACCACTGAGGCATCCAGCTACATCTGAACAAGCACCTGATGGTCCTGCAGGCCCAAGGGGGTGAATGACGCACCGCCTTAAGCCTTGCAGTGAGCGACAGTATCCCCGAAAAAGTGACCATTGGGTGGACGATAAGTCCAGTACACTCTCTGAGTATTCTCTGTGTTCCCATTACTCATGAATCCAGCGCTTCCTGCACCCGCTTTGCCCGGCGTCGGTTGAGCAGGTCCTTGGCGCTGACCAGGAAGATGCCGGTCAGCACCAGCAGACCACCGATGATGAACTGCACACTCAGGGTTTCCCCCAGAATCAGAACGCCGAACAGCACGCCGATCAGCGGTGTGATGAAGGTGAAAGTGGCCATGCGTGAGGCCAGGTAGCGGCGCAACAGCCAGAACCAGGTCAGATAGCTGGCGAACGCGATCACCACGGCCTGAAAAGCCATGTTGATGCTGGTTTCGGTGGTCCAGTTCATCTCGCCGCGGCCCAACACAAACGCCATGCCGATCAGCAGGATCGAGGCGGCGGCCATCTGGTAAAACAATGTTTTGACCGCAGGTGCCTCCGACAGTTTGGAGCGGCGAATGGCAACGGTGGTAAAGCCCCAGACCGCACCGGCCAGCATGGCATAGAAATCGCCCAGCAGGGTGGTTTGCTGTCCGGTGCTGGCGGGCCCCAGAAAGGCAATGCAGACCCCCAGAAAGGCAAGGCCGATACCGCTCCACTGGATGCGGCTCAGGCGCTCGTCGGCGTGAACAAAGTGCATCCCCAGCGCGGTAAAAATGGGGGAGGTGTAGAGGAACACGACCATGTGTGAAGCGCTGGTATATTCAAGGCCCAGCCCCACAAACAGGAACTCGACGGCAAACATGGTACCCACCAGGATACCCGCCTTGACGGTACCATCGGCGAAGACGTTACGGCCTTCGCTGCGCAACATCAGCAGGAACAGAACACTGGCCGCAAATGCGGAGCGCAGGCCGATCTGCAGAGTCGGAACGATATTATCCGCGGCCAGCTTGAGCGCCACTTGCTGAAAGCCCCAGATGGTACACAGCATCAGCATGATGCTGATGGCAAAAAAGTCGAGGTGATTGCGCTGGGCCGACATGTAAACGCTCCTGAGATCAAACGGAATGTAACACAGCTTACACTTTCTGCCAGGTGAATACACCTCGCGAAACTGGCTGACAAAATGGGCCGGTTACCTGCTCAAAAATGCACCAGAAAATGCTTTGCGCCGGTGAAGAAGCGGATTATTATCCGCGACTTTCAACTCACCGGTTCAACACAAATGAAATGCGTGTCCTTTGATGCGTTCCGAACCCTCCACCTGCCTGATGTGCACTACATCAAACCCGAGCACCTGTTCCGTGAGCGCGAACGGGTTGAAGCGGCAGACTGGGTGCTGTTTCCCGAATACTGGCAGGTCAATGCGCTGGTGTTTGGTCTTAACAAGAAGATCTTCCCGAGCCTCTCCTCCTATTTGATCGGCCATGACAAGGTTGAGATGACCCGTGCCTTCCAGATGGTGGCTCCCGGCCATATTCCCTGGACGCTGATTGAACCCAATGATCCGCAGAGTGCCGAGCGGGTGTGGGATCAGATGCCGTTGCCCTTTGTTGCCAAGATTCCGAAAAGCAGCATGGGACAGGGAGTGTTTCTGATCGAGAACCGGGCCGACTGGAATACCTATTTGGCGAAGACACCGGTGATCTACGTGCAGGAGCAACTGCCGATAGATCGTGACCTGCGCATCATTGTGGTGGGCGGCAAGCTGGTGGCCGGTTTCTGGCGCTGTCAGGGTCATGATGGCTTTCACAACAACCTGTCACAGGGCGGTACCGTTGATATCGAAACACCACTGCCACAAGCTGCGGTGGATCTGGTGTTGCGCGTGGCACAGCAACTGGGGATCGACCATGCCGGGTTTGATGTGGCGATGGTGGATGGCTACCCCTACCTGCTGGAGTTCAACCGCCTGTTTGGCAACACCGGGCTGCAGGGGCTGAGCCAACAGGTATCGGTGGCAATTGAGCATTACCTGCGTGAACGGTCCGAACGGGATGATGACCCGATCGACCCGACCCCACCACTGCCGGTTGCGGTTTGAGACTGTGCTGATGTGGCTTCAAGTTGTTCAGCCAGCCAAGCGGTCAGCTGTGTGATACCAGCCGCAGCGGCTACCGACAGGTCTGACTGGGCGGGGGGGCTGGCGCCCGGTGGGATGCAGAAGCCAATCAGGCGGTACTGTTGTGGCAGTTGGCCCAGTGCGCGGGCCAGTGCCAGAGTCTGCGCCAGGCCAAAGCCGTGACTCGACAGATCGTTTGAATGGTCCAGTTGCTCAAGGCTCAGCTCCATCCAGTGGCCGCAGGGGTGATTTGAGGTCTGCACCGCATCGATCAGCACCGTATTCGTATCCCTGTTGAGCCAGTCCAGCAGGGCGGGCCCCGGCCGGTCGAGTTTCAGCAGAGAGACATCGGCTGGCAGTGTCCACTGCTCAAGCTGTTCAATCACTGCCCAGCCCGCGCGGTCATCTCCGAACGGGGAGCCGATGCCGATCACCTGCCAGCCACTCACGATCGGATTACGTCCAGTTTGAGAAAATGCGTGGCGCAGGAGATGCAGGGATCATAGTTCCGGATCACCTGTTCGGCCCTCAGCCTCAGTGCTTCTTCGTCCCGGTTCAGCCCGAATGCGATCAGTGAGCGGTGCAGATCCGCTTCGATGCGGGCCTGGTTCTGGCTGGTGGGTGGCACGATGCGTGCTGCCTTGATCAGTTGGCCGTGGCCGACTTCATAACGGTGCCAGAGCAGGCCGCGCGGTGCTTCGCTCATGCCGAAGCAAACACCGGCACTCAGTTTCGGCTGCGGGCCGGTGTCGGTCGGGTATTGGTAAGCCTGCAAAATGTCGATCGCCTCGTGAATCACCAGCTCTATCTCCAGTGCACGGGCAATCAGGCTGTGGAACATGTTGTTGCTTGGCAGCTGCAGGCCGGTTGCCGTCAGGCTTTGCTGGATGACGGGGGGCAATTGCTGGTAATTGATATTGAGCCGAGCCAGCGGGCCGGTGAGATAGGGTTCGCCGTTCAGGTCGGACCAAAGGGCGGTGGAGTCCGGCTTGTGATGCTCATGGAAGTGCTGTTCAAACTGCTCGGCACTCAGCTTCAGCCCTGTGCTGGTGATTAGCTGGCCGTTTTCGATGGCGTAGCGATCCGGGTGGGTCAGGGCGATGCTGATAAAGTCCTGCGGGTCATCCGGCAGTTTCAGCCCTGCGCAGAAAGCGGTCAGGTCACGGGCCAGAGGCTGAGCCTCGCGCAGTTTGTCCAGCAGAGGCCCGATCTGCTCCGGTTCCGGGGCGCGGTGGAAGCCACCAATGCGCGCACCCACGGGGTGTACCGAGCGCCCCCCCAGCAACCGGATCAGCTCATTGCCCAACGCCTGCAGTTGCATGCCGCGCCGAACGGCTTCCGGGTGTTTTTCGGCCATGGCGATGGCGGAGTCGAAGCCCAGAAAGTCGGGCAGGGCCAGCAGGTGAATATGCAGGGCGTGACTTTGCAGCCATTCGCCGCAGTAGAACAGTCGGCGCAGATTTGGTACCCAGTGGGGCAGTGGCTCTGTGGCAAGTGACTCAAGCGCGTTCAGGGCGCTGACCTGATAGGCGATGGGACAGATGCCACAGATGCGGGCCACAATGTCCACGACTTCATGGGCGTCGCGCCCTTCCAGAAACTTCTCGAAATAGCGTGGTGGCTCAAAGATCGACAGGCCCAGTTCAACCAGCTGGCCATCAACGACCTTCAGTCGCAGCGAGCCTTCACCCTCTACCCGCGTCAGGGCGGGTACATCGATGCGAATACGACGTTCAGTCATCTTCAGCCTCCTGTCCCGAGTGCCAGAATACCCGGCCGGTTTGCAAAAACGCGGGGGCCTGTGAGTTGATCAGCAGAAAGCGACGGGCAATGGCGTCCGGCATCAGGCCAAGGCCGGCAAAACGGTGCGCCAGTGTGTCGGTCTGTGCCGTTTCGGAAGGGCCGTAGCAGCCATAACAATCGCGGCCAAAACGCGGGCAGAGCGCCCCACAACCGGTACGTGTCACCGGGCCCATACAGGGTTTGCCCTCGGTAACCATCACGCACACGGCCTGCTGGCGCTTGCACTCCAGACAGACCCGATCACGATCATCCACCGGTGCGACGCCAAACAGCAGCGAGCGCACGGCGGCCACTATCTGGTTGCTGCTGACCGGACAGCCCCACAACTCCAGATCCACCTTTACCACGGAGGCGATCGGCTTCACATCCTGCAGGGTCTGAATGAACTCGGGTCGGGCGTAGATCGCATCACGCCATTCATCATGTCGACCGTCCAGATTGCGTAGCGCCTGCAGACCACCGCTGGTGGCGCAGGCACCGATGCTGACCAGATATCGACTGTTGATGCGCACCTGTTTGATGCGCTCCAGCTCATCCGGCGTAGACAGGCTGCCCTCAACGAAAGCGATATCCACCTGAGCATCGGCCTCGCTCATGCCAGCTTCCAGAAAGTGCAGAATCTCGACCTGCTCACTCAACTGAAGCAGCGACTCGCCCAGATTCAGAAACGCGAGCTGACAGCCATCGCAGGAGCTGAACTTGTGCACGGCAACTTTGGGTCTGCTCACGCCTATACCCCCTTGAGGCCAAGCCGGTCACGGATGTGTGGATAGTTGAACACCGGGCCATCGCGGCAGATGAAGTCGGCGCCGAACTGGCAGTGGCCGCAGTGGCCGGTGGCGCACTGCATATTGCGCTCAAGGCTGAGCCAGATCGCATCCTCGGCCACGCCCTGAGTGATCAGCTGTTCGGCACTGGCGCGCATCATCGGCTCAGGGCCACAGCAGTAGACGCGGGTCTGTGCGGGTTGCAGTGACAGGTGCTGGATCAGTTCGGTGACTCTGCCACTGAACCAGGGCCAGTCGGGTGCGGCGCTGTCCGCTGCCAGCTGTACCTCGGTATCGGGCTGGCGCGCCCAGGCCTCGTACTGGGTTCGCCAGATGAGATCGTCAGAGTGGCGTACCCCCTGAATGATATGAATCCGGCCAAAGGCGGCACGGTTTGAAAACAGATGCTCGATCACCGAAACCGCCGGGGCGCAGCCCAGTCCGCCGGTGATCACACACACATCCTTTGCCTGCGCCTCGGCCAGAGGCCAGCCATGCCCGAAGGGGCCACGGATGCCGATTCTGTCGCCGGGCTGCAGAGCAGACAGTGCTTGCGTGACACGGCCCACCGCGCGAATGGTGTGTTCAAGCAGGGGCGTGTCGGAGGTATCCGTTGTTAATGCCTTGAACGAAATCGGGACTTCACCAACACCGAACACACCCAGCATGTTGAACTGGCCGGGTTGAATGGTCAGCAGCGACGGATCCGACTGATCGTCGGGGCGCAGTTGCAGGGTGAAAATATCGGCGGTTTCCTGCACTCGGCTGACGATTTCGGCACTGGCGGGGAGTTGCTGATGGCGCATCATTTCACCTCTTCGCCCAGCTCGCTGAGCACCTGCAGCGGGTCGATCCCCACCGGGCACCAGCTAATGCAACGACCACAGCCGGTACAGCCGCTGCGGCCATACTGTTCCACCCAGCTGCCGAATTTGTGCGTCAGCCACTGTTTATAGCGGCTGCGGGTATCCGGTCGGACATGCTGGCCGTGAATGTAACTGTGACCCTCGCTGAAGCAGGAGTCCCACTGACGCTGATGCTCCGATTGTTGGCCATCCAGTGCCGGTGCCTCCGCCTCGCTGTGACAGAAGCAGCTGGGGCAAACGGAGGTGCAGTTGCCACAACTGAGGCAGGCATTGGCGACCTTGTCCCAGGCCGGGTGTTCACTCTGATAGATCAGTCTGGCCGGGTCGAAATCAGGCAGGGTACGTTGCTGCCGGCGAGCCCGCAGCGCCTGCTCGGTGGCTTCCTGTCGCAAGGCGGCATCGGACGCAACCAGTGGCAGTACACGCATGATACCTTCCCCGCGCGCACTGCCGGCCCTGACCTGATAGCCTTCGGCCAGCTCGGTCAGGGCCAGATCAAACCCGGCCTGTGCTTCGGGTCCATCGCCGGTGCTGGCACAGAAACAGGTATCGGCCGGGTGCGAGCAGTCCACCGCTATCAGCAGCAGGCTGTCGCGACGCTGACGATAGAAGGGGTCTTCAATTCGTTCAAGAAAGTGGCGGTCCTGAAGCGCCAGTGCGGCCAGATCACAGCCACGTATTCCGATAACCGCGGTGGCACGGGTCACGACCGGGGTTTCATGAAAGCGCAGGCTGCCATCAGGTTGCAGTTCTGAGCGCCAGAGTGTCTCGCGTGGGGTAAAGGTCAGTGGCTTGAGTGCCTGCGGGCCGTTGGCCCAGCTGAAACAGCGTGGCGAGTTGCCCTGCTGCAATCGATATTCACCCGGTGCCTGCTGCTGGGTAACCCCGTGGGGCAGTTGGTCAACATGCTGTGTTGGGCGGTACAGGATAGCGCCATCTCTGACCTGCGGGGCAAGCACCTCGAACCCCTGCTGCAGCAGATGATCGAGCAGCGCCTGAAGTCGATGACGGGGGAGAAAGTCTGGCGTTTCCATGCTGTCGCTGCTGTCGGGGATACCCGTTCAACGTTAGGCACAAAGGGCGATGATTACAAGCGGAAGAGGCTGCCGGATTGATTTCCGGCAGCGCTTTGTGTCAGACCAGCTGGGCTTTCGACGGTGCCACCGGTGGCGCCTGGTCGAAGAAGCCTTCGGTGTGAATCATTTCGGCCTGAGCACCCTGTGCCTTGACCGCATCGATGCAGGCATCAACAAACTCCGGGCTGCCGGCGATATAGATCGCATGTTTGGACAGATCCGAATAAAGATCCTTGATGATGTCGGGTATGCGGCCGTGCTGCATCCCTTCTTTCTGTTCCCGGGTCAGGGTCGGGATGAACTTGAAACGGCGATGACGTGCGTTCCACAGCTCCATCAAACCACGGCAATAGATCTCATCTTCGGTGCGGGCCGAGAACATCAGGTGCACCGGCTGCTTGAAGCCACGGCGCAAGGCGGCATCCGCAAGACTCAGAATCGGGGCAAGACCGGTACCGGCGGCCAGGCAAAGCACGGGGCCATCGGTGCTGGGGTCGCCAATGAAGGTGCCATAGGGGCCCGAAACATTGACCATGCTGCCGGGCTGTACTTCATCGTGTACCCAGTTGCTGGTCTTGCCATCCGGCACGCGCGTGATCTGCAGCACGATCTCGCCATCGGGACGCGGTGCGTTGGCAATGGAGTAGGAGCGCGGTGTGACCGTCTTCTGGGTATCGGTCAGGCTGACATACTGGCCCGGCCAGAAACGGATCGGCTCGCCAATCGGGCGCAGGCGGACTTCGGCAATGCGTGGCGTGCGTTCGATGCGGTCCACCACCACACAGCGGACGTTTTCACGCGGCGGGAAGAGTTTCGGTTTGGCATCATCCGTGCCCCAGTCGATCTCAAGGGTATCGCTGAGCGGCTTGCACATGCACATCAGGCCGTAGCCCTCGGCGCGCTCTTCCTGAGACAGTGCCATATCCAGCACCATGCCCTGGTCGAACTCACCGTTGAGCACTTTCACCTTGCACTCGCCACAGGCACCGGCACGGCAGTTGTTGGGCAGGGCATAACCGGCATTTTCCAGGGTTTCCAGCACGGTCTCGCCGGTTTTGGCTTCAACCTCTTTGCCGGACGGGGACAAACGGATCGTAGTCATACTCACCTCCGGGCCCTGAGTGGTTCAGACAGCCCTGTAACAGCAGAAATTGGTAACGGAAAACAGCCGACCCGAGCGGGTCGGGGCGGCTGTAAAAGCAAGCATCGGGCAGGCAGGATCAGAAGATCGGAATGATATCCGCTGAATCCAGATCGGCCTGAGTGACTTCCTGACCGGTGATATCCACTTCAGGAATCGCCGGGAACGGAGTGTCATACTTGTCCAGAACCGCTTTCAGGTTGAGCATGGCGTTACGCCAGTTTTCACGCTTGTCTTCGTAAGTCGGGATACCGAAGCCGGCTTCACGCGCGATGGCTTCCGCTTCACGCTGGGTGTCGATGAAGTCATCCGGCAGATCCCAGAAGTCAGCCGGCGGCTCATACAGTACCGCTGACAGGAACAGGTAGCCCGCGCGGATCTGCTTGGTGATGATCGACTTGTCTTCCTCGGAGAGGTTCGGATAGTCACGTTCCATCAGCGACAGACAGATCGCCATGTGGCGCCCTTCGTCACGGCCGATGTTCTTGAACGCTTCAGTAAACACCAGCTCTTCACAGTTCTGTGACATCTGCTTGAAGATGGTCGCTGCCGCGATTTCGCCCATCAGGAAGGAGCTGAACAGTACAGCCAGGTTGTACTTGGGGACGGCTTTCTTGTAACCGTTCCAGTAACGGCCGCCGTTGTAGTAGAGCCAGCGGGCGTTTTTCTGCAGACGGCGACCCAGTTCAGTCTTGGGCTCGTACTCCAGCGGGCTCGGGGATTCGAGCATTTTGGTGATCACCATGCCACACATCTGCTCATGGTTCTGCTCGTCACGGGTAACGGAGAAGAAGCAGCGACGGATGGCATCTTCTTCGTGGTCTTCGTAGGTCTTGATGAAGGCTTCTGCAAACACGGGCGGAGCAGAGGCATCAAATACAGAGAGCAGGGTCCACCAGTAGGCGATCGCTTCGCGTTCTTCCCAGGTGTAGCTGGAAGCGTCAAAGGTGTCCCAGGGCAGGTCTTTCGGGTTCCAGGCTTCGCGCAGAGAGGCATCCCAGATCTCTTCTACTTTGGAAGACTTGGTTTCCCAGCGCAACGGATAGATGTTCGGCTGCGGTGTTTCCGGCGGAAATTCCATGGTGTTAGCGAGTTTATCATGCATGGATCTTACCTCTGTATCGGGTTTCTTGTTGTTTGAATACCCACGCAATTTAGCACTCGTGATACATAAATCAAATATTTAAAATTACGTTATGTATCATATTGGAAAGTACCTATTTCATGTTTAATTAATATATAAACATTTGAAAATTATGTATTTTTTATAATTAATAATAACCATTACCAGTTGTGTGGATGGTTTTTTGGATCATAACTGGATACTTAATGAGCTAAAACATGTTTTTGTTTTGACTCATATCAATGTTTGCGGTTGCCGGCAGAGTGGAAGAGCGAGGGAAAAGGAAGGCCATGCCCTGATGAAGCAGGGCATGGAGGGCTGTATGGGGTCAACGGGCCAGAATTCGGTGCCCATTACCTGACAGAATCAGCGCACCGCTGGCGTCGATTTCAAGCTGTTCAGAGGCTTCCAGTGCATTCAGAAAACGACGCTCCTGCTGCATCAGTGCTTCTGGGCAGGCCATCATGGTGGTGGCGGCCTGGTTGATCTCAAGCTGGCGGCCATTCAGGCGGTAACCTGCAAAAAAGCGATTGCAGCTGCTGGCGCCGCTGACTCGTCCATCTGTACCGAAATTCAGACTGGCGCGTGAACTATCGATGATGCCCTGTCCATCAATGTCTTCGACGATCCACTCCTTGCTGGTCAGAAGCGGAGATCGGAA